>Ga0247611_10005817_pt1 | contig 16056 bp, 24 predicted proteins | sample 177DNAGHGhighgp2_FD_192422 | JGI IMG/M metagenome (GOLD analysis project Ga0247611, IMG submission 192422) | Sheep rumen microbial communities from Palmerston North, Manawatu-Wanganui, New Zealand - 1770 DNA GHGhigh gp2 | ecosystem: Host-associated > Mammals > Digestive system > Stomach > Rumen... | reverse complement strand
TCAACAAAGTGATATAATACGCCACCTTATAAATGACAAAAACAAAACGATAAAAAGTATCAACTGCTTCAGAAGGTGAACGTTGTTCACGCCATAAGCAAGACGCAATAAAAAAGACGTTCGAGCCACCACGCCGAACGCCTTATATTAAAGATAATAATACATCAGTAGAAATACTGACATTAAAATAATAGCACTAGCCGAAATAAAAATCAACTACAAAATATTTGCAAAAATTTGCATAAAACACTTGCAAAATTTTGCATAAAGTAGTAAAATAATAAGTATAGAAAGGAGCTGATACAAATGGAAGAAATAATTATTAAATTAGACAAAGAATCAAAGAGAGCAACATTTAGTTGTGGTTATGCTACAACTTATGAATATGACAAAATTGAAACAGCTTTTGATTTAGCTGACGCTTTACAAGATTATGTAGAAGAATATGAATTAATGAAGGGAGCTGATTAACATGAAAGACGTAATTAAATTATCTGGAGAAATGAAAGAAATAGAACTAGAAGAAACAAAAGAAGATTTAGAATATTATTTAATACAAATTAAAAAGGCTATTGATAGTAATAGTAAAACTTTAAGTTATTTAGCTGATATTCAAGAAGAAGCTGAAATTGATGAAGATATATCAAAAAAACATAGTGCAGAAATATATGAAGCTAGTGAAATGGCAATAAGTTTGATTTATAAACTTGAAGAAACATTATATGAAATAAAGAAGATATTAAAGTAGGTGATTAAAATGAAATACAGAAAAGAACGAGATTTTGTTAAGCAAGTTAATGAAGCGCTTCAAGAAGAAGTAATAGTTTCCAGAATTAACATTCTGGAAGCTTCTTCTGAAGGTGGAAAAGTAACTGAAGTTTTATATGAAGATAGATTCGGTAAGCAATATGACGTTTATATCAATAAAACTGGTGATTATAGTAAGAGAATAATAAGGAGATGATTAGATGATAAATTCTCAAAAGTATTTAAAAGATGAATTGCTAATTAAAGATTTTATAAGTGATTATATAGATTATTGTAAAAGAAATAAAAAAGATAGTGTTAATTTAGAAAGTTTAAGTTTATTTTTTAGAGAAGAAGCAAAGCCAACACTAACAGAAGATGAAAGAGTTATATTGAGGAATATAGACACAGACAATTACAAAGCAATTGGCAGAAAAAATGACATGCTTTATTTAGTAAATACAGCCACAATATATGGCGGAGAAGATGACAAAGAAGTTTTTTGGTATTGTTTCCACAGACTGTTCCAATTCATTAAAGAACGGAGAAAAATATAGTATAGAGGAGTTGTTAAAAGATGAATAAAGAACTAATAAAAGAAATAATAAAAATGTTTTTACAAAATGAAGAAGAAAATTATAAAGCTATTTCGGAATTACCTATAGGAAAAGAAGCAAAGGATAAAGCAAAAGAAATGATAGAATCTATAAGCTTTTTAGAAAAGCATATAGAAAGCTATGATTTAACTTTTGAAATAATTTGCGATAATCTAAACAAAAAAGACAAAAAGACTAGCAAAAGTAAGTAGTTTTATGTAAAATATATATGAGGCTTCTAAAAGTTAAATTGAAAATGTTTAATAAAGGTTTCCAGCGTGAAGAACGTTCTTTATTAAATTTGAAGTGGAATTCCGTTTTCAAACTTCTAGAAGCTTCAATTTTGAGAAGGTGATAAATTGCACTATTACGATTATCAGAAAATAATAAGTTATAACGCTCCAGTAAATATTTTAATAGGTGAACGTGGAGTTGGAAAAAGCTATGGAATAAAAAATTATGTAATAAAAAGATTCTTAAAGAAAAAAGAGAAGTTTTTATATATAAGACGTTACGATAATGAATTAAAAGCTATATTTCAAAAAGACTTTTTTGGAGATATAAAAGAAGCATTTCCAGATATACAGCTAAAAGCAAATAGCAAAAAATTTTATATAAATGGTGAAGTATTTGGCTATGCTAAAAGATTAACTGAAGCTCAAGATTTAAAATCTAGTTCTTTTGAAGATATAACAACAATAGTATTTGATGAATATGCAATAGAAAAGAATAGACGTTATTATTTAAGTAATGAAGGAATGATAATTGCTGGACTTTTAGATTCAGTAATTAGAAACAGAAATAATGTTAAAGTGTTCTTTTTAATGAACGCTGTTGAAGGAATTGAATTTAGTCCATTATTTACGTTTTTTGATTTACGCCTTCCATATAATACAGATATAAAGCTTTTTAAAAATAATACAGTTTTAGTTCAATATATGAATAATGAAGAATTTAGAAAAGAGCGTAAGGAAACGTTAATAGGTAAATTAATGAAAGGAACGCTTTATGAAAATTACGCTTTAAAGAATGAGATACTAGATAAGAATAATGATTTCATAGAGCGTAAAACTGGAAGTTCTAAATTTAGTTTTGCATTTATATATAATAAAGAAACGTTTGGAGTATGGAGCGATTTCAAGAATGGTAAAGTTTATGTTTCAGAAGATTATTTAGATAACAGCTTTAACATATTCACATTAACATTAAAAGATAGCAAGCCAAATGTAATGATGATTTCAGCTCTAGCTCGTTATGACTTCTGGAAGCAATTCTTAAAAAACTTTAAATACGGCATAGTATACTATGAGAATCAGAAAATAAAACATATTGTTTATGAAATAATAAAGCTTTACAATTCTATAAAATAATGATATTATTTAAGTGAGTTTTGAAGCTCCCCTAAAAATATATTCATACAAAAGAAGATTCCTTTCTATAGGTTAAATTTTTGCAAAAAGAAGATTCAGAAAGTAACTGAATCTTCTTTTTATTTATGTAAAATAAACATAATAAAATATTACAAAAATTACAAATTAAATTTTTATATAAATTCTGTTGCATTTTTAAATATCTTTTATTATCATATAATAAAGGAGATGAGAAAATGTCAGATATAGAAAATGAAACTTATTCTATTTTAGCAGATTTAAAAGCGTTAGAAGATTTTTACACAAAAGATTATATAAATTTAGAAACTTATTATAAGATAAAGAATGAAATACTATTAAAGTATATTGCTGTCGGAGAACATTACAAATCGGAAGTAATGGATTTGATTCAAAATGACGAATGAGCAGATTATAGAACTTTGGAAAAATGGCTATTCTAAAATGTGTCTTTATGAATTAGAATATTCAGAACTTAAAAAAGAATTTCCAAACAAAAGAAAATTAGAGCTTCAGCATGAAGCCAGAAGAAATGTAAATTTAGTAATTAAATCAGAATATTATGGTTATAACTTCAGATAACTGAAGATATAATAAATTTTGCACTTATGCGTTAAATAAGAGAAAGAAGGAAATTAAAATGGAAAATGAATTAATTGAGGTAGAAGAAAATGTAAAAGATTTATCTTCATTCAGAAAGAACGGAAATGTGAACGTAGGAACGTTTACTAATGTTGAAGATAAGAAGGAATTATTTAACCTTCAGAGCCATGTAGATTTTATCTTAAATGATTGTGTTGGCGAAAAGATAAGAATTAAAAAAGTTTTAGTTAGAACTTTTGACAAGCCAATGAGAGAGCCTATCGTTGATGAAGAAACTGGAGAAGTATTAAAAGAAATTGAAAGAAGTGTTTCATGTGTTCTAATTGATGATTCTGGAAAATCTTATGCTACTGGCTCAAAAACGTTTACTTATAACTTAATGAATTATTTGACAGAATTTGACGGAGCTAATGAACTTGAAGTAACTGGAATTAATATTGAAGTTATTAAAGTTCCAACGCCTTCTGGAAATAAAGCTTTAAGTTTTAAATTAATTTAAAGAGAAGGTGAAAAACTTGTACCAAAGGAAAAGTTATTTAAATGTAAAAGACAGCGATATATTTTATCGCTGTCTAGGTTTTAAATTTTATTTTTGTTCAGCAAAAAGAAGAGAAATGTTCATAAAAAGATTAGATTCATATATAGAGAATGAAACAACTAGAATATATAGTAAATATGAAGTTCCAGTTTCAGAATTAGATAAATTTTTGGCTTTTTCTTTATATCATAAAATAGAGCCTAAAGGAACTAAAGTTGATGAATTAGTTTTAGAAAATGATACTTTAATAGTAAAACGAACTTTTTATGAAATTCCAACATTTCTAATATATGGAGTAGTAGAAGATGATTAATTTTATAATAGGTTTAATAATAGGTTTCATTCTTGGAATAATTGCTTTTTTAATATTTATTAATAACCTTCATTTTGATGATTAGGAGATGATAAAATGCCGAAAAATTCCGTTATAAAATGGCGTAAAGAAGATGAAAAAGTTTTAAGAAAAGCAATTTCAGACTTTAATAAAAAAGTAAGTAAGTTAGAAAAAACTAGAAAAGATAAAAGCTATTTACCAGCCAAAATAGATTATCAAGGCACAAAAGAATTAGTAAAGACACGTTCAGAATTAGATAGAATCGTAAGAAGTTTAGGAAGATTTAAAGGAAGTGAGGCTTTTAAAAAAGTAACGCTTCCTTCTGGAGAGGAACTTACAAATTGGGAGAAAAAAGAAATTAGTTATCAAAAAGCTTCAGCTGTTAGACGTATAAAGAAAAGAATGGCTCAAATTGAAAAGCCATATTTTAAAATGCGGAAATGAAGAATATAGAAAATTAGAAGCACAGCTAAAATCAATTCAAAACGTATATAAAAAGCGTGGAACAGAATTTAAAAAAGTTGTAGCTTCTATTGAAAATCTTGGCTCATCAGATTATGAAGTAAGGCAAGCATTACTTTATAGAGATAACTACCTTAAAATGTTTGAGCAATTTAAAAATTCAGAATATTATGAAGCAATAGTAAAGAAAATAAAATCTTATGAAAACCCTATAACGTTTTATAATAAGATTTCTTCATTAACTTATGGCGAATATATTAGAGATATTAAATTCATGTATGATTCAAAACAAGCTGAACTAATATTAGGACAAATGGCAGAAGAACTTGGAATTGAAACAGAAGATATAGATATTGAAGAAGGTGAATAAAATGTGAAGAAGTTTACAGCGGACTTTGAAACAGCGGTTTGGCTGGAAGCTGAATCTTTTGTTTGGGCGTGGGCGTGCTGTGAAATAGGAAATGAAGAAAATATCATTATTGAAAATGATATTTCTTCTTTTATGAAATTTCTTGAAAAAAATTCTGGTTCTACATTTTATTTTCATAACCTAAAGTTTGACGGAGAATTTATTATTTCTGAACTCTTAAACTCTCGGTTTTACTTTTGTTAAAGATAGAAAAGAAGCTAAAGATAAAACATTTACTACATTAATTTCTAATTTTGGAGTATTTTATCAGATAACGATATACTTTAAAAAGAGTGGAAAGCACACTAAAAAAGTAACTATAATAGATTCATTAAAAATTATTCCATTTTCAGTTTCGCAAATTGCTAAAGCTTTTGGACTTGAAGAATCAAAATTAGAAATAGATTATATGAAGCCACGCTTACGAACTCACAGATTAACAAAAGAAGAAAAAGACTATATAAAAAATGACGTTGTAATCGTAGCAAAAGCTTTAAAAGTTATTTTTTCTGAAGGCTTAAATAAGATGACACAGCGGTAGTAATGCTCTATTTGATTTTATTAATATTATAACTAAAAATAAATTTGAACATTATTTTCCAGAATTAACTGAAGATATAGACGCCGAAATTAGAAAAGCATATAAAGGCGGTTTTACCTATTTAAACCCTATTTATAAAGAAAAAGACGTAGGAGCTGGCGTTGTTCTTGACGTTAATTCTTTATACCCTTCAACAATGGCTTCATGTAAACTTCCATTCGGTGAGCCGATTTATTTTGAAGGAAAATATGAAGAAGATAAAGTTTATGATTTATATATTCAGATGATTTCATGCTCTTTTAAGATAAAGAAAAATAAGATTCCAACAATTCAAATTAAAAATGATAGATTTCATTTTAGAGAAAATGAATATCTTGAATCTTCTGGAGATGAAATTGTAATTTTAACATTAACTTCAGTAGATTTAAAACTATTTTTTGAACATTATGAAGTTTATGATTTAAATTATATTTCTGGCTGGAAGTTTAAATCAATAAATGGAATTTTTTCTTCATATATAGATAAATGGATTACTAGAAAAATTGAAGCTACAAAAGAAAAGAATTTAGGTCAGAGAACACTTGCTAAACTTATGTTAAACGCCCTTTATGGAAAATTTGCAACTTCTTTAGAAGTTCAGAATAAAGAGCCATATTTAGAAAATGGAATAGTAAAATATAAACTTGGAGAAGTAGAAAAGAAAAAAGGTTTATATATTCCAGTTGGCTGTTTCATAACAGCATATAGTAGAGAAAAGACTATAAGAACTTCGCAAGCTATAAAAGAATATTCTATTAATAAATATGGAAAAGATTTAAATATCTATTCTGATACAGATTCAATTCATACCTTATTAAGTATTGAAGAATTAAAACAATTTTGTGAAATAGATGATTATAAACTAGGAGCGTGGAAGCATGAAGCTTCATTTTCTAGAGCTAGATTTATACGTCAGAAATGTTATATTGAAGAAATAAATGGAGAAATAAAAATAACGTGTGCTGGACTACCTTCTAAATGTTATGATAGCGTTACTTGGGAGAATTTCAGAACTGGCTTTAAATGTGGCGGAAAATTAGTTTTTAAACATGTTAAAGGTGGGGTTAAGCTTGTAGAAACAGAATTTACAATTAAAGATGATAGTATAATTCGTAATATAGAAAAGTTTAAAAAATAGCGGTATAATAAAATAAAGGAGATGATTTTATTATGCCGTTTTTAGTATATTTAAATAAATGTTCAGAGTTAAAAGTTTTAATAATACTAGTAATTTTAGATTCAATATTTGGCTGTTTGAGGGCAATTCGTGAAAGAAAATTTAATTCTAATATCGGAATTGATGGACTTATACGTAAATTTGGAATGATGATTTCAGTAATATTCTTTATTGCTATTGATTTAATAATGGAGATAAATTTAATTGGTTTTATTCCAGAAGAAGTAAGAAAAGCTATTAATGTTGATTTTTTTGGAATTTCTTCAATGTTTTTGTGGCTCTTTATAATCTATGAAAGTTTATCAGTTCTAAAAAATATGATAAAATGTAAGCTTCCGATTCCAAAAAAATTTCAAAAGTTTTTGGAAAGAGTATTTAAAACTTATACTCAAGAACTAGAAGAAGGAGATAAAAAATAATGGAACAAAAATTAAAAGGAATAGATATTTCAGAATTTAATGGAAAAGTAGACTTTAAGAAGTTAAAAAATCAAGTAGACTTTATATATATTAGAGCAACTTATGGAAGGTACGGAATAGATAAAAAGTTTAGAGAATATTCAAAAGAAGCAATAGCAAATGATATTCCAATAGGCTTTTACTATTATAGTTATGCAACAGATGAAGAAAAGGCTGTTGAAGAAGTAAATTTCTTTTTAGATAACATTTTTGAATTTAAAGATAAAATAACATTTCCACTTTGTATAGATATGGAAGATTCTGACGGTTATAAAGCAAAAAATGGAAACCCTAATAAAGAAATGCTTACCAATATAATATTAAGAGCTTGCGAGAAAATAGTAGAAAAAAGTTTTATTCCAATAATTTATGCGTGTGATGACTGGTTCAAAAATAGATTAGATTTAGAAAAGTTAGAGCCTTACTTAAAATGGCTTGCCTTCTGGAACACAAAAGAAGAAAACATAGATAAAACAAAATTTTGTATGTGGCAATATTCTTCTAAAGGAAATTTAGCTGGAATAGAATCTAAAAATGTAGATTTAGATTATTCTTTTGTAGATTTTATAAGACTTAAAGAGTATGTTAAAAACGTTCAGAAGATTAACTTTATTAAATCTAAAACATTATTTTCAGATATAGTAATTCAATATATGAGCTGTTACAAATGGCGGAAATGAATTATTAGAAAAGCTTTATAATGGTTTAAATTCTTCAGATAAATTAGTTCATAAAGAATTAACAATAGAAGAAAAGAAAAAAGAAATTAAAAAGTTCTTTAATCTACAACAAAAAACTATTGATTATTTAAGCGTCTTCATTTATTCGGATGATTTCTTTACATTATTATATAACGCAATTTCTGGCGAAGAAATCAAAGTTACAGAATAAATAAACTACTTGAAGTTTACAATAATATTTTATATAATAGGAGATGAAGAAAATGAAATATAAAGAATTTGAAGATAAGATTTCATCAATGCAAAACAAAATTGGAGATGATTCCGCGAATCTTATTTTAGATGACGTTGCTGTTTTACTAACCGATAATCAACAAATGAATAATGATTTAGAAACTAAAGAAAAAGAAATTGAAAGTTTAAAATCTTCAATAGATAAATTACAAAAAGTGAACGGAAATTTACTATTGCAGATTCCAGCTATTAAAGAAGTCAAAAAAGAAGAAACAAAAAAGAAGGAATATCATTCAATGCGTGATGCTTTTGATGAAAAAGGAAACTTCAAAAGATAATTTCATTTTAAATATTTAAAAGGAGATGATTTAAATGGCAATTCCAGAAGGCTTAAGAACAGCTTTAAATGAGATTCGTGAAACTTCAATAGATAATAACACTTTATATGCTCAATATATTGAAGAAATTATGCCTACAACAGACATAGGAACTTGGGCTTCACCTATTCTAGAAGTTCCAAAAGTTATGAACGAATTCGTTTCAGAGCTTGTTCAAAAAATTGTTTATACACAATTAGAAATTAGATTATTCAGAAACCCTCTAGCTGTTTTAGAAGGTGAAGCAATTCCACTAGGTAGTATTGGTGAAGAAATATTCATTAACCCTATTGTAGGACGTAAATTTAATGTTGATGATTTTGCTGGCTTACTAGCAAAATACGAAATGGACGTAAAGGTTCAATATCATAAAGTAAATTCAGACGTTCAGTACCCTGTTACAATAACTAGAGCTAAAATTAAAGACGCTTTTACTTCATGGACAGAATTAAATTCATTCATTGAAGGCGTAACAAATGCTTTATATAACGGAGCATATATTGACAGATATAACATGACTAAAGATTTAGTAGCTTCAGCTTATGACGGAAATAATGTTCAAATTGAAGTTGTAACACAACCTACAACTGAAGCAACAGCAAAAGCCATGATAGAAAAAGTAAGAAGCATTTTCTTAAATATGCAAACTCCAACTTCAAGCTTTAATGCTTGGGCAAAAGTTGGCGGTTATGGAAACGAAATTTTAACATATACTCCTAAAGAAGATATTGTTATGCTTGTTAGAAATGATATTTTAGCTTGCATTGACGTAAACGTTTTAGCGTCAGCTTTTAACATGGACAAAACTGAATTTTTAGGAAACGTTATTGGCGTTAATGATTTTGACGTTTGGGAGCATATTAAACAAGCTGACGGAACAACTAGAAGAAGTAAAGCTTATGACGGAAGCAAAATTCTAGCTATTATGTGTGATAAACGTTGGTTTAGAATCAAGCAACAAGATTTTGAAATGGACGAATTCTATAACCCTAATAATCGTACATGGCAATATTACTTAAATGACGTTAGAATGTATTCTTACTCATTATTTGCTAACGCTGTTGTATTTGCAACTGAAATGCCTAACGTTCTAGCTACTGATTTAGCATTTATTGGAGCTGATACTGATTCAGTAGGAGAAGGAAAGAAAATTAGAAGATTTATAAAACTAACTCCACCTAACGCAACTTCAACAGTTACATTTACTTCTGGCACTCCTGCTGTTGTAAAAGTAACAAAAATTTCTAATACAGAAGTTGAAATTGAAGGCGTAGACGCTAACGCAACAGCTGTTACAATTACAGCAACAGACGGAACTCATTCTGATACAATAGCAGTTACTTGTACTGAATAAATTTTAATTTCCTAAAAGGAAGGAAGAAACGCTTCCTTCCTTATTTTTAAATTAAAAGGAAGGTGAAACAATGTCAGCTATCACTCCAGAATCATATATTAAATTAGTACGTTTTGATGTTACAAAAGAAAATCAAATTACATTTTCTGACGGAGTTCAACAGGTAGAATATTTTAGAAATACTTTAGAAGGAATTGTTCTTGAAGCTTCCTCTTATCAGAGAAAAGATTATAAAGTTAGATTTCCAGCAGGTATTGATACAATAGAAAAATACAATTATATGATAGTTCAAAATGTACCTTATAATTATAAATATTTTTTCTATTATATTACTGACATGATATATATTAATGATGAAATGACTGAAGTACAAATTAAACTTGACGTATTTCAGACTTATCAATTTGACTTTGTTTATAAAAAATGTTTTGTTGAACGTGAACACGTAAATTCTGACTTAATTGGAGAACATACCGTTCCAGAAGGACTTGAAACTGGAGAATATTATGTTAATACCTATAATTATTATGATAACTTTGACAGTATGTGTTTAGTAGTTACAGCAAGTAAGCCAGTTAATGCAACAAGTCAATTTCCTAATGATACTGGAATTCCAGTTTCTTCCTTAAATGGAATTATAACTTATGGCAAAGTTTATATTTGTGAAAATATGACAGATTTAAACAGCCTTCTTCTTGCTTTTTCTAATAATCAATATAGTGGCGGAACAGAATCAATAACTAATATGTATTATGTTCCTCGTAATTGTATTAACTGGAATGATGTTTCTTTAGTTCCTCGGAGCAGATATTATTTATGAATATTCTTCTAATTTACCAATGATTTATAATTATTCAATTAGTAAACCTTCAGCTTTAGACGGTTATACTCCAAAAAATAAAAAGCTTCTTACTTTTCCATATTGCTATTTAGTAGCTTCTAATAATAACGGAAGTAGTAATGTATATAAATATGAAAAGTTTAAATCAAATAGCTGTGAATTTGATTTTTCATGTATTCCAACTCCACGGAGCTTCTATTAAAATGACGCCTTATTTATATACCAATAATAATGGTTATGATGAAGAAGAAGGACTTATTGCTGGAAAGTTTCCATTCATGAACTGGGCAACACAAGGCTATAATGATTGGCTATCTAGAAACTCTTTAAACTTAACGGGACAATTTGTTATAGGTTCACTTCAAACAGTTGTTGGAGCTTCTACTGGCAATTTAGAAGGAACATTTAACGGTTTAACTAATACTTTAAACGTAGCTAAACAAATGTACGACCATAAAATGATTCCAGATTCTTCACGTGGAAATATCAATGGAGCAGATATTAATACAGCTTCAGACCAAAATGGCTTTTATTTCTATAAAAAATCTATTAAAGCTGAATTTGCTAGAATCATTGATGACTTCTTTTCAAAATTTGGCTATAAAGTAAATCGTTTGAAAACTCCTAATATTTTTGGAAGGCAATTTTATAACTATGTTAAAACTATTGATTCAATAGTTGAAGGTGATTTAATTCCAGAAAAATATTTAAATGAATATAGAGAAATGTTAAATAATGGAATTACTTTTTGGCATACTACAGAAAATTTTCTTAATTATGACGTTAATAATGTTATTGTTTAAAGGTGGTGAAAAATTTGAAATGCAAAAATAAAAATATAAATCGTGAATTCGTAGATTCAGCTGTTTTAAATACTGAAACGTATTTAAATTATTTAGAACGTTTAAGACAAGTTGCTATTTCTCAATTTGAATGGCTTAATTTACCTTCTTCAATGAATGCTCAATTTCTAGAACGCTGTTTATATGAATTTGGAAAAGCTTCACTTTTAAAAACTAAAGATTATGGCTTTATAAATGCTAAAGCTGTTGGTTCTTCAGATTTAAATATTTATATGCTTCCTTCTTCAATTAATTGCTTTTCTACTGATTCTTTAAATGAAGATAGAAAATTATATAATGGCTTTTTAGATGAAAAAACTTCAGAATATGATTATTGTGTACTGGTTAAAAATAATCAAGACATGATTCCAACAGAGCCAACTTTAAGACTTTTTGCTTGGCGTTTATATGAAGCTGAAAGAACTTGCGACACAAATATAAAAGCACAAAAAACTCCAGTTTTAATTGTTGGAGATGAATCTTTAAAACTTGCTATGAAAAATCTATTTGAAAAATATGAAGGAAACGAGCCAGTTGTTTATGCTGACAAAAAACAACTTGGAACTGAAACTTTAAGAGCTTTAAAAACTGACGCTCCATTCATAGCTGATAAAGTTATGGAATATAAAAAAGAAATTTGGAACGAAGCTTTAACTTTTCTTGGAATTAATAATATTAATGTTGAAAAGCGTGAAAGACTAGTTAAAGAAGAAGCTAATGCTAATAATGAACTTGTTAATCTTAACCTTCAAAATAGATTATTAGTTAGAAAAGAAGCTTGCAAACAGTTCAATGAACTATTTAATTTAACTGGAGATAACGCCATTGACGTTAGAGTTCGTTCAGATTTAACAAATGCTATTAAAACTTATGATTCAGTAGCTTCAGATTATATAACGGAAGAAGGTGAAAAAGATGAGTAATTATACAGTTACTTTAAAGCGTGTTTGCGACGTTTACGGAGAACAAAATGTTCTAAACTGGTTTAAATCCTATTCTTTATATGATTATCTAACAACAGATGAAGTTTCAACTATTGGTTATTTAAAAGTTTTTTCTATGGACACTTTAGCTAAAATGATATTAAATCATTATTATTTTAGAGAAATAGCTTTTGAAACTCCAGAAATGTTTAAGCATTTTGCAATTACTAAACTTCGAGAAATAATGCGGAACTTACGCTCCTTTAATTTATTCAGCTTCGCTTAACTATAACCCTTTAGACATAAAAACTATTAGTATAACTGAAACGCTTCAAAAAACTAAAAATACTGAAAAAACTGGCTCTGAAACTAACACTCAAACAAATGATACTGAAGCCACAACTACTAATGTTAATTCTTCTTCTGGAACTTCTAATACTTCTGGAGATTCTAATTCTTCATCATATAACAACGCTTCTTCATTAAATGTTGCTTCAGATACGCCACAACGGACAGATTTCAAAACAACAAATTCTTCAGCGGAAGTTACGCTTCTTCAACTTCAGCTAATGAATCAGAATCAGAAATACAAGATTTTACACATTCAACTTCTTCTAACAGCTTATCTAATTCAGAAAGAAAAACGCAAAATGAAAATTTAACGCAGAATATAAACGGAAATAGAAATTCTTCAGATAATTCAAATGAACTTGAAGAATATACTAAAGTTCGTGAAGGTTATGATTTTAAAGAAACAAAATCAAAACTAATTGCTGAATATAGAAAAAATATTGTTAATATATATGAAAGAATAATTGAAGATTTAAATTCTTTATTCTTTGCTTTATATTAGAAAGGTGGTTTTATATGTTTAAATTTAATTGGTACAATAAATTTGGAATTATTCCTTCATCTTATAGAGAAGCCATGAGCTACGAAGAACAAATTCTTTGGTTATGTCAACAAATTGAAAATTTAAAACTTGAATCTGGAAATTATAACTATAATATGCTAGAAAATAAACCTTCTATTAATGGCGTAACGCTAGAAGGAAATATTAACGCCACGCAACTAGGTTTAGATAATTATAATTATTTACTTAACAAGCCAGCTATTAATGGAGTTACTCTTGCTGGCAATAAATCACTTACTGATTTAGGAATTCAAGGAAAATTAACAGCTGGAACTGGAATTAGAATCGTTGGAAATACTATTTCAGCTACTGGCGGTGGTTCTGGTGGGACTTCAGATTATAGAGATTTAGAACATAAACCTTCTATAAATGGCTTTACTTTAGTTGGTAATTCTACAGCTAAAGAATTAAAACTTCAAGATTTATTAGAAGTTGATAGAAGTCAAGAAGTCTATCATAATACTAATTATGGAAAAATTGCTAATATTGCTAATTTTCAAATAAATGATACTATTCCTTTAGATATACCAACAACTGATTATGATCACGCTTGCTATTTAGTTTATAATGTTGGAAAAGGCTCATATTTTGACTTATATGGAAATTATGACTTATATAAGGTTGATAATGGAAATAAACTTCAACTTACTTATTCTACTAATAATGAAGTAGAACATGGCTATTTTGAAGCTTTAAGTGGAGGTTATATAATTATTAACTTCTTTGATATTGGTGATTATAATGCTGAAATTAAAGAATATTTTTCTGGAGAAGGTATTAATCAAGATTTTGAAAATGTTAATAAAAATTTAAATGCTTATAAATATGATTTAGATATTCTTTTAAAAAATAATTTCAATTATGAAAATCTTTTAACAAATGCTCAAGAAGGCTTATTTATTGGAATGAGTGAGGACGCTCCACTTCCAGCACCTATTGAAGATTCTACTTCTAGATATGTTAAAATTGCCACAGCTTCAGATTATAGTTCTATTTTTAGAGTTGTTGGCGAATGTAATGGTTCTTATATGTGGTTTACTACTGAAAATCGTAATGGAACAGAATATCTGATTTCTCATTCAGAAATGAATATTATAATTAATAGTGGGCTTGGAGTTGAAATTCCATTTGAAGCTGATTATATTTATTTTCAGTTTACTAACTTTAACGCTTCAATTAATTCTCTACAAGGCTTAAAGATTACAGAAATTTCTGGAGGCGGAGCTTCAGTTAATAAACTAACTTCAAATCTTGTATTGCTTCCTTCTACTCCTTTAACTTTAAATACTGGCTTCTATCAAACAGTCTCTGATATTAATAATTTTTATGGAGTTTATTATCATTCAGCAACAGCTTCAAATTTAATTCTTGGCGGAAATGAATTATTCTATTTTGATAATGCTTCTCAAACTCTTATATTTGAAAATAAAAATTATTTTTATGAAGATTCTGAAGCTGATTGGGCAGTTCAAGAACATACTAATATTACTAATGAAATTGTAAATGACCGTTCAAAAATTCCTACTTCACAAGCTGTATATAATGCTATTCAAAATGGTAACAATTATTACACTACTTTAACTTCTTCTTTAACTTTTAACATGGACGGAACTAATTCAGCAAACCTTACTGAAGGTTATTATTATTTAGATAGCAACGTTTATTATTATAGTAATGGAACTTTAACTTCAGCTTCTTTTATGCTTCATACTATTTGTTATTTTTCAGCTTCTTTAAATGAATTTTATATTGCTGGAAATAGTAGAGCTTATAACAGAATTAACTATCGTCTTGAATATGTTGACTCAACTGAAGGCTGGACACTAAAAGAACTTAAAACTTCAGATTTACTTAAAACGTCAGATATTGTTACTTCTATTTCTGAATATTCTTTAGATAGTCAAGTTCCTTCAGCTAAAGCTGTTTATGATACAGTTAATAATGTTTCAATTTGCCAAATTGGAAACACTAGCAGAATTTATTGTAATGTAACACAAGCATGGTCACCTTCAATAGTTCCGTTAGATGAACAAAAAATTAGTTCTTCAGATTATACTTTTGTAAGTAATAAAATAATAGTTGGAAGTAAACCTAAAATGGCTGAAATTTCTTTTAACTGTTTATGTGATACAATGCCAACAGCTAATTATAATTTTACAATTAATTTAAAAAGAAATAACATAAACACTATACTTTATTCTTCGAGCTTCAAAACAATTTCTGGAATGGACGTTGCTAACTTCTTTGGCTTAACTTATTATGAATTACAAGAAGGAGATGAAATATATTTAAATTATACAGCTAATTCAGCTGTTAATTTCTATATTGCTTTAAATGCTGGATTAACTGTTAGAACTTTATCTTATAATTAGTATATTTATATTATTCTTATACACGGCGTCCAGCTTGTTTCTGGACGTCTTTTTTATTGCGTCTTGCTTATGGCGTGAACAACGTTCACCTTCTGAAGCAGTTGATACTTTTTATCGTTTTGTTTTTGTCATTTATAAGGTGGCGTATTATATCACTTTGTTGATACGTTGTCAAGTTTTTTGACGAAAAAGGGAATTATGTTAACAAAAATGCGGGGAACTATCCCA
>Ga0247611_10005816_pt1 | contig 16057 bp, 16 predicted proteins | sample 177DNAGHGhighgp2_FD_192422 | JGI IMG/M metagenome (GOLD analysis project Ga0247611, IMG submission 192422) | Sheep rumen microbial communities from Palmerston North, Manawatu-Wanganui, New Zealand - 1770 DNA GHGhigh gp2 | ecosystem: Host-associated > Mammals > Digestive system > Stomach > Rumen... | reverse complement strand
GGTTGGCAGACCAATTTCTATTATATCAAAGGAGGATTTATTTTTTTCTTAACGCTATCGCTTCTTCAAGTCTCACCCGCAAAGCAGGTGGTTTTATTATGTTCCTAACCCGGAACATAATAAAAAACATTTTATAATGTGTTCTATTATAAAATGTCTTTTTATTAATTATTTTTTGTTCTAGCATCAAATTTTTTTCTTTCTTCTGTGTTTAATATACGTTTTCTTATTCTAATATGATTTGGTGTTACTTCTACTAATTCATCAGAATTAATATAGTCTAGGGCGTATTCTAATGAAATTAGTCTTGGTCTTTTTAATACTACAGTATGATCACTTCCAGCAGCACGTGTATTTGTTAATTGTTTTCCTTTTACAACATTTACTGCTAAGTCATTTTCTCTATTACATTCTCCTACTACCATACCTTCATATACTTGTTCACCTGGCTCTATAAACATTGTTCCTCTATCTTCTAAGTTTCCAATGGAGTAAGCAGTAGCATTTCCATTTTCCATAGAAACTAATACCCCTAATTTTCTTTCTCCAATAACAACATTTTCATATGGCATGTATTCTTTAAAAGTATGATTCATGATTCCATAACCTTTTGTTAAAGTCATAAAGTCAGTTGAAAAGCCTATTAATCCTCTTGATGGAATTGTATATAGTAATCTTACTTGGTTTTCAAAGTTAGTCATATTCTCCATCTTACCACCACGCATACCAAGTTGTTCAATTACATTTCCCACTGATTCTTCTGGTACTTCTATTTGTAATTCTTCATATGGTTCATATTTTTTTCCATCTATTTCTTTTATAATTACACTAGGTTTAGAAACTTCTAGCTCAAATCCTTCTCTTCTCATATTCTCAATTAATATACCTAGATGTAGTTCTCCTCTTCCACTTACTAAGAATGATTCATTAGTTGCTGGTTCTACTCTTAAGGAAACATCTCTTTGAGTTTCTCTATTTAGGCGTTCTTCTATTTTTCTTGCTGTAACAATTTTCCCATCTTTTCCAACCATTGGGGATGAATTAGCACCAAAAGTCATTTGTAATGTCGGTTCATCTATATGTAATGGAGGTAAAGGCAAAATAGCATCATTATTGCAGATTGTTTCTCCAACTGATATATCCGCAAGTCCTGCGATTGCTACTATATCTCCTGCTTCGGCATTTTCTATTTCTATACGATTATATCCATAATATCCAAATAATTTTTGAATTCTAAATTGTTTTGTTGTTCCGTCAACTCTACAACAAGTTACAACTTCTCCTGTTTTAATCTTACCATTTTGTACTCTACCAATTCCTATTCTTCCAACAAATTCATTATAATCTAATAATGCTGGTTGAAATTGTAATGGCTTTGTATCATCACCAGTTGGAGCTGGTATTTCTTCTAAAATGGTATCTAATATTTCACTAAAACCTTCTGTTTGAGTAGATGGATCATCTGAAAATGAACAAGTATTATTTACTGCTGATGCATATATTACTTTAAAATCTAATTGTTCATCATCTGCTCCTAGTTCAATAAATAAGTCTAATACTTCATCTACTACGTCCTTGCATCTGGCACTTGGTTTATCTACTTTGTTTATTACTACAATAGGTTTTACTCCAGCTTCAAAAGCTTTTTTCAAAACAAACCTTGTCTGTGGCATTGCTCCTTCATATGCATCTACTACTAGTAAAACTCCATCAACCATATTCATGATACGTTCTACTTCTCCACCAAAATCAGCATGACCTGGAGTATCTAAAATATTAATTCTTACTCCTTTATAATCTAATGCTGTTGTTTTTGCTAAAATAGTTATTCCTCTTTCTTTTTCTAAAGAATTTGAATCCATTGATACATTACTTAAATCTTCATTATCACGAAACATACCAGAATGTTTTAGAATACCATCTACTAATGTTGTTTTTCCATGATCAACATGGGCAATAATTGCTACATTTCTTTTTTCCATATACTACACCTCTTTATACACGTTCATCATTATAACATACTTTTGTTTAAAATACTAGTTTTTTCTTTTGTTATTTTTCTTTTTCTCAAAATTATTATTTTATTATTTATAGTAAAATAAATTACTATTTTTTTAACCATTTTTTTCTATATTTTTAAACTTAATATAAAAAAGGATAATATATGGTCTATTAACTATATGATACTTCAAGAATCTAATAACTAATTATTTATATTATTACTAAGTTATGATTTCAATTTTTTATTATCTTTTCTATAAATGTAATTATTATTCTTTTATCTATATGATTTATTACTTCTTAAACAAAAAAAGAATCTTATGTTTTTAATACAAGAGTCTTTTTTTTAATAAAGATTTTAATACTAAAGTTTTTTTCTTATTATATGTATTTAATATAATTTATTCTATTTCACTTTTCATTTTCTCTAATTCTTCTATAGAATAGTTCAAAGATTTAGATATAATTTCAATATCTACACCATTTTTTAGAAAACTAATGGCTGCTTCCTTATTGGCTTCTTTTCTGCCTTCTTTTCTGCCTTCTTTTATTCCTTCTTTTATTCCTTCTTTTCGTGCTTCTTCTTTCCAATACCTTTTCATTGTGTTTTCTATTTTCCTATTATCTTCTTCGGCACTCATATATTCATATATTTCTGGATCCTCGTTCACTCTTATTACCTCATCCATATATTTTTCAATCACCTTATCTTTCTTAGATAACTTTTCTAAATCTTCTTTTTCTAAATCTAACATTATTAAAAATTTATAGTTATCTATTTCTTTTTTTATTAGAGTACCATAATTCTTTAAAATACTCCATATTAAATTCATATATGAACAAATTGTTTACATATTTTTTCCTTTCTTCATCACTTAATGTATAAATTCTTATAGACTTATCTTTTTTACTCATTTTATAATTAAAATTTATTTGAATAAATTTAATATCTTCTGTATATTCTTCTCCTCTTAACACTACTGAAGAATATGCATTAAATATATATGATGCATTTCTTGGTCTTACATATGGTTTCATCTCACTATTTACTTCAATATGAATATTTTCAGTATCTGTTTTAATATGAAAATCAAAATGTTTACGTTTTATATGAATATTTCCATTATTTTTTTCTAGATTTAAGTATTTAATATTTTTTATTTTAATATCTAAAATACTTTCTAATAATGCTTTTAATAGATCACTATTCTTCTCCTCCATAAATACTTCTTTAAAAGCTATGTCATTTCGACAAGTATAAAATTTCTTTTCTTCAACCATTAGATTCCTCCTTTTCTTGTTGAAAGTACATGATTTATATCACAAAAAATATGACTTGTAAAAGTGAGAATTTTAAAGATTTAAAAGAAATATTTCTTCAATAATATAAAACTAATATATAGAAAATATTATTTAAACTGTAAAACTTAATAAAAAAAGAAGTTTAGTAAAAGAACATTAAACTATTTTTATTTATTAGCTTTTTTCTTATTCATTACTTTCTTGTAGAAATAATAAATTATTAATACTATTATTACTATTCTTATTGGAGTTTTTAAGTATCCTACATATGTACTTAATATAATCCAGTTTTCTCCTAAAGAATATCCTACATAAACAAAAGCTAGTGTCCAGGGAATAGAACCTATTGTTGTATATATCAAAAATTTAAAAAATGATAGTCTCATAATTCCTATAGGTAAAGATATTAATGTACGTATAATTGGAAAGTTTCTTCCTATAAGGGCACTTAACAATCCATATTTATTAAACCAAGAGTCACTTTTTTCTATATCTTCTTCTTTCATAAAAAAATATTTTCCATACTTCTTTACAAAAGGTTTTCCTCCAAAATATCCCATAAAATAGATAACTATTGCACAAAAAACACTTCCAAGTAAACCTGTTAAAAATGCATTCCAAAAAGAAAATATTCCTTTACTTGCTAAAATGCCTCCTGTTGCTAAAATAAGTTCTGAAGGAATTGCTATTATTATTGCTTCTAAAACCATTCCAAGAAACATTCCTAGATATCCATATTTCATAATTAAATCAATTACAAAATTTCCCATTTTATCACCTATCAAAGTATATGAAAAAAAGAGAAATTTCTTTCTCTTTTCTTACTCTATTATTTTATATATATACTCTTCTAGTGAAGAAACTTCTTCTTTTTTTAAATCATCTAATATTTGATGATGTTTTTTCATTACTACACCATGAAAACTTTTTAACATTTCATAGTCATTTTCATTATCTCCAATTACATGAAGTAGATTATAATCTAATTTTTCAATATTGAATAATTTCTTTAAAGCTTTTTCTTTATTTACGATTTTATTTATTATATTTACATGAAATCTGCTGGCATATATATGATAGTTTCCTTTATCTTTTAATAAGCTTACTATTCTATTTTTTTCTTGTTTATCTTTTAAATTAATTACTATTTTTACACAATCATTATAATTATTTGTCTTATTATAACCATCATCTAAATAATAATCTAATTTATTTTCTTCTAAAATTGGAACAATAGTTTTTATATCATTGGAATTTAGTAATACTGTTTCTATACAATAATCTAGATTATTAAATATTTTTGCACCATCTTCACATATTAAATACGTATATGGGATATTGTATTTTGTTAAATAGTATTTTAAATCTGAATAATTTCTTCCAGTAATTATACAAAATATATTTCCTTTTGATATAAACTTTTGTATAGCTTCAATGTTTCTTATATTTTTTTCTTCATCATTTAGAAAAAAAATTGTTTCATCAAAATCACTTGCTAATATTTTCATTAATACCACCTATTTTAGTATTTATTATTTTAATAATAAATAGTTTTATAATAATATATCAAAAAAAGAAAAGATTTTCTTTTCTCTTTTATTGATTTTCTTGGTTGTTATTTTCATATTCTTCAATTTTACTCTTTATAGTTGATAGGAATGAATCTGATTCATCATTTTTATATCCTATAAAGAAAACTTGAACAATTTGGTTATGATTAAATACAGATGTCAAAGTAGATTTTACTACTCCTTCTGGAAATGGGCATCCACTATAATCATAAATTTTATCTGGATTTTCTTTTGTTTTCATACAATAACCAGTAATCATTACTTTTTTTGTTCCACCTTTTAATAATACAACACTACCTATTGGTAAATATTTTTCTCCTATTTCCATCTTTTTCTCCTATATTTCTGTTATTTCGCTTGTATCTCTAGCGCTATACTTTTCATTTTCTTCTTGATAAGTATATTCATCTTCTGAAGATAATTCTTCAGGAGTTTCTGTGTCTTCTTCAATTTCTAATAAACTATCATCTTCAGACCAATCTTCAGTATCAATATCTTCGTCTGTGATACTATTATTTTTATGATCCATATATGCTTTTGCGCCAATACCTGCAGCTGCTGCAGCACTTATTCCTGCTGCTATTGGTATTACAGCATTACCTTTTGTTTTTGTTTGAGGCTCAATAGGTACTGAAGATGTTGGTATTTTGGTATATCTGCCTTTTTTAATTACATCATTTATTGAATTATTTGCATCTTCTATTGGTGGAGTTTCTAGTTCTGTACTTGTCATTTCTTCTAAACCATTTTCTTCATTAGCTGAAACATACCCAGTGTCTTCACTGTAGCTTCCACCAGAATAATTATATGAAGGTGTTATATTAGAGTTTGAGTCTGGTTCACTTTGATTATTGTTTGGTTGGAATCCTGATACATCTGCTGAATTATCTCCAATATTATCCAACTGTGAATAGTCAGAAGGTGGGGTATCAGTTTGTGAAGCATTCTCGGTTGTAGATGGAGTTGTGGCATTCTGATTTGAATTGTTTGTAGGAACTAATGTTTCATCAACTGTTTTTGTTGGTGTTGGATTTAACTGATCAGCTATAGATGTATTTTCATCAAGATTTACCTCAGATATTGTTTCAGTTGGGGCAGTTTGAGTTGTATCAATTAGTGTAGTTTGTGCATTTTTACTAGTATCAGTTGGCGAATAACTTGGATTATAGTTATCACTTCCGCTATTATTACTATGACTACTGCTTCCTCCACCATCATATCCGCTATAGCCTCCACCATTATTTCCACTATAACTTCCTCCGTCATATTCATTATTTCCACTTGAAGAGGTCTCATTACTATTATCTGTTTTGTCAGATTCTTCTTTTTTATCAGAATCAATCACTGTTTTAGAATCAGTTGAAATATCTGCGTTAACTTCGCGTAATCCATCATTATTTTTATCACTAAATGTATTTTCCCATGTTTCTGATGCCTTTGCACTTGTTTTTTCAATTTTCACATTAGAGTTGTTAAATTTTTCTCTATTTTCGAAAACACTAATATCTGGATTTGTAATTTTATCCATTGCTAACATTAATGCGGCATCATTTAAAACATTTAACATCGCTTCAGTTGCTTTTACATTTTCTCCTTCTGCTCCTTTAAATGCATTAGCAGCGTTTGTACACTGATTTTTCAAAAATGTGACTTCTGTTATATAGTTTTCAAAATCTCTTTCTAAATTAGTAATCTCACTTTCAGTTTGAGAAAAACAATTATGTTCACTATTTAAAGACTCTATTTCAGAAGAGATACTTTTTATCTGTCCTTGTGCACTATTTAGATAATCTATTACTGCTTCAAGATTTTTTGATGTTGATTTTAAATCATCATATATTACATTTACTTTTGCCATAATTAATTATCACCGCCATTTCTATCAGATATTCCATCACCGTCTGTATCAATTCCATAGACTTTCTGTCCTTCTTCAATCTTATTTGTATCTACTATACCGTCACCATCAATATCATAATTCCACTTTGAAGTATCATTAGATATTGTTGAAGTTTCTACATTGTTATTTGATGTTGGTGTAGTGACTTGGGGATTATGATTGCTTTCATAGTTATACGATGTTGGAGATGTTGTTCCATATATTGATGCACTAGAATTACTTGTGTTATTATTTGTTGGATTATTTGTTGCAATCTTTTCTGCAGTGCCATCTCCATTTGAATCATAATATAAAGAGGTATCATTTCCAGATGTGCTTCCGCCTGCGTTTGATCCTCCTGCCAATACCTTAGGATCAAGTGAAAAATTACTTGTCTTTCCATTTTTATCATAAACATCATATTTTCCGGTTGAAGAATTATATTTTAATGTAATCGGATTATCTTTTGTAGATTTTATCTGTACATTATTAGTTTGTGTTCCGGGGGGAATTAAACCAATGGTAGGGGCATCATAGTCTAATCGATAACCTGATGGTAATTCAATATTTTCTTTATTTATTATACTATTTCTAAATTCGTCTTCATAACTATACGTTGTAGATTTGGCTTGGCTTGAAGTTTGCGATTTTATAGAAGACTGACTTTTTTGTGCATAACTATTTGCAATCTTATCTGCAGTGCCATCTCCGTTTGAATCATAATATAATGAGGTATCATTTCCAAATGTACTTCCACCTACGTTTGTGCCTCCCGCCAATATCTTAGGATCAAGTGAAAAGTTACTTGTCTTTCCATTTTTATCATAAACATCATATTTTCCGGTTTTAGAATTATATTTTAATGTAATCGGATTATCTTTTGTAGATTTTATCTGTACATTATTAGTTTGTGTACCGGCAGGAATATAACCAATGGTAGGGGCATCATAATCTAGCTCATATCCTGGTGGTAACGTAATATCTTCTTTATTATTAAGGCTTGTTATGAATTCATCTTCATAATTATAAAAAGCACCATCCGTAGAATTATTTGTTGATTTAAATACGTTATTTTCTATTATATTGCCATCTTTATCGTATTTAGTAGTCTCTGTTACATTTCCACTTGCGTCTATAACTCTTTTAGATTTTATATTTCCTTCAGCATCATAATCAATTTGTACTTTTGAACCGTCTGGATTAGTATAGGTATCCCTACTAGAACCATTTGAGTTCAAGTAATGTTCACTACTTGCATTTTGTTGAATTTCACTTGGTAATGTAAATATATCCAAACCAGCACATTCTTCTTTTAATCCCTTTGCAGGTACTACATAATCTTCATAAAACTCGTTCGCTTTTTCTACTGCTTCTTGTATTTCATTTACTTTAGCATCATGTGCTTCCTTTCCTGGGTCAATATCATTTGGATCCGCGTCTAAATTTCCTTTTAAATTTACAGGATTATCAGGTGAAAAATCTATGTGGCATTCATCATATTGTTTTTGTTTTTTTACTTTTTGTGGTGTACCATTTTCATCTTTTTCTTCTTTTTCAACGTAATATTTTCTATCAAAATTATATTTTTGTACTAGTTCTTTAGCTTTTTCATATCTTTTTCTATATTCTTCAATTACTTTTTCATAATATTCATTAGCTTCGTCTTGCCTATGTTTGTTTCCTTCCCCTCTAGCAATCCTTTTAAGAGCTTCTATCGTTGCTATACTTCCTCTGATTTTTGTTAATAATTCATAAGAAAGTTCATTTAATGGAGCTCTACCATCAATATTTAAAGCTTCTAGTGATAGTCCTGTTTTTCTTTCATTAGTTATTGGAGTTGAAAGATTTTCTTCTATTTCATTTAACCCCTTTTCGTCCATACTTGAAACCAAATCTGAAATTTCGCTATCTTTCAAAAACGTATCTCTTTTAGTATCCCATTCAATTGTACCTAGTATTGGCATAATTATTCCTCCATTTCATACTTTTGTAATGTTCTATAAATATATGAACTTCATATACTTATAGAACACTACAAAAAAGTAGTGTATTTTTTTACATATTTCCAGCTCTTTGAGCTTCTGCTTTTTCAGCGGCATCAAATGAGTCGAACCACATTTTTAATTTTTTATCTATTTCAGAGTTGAAGATTTGTCTTTCTCTATTAATTTCTGTTTTGATTTCAGTAAAAACTTCATTGAAAACAGTTCCTGAATCACCTTTCCATGCGTTTTCATTCATTTCATCAATTTTAGCTTTTGCTGAATCTAAGTTTGTTAACATATCTTCGAAATCTCTATCTGTTTTAACTTTTGCATTTTGCAATGCTACATAATCTGTAATATTTGCTGCCATTTTTTTATCCCTCCTTTATTAAAATGATGCTTTAACTTCATTTGCAGTATCTTCAAAATTATCTGCTGAACCAAGTAATGTTTTTGCTACACCATCTAATCTTTCTTTTTCAGCAACTAGTTTTGTATCAATATTAGTGTTGTAATAGTTTGTAAATTCATTTGCAACGTCACCTTTGCACTCTTCATTTAGTGTTTGACCAATTGCTGTCTTTAATCCTTCTCTTATTCCATCGAATTCTTCTGCTAATGTACTAATTGCTCTTGAAGCAACTCTCATTTCTTCTGGATCAGTTAATAGTGCTGTATTTGCCATATTTCATCCTCCTATATATTTTTTTAAGAATTATTGTTCTCCCGAACCTCATTCTTATAATTTCATTTTATATTAAACATAAAAAAATAACAATAAATATTAAAAAAAATGTCAAGAAATTGACACTTTTTATTTAAAAATATTTTTAAAAATAGAATTTAAGCCTTTATTAATTGCTTTATCTAAAACTTTATTAACTACTTTATTTGTAGCTTTGTTTTTAAGTTTTTCTACTGGATCATTCTTTTTTGCTCTTTCTGCTTCTCGTTTTTTCTTAGCGGCTTCTCTTTCTTGTTCTTTCTTTTCTTTTTCAGCAATTTTTGCTTGTCTTTCTTGTTCTTTTTCTTCTAATTCTTTTTGTTTAAGAGCTTCCTCTTGTTCAATTTTTTCTTTTATCATTGAATTTAATTCTTCATATGCTGAATCTCTTTCTACAGTTTCATCATATTTTCCTACAATTGAAGATGTATTAATAATTTTATTTCTTGATATATCATCTATTACTCCCATTTTACTTTGTGGTGGAAGAATAGTTGCTTTTTCTACAATTTCTGGCTCTCCATTTTCATTTTGAAAGGATACTAAGGCTTCTCCAGTACCTAATGCTAGAATTGCTTCTTGAGTATTGAATTTTGGGTTTGTTCGAAAAGCATCTGCTGCAACTTTCACTGTTTTCTGTTCTGCTGGAGTATAAGCTCTTAAAGTATGTTGCACTCTGTTTCCTAATTGAGCAATTACTTCATTTGGTATATCTGTAGGAGCTTGTGAGATAAAATATAATCCAATTCCTCTAGAACGAATTAGTTTTACTACTTGAGTAATTTGTTTTAGACGGTAGCTTGGCATTCCATTAAATAATAGATGAGCTTCATCAAAGAAAAATACCATTCTTGGTTTATCTAAATCCCCTACTTCTGGCATTTTGTTAAATAAATTTGTTAATAACCATAATAAGAATGATGCATATAAATCTGGAGATTGAAATAATTCTACCGCATGTAAAATATTAATTAAACCTTTTCCGTTAAAATCAGTACTTATAAAATCATTTATATCTAATTCAGGTTGTCCAAAAAATTTATCTGCTCCTTGATTTTCAAGAGTTAATAAGCATCTTTGAATTACTCCAATACTTTGTGTTGTAATATTACCATATTTTGTAATAAAATCATTTCTATTGTCTCCTACATATTGAAGTAATAATCTTAAATCTTTAATATCATCTAATTTCCAATTATTATCCTTTGCTATTTTATATATAATTGCTAATACTCCTTCTTGTGTTTCACTTAGACCAAGCATCATGGATAATATTTCTGGTCCTACTGAGTCAATTGTTGTACGAATAGGATGCCCATAGTTTCCAAATATATCCCAAAATCTTACGGGATAACTTTTATATTCAAAATCTTCTATTCCTAGTTTTTGTACTCTACTTGTAATATTTTCATTTTCTTCTCCTATTAAAGCAGTTCCTCCTAAGTCTCCTTTTACATCTGCTAGAAAAACTGGTACTCCTGCATCTGAAAATGATTCTGCCATTACTTTTAAAGTTATTGTTTTTCCAGAACCACTTGCTCCTGTAATTAATCCATGTCTATTAGCCTTATTTAATAATATTGATAATTCTTTGTCTTCACTCTTACCAATTAAAATTTTATTATTCTTATACATAAGTTACCTCCATGATTTTATTATATCATGTATTTCTTCCTTACGGTATGAATTGTTAATCATAATTATTCTTCTTTTATTTTTTATTACTTTTTCCTATTAGAAACGGAATATATTTTTCATATAAGTATATCCAAGGTATTTCAATTAATAATACCGATATAAATAGAATGATAAATGATTTATCTCCAATACCTAGTTTTAATATTTTATATAAATTTTCAATTAATATGTAATGTGTTCCCATAATAGTTATTGTATTTCTTCCAATAAATTGAAAGAATTGATTATCTATATTTTTTGATATTCCAATAATTAAAAAAGTTCCAATTATACCTCCTAGAATCATATAAATTGGATTATTTATTGTACATGACCAAATATCAATTTGACCATTTATATCCATTATTACTGCTAAAAGAATTGATGTTACTATTATAATATCTATCCTTTTGTTATAATCATCAAAATAATAATTTTTCAAACTATATCCAAGGTACATAAATATAAAACCAATTACTCCTCTTAATAAGAATATCGTTAAAGTTATTTCATCATACTCTATTCCAATTCTATGAAAACTGAATAGTAGCACTGCTAAAATAATAAAATAATTAAACCATTTTTTATAGTATTTTATAATAAAGTAAAGTATTATACTTCCTATAAATAAAGATAATAAAAACCAATTTGCACCCATATTTGGATTTAAAGAAAAAGTTTTTTTAATTATTTCAATAATTATTTTCAAGGATAATTTCTTTTTTATTATTGAATTTATAATTCCACCTGAAATATCTAAAAATAGATATGGAATGATAAGAGATTTTATTTTTAAAATTATATAATTAAAAAATGATTGTTTTAATATTTTTTCTTTTTTAAAAAATAATCCAGAAAAAATAAAAAATGCAGGCATATGAAAAGAATGAATAAATATTAATAATTGTGGATGGTCATTTCCAAGACCTCTGAAGTATATAATAATATGACCTAGAATCATAAAAAGAATAACTAAACATTTAGCTGTATCTATATATGTAATTCTTTCTTTTCTTTTTTCATTCTTTTGTATTTTCATATGGTCACCTACTTTAATTTAATAATATTTAAATAAACAATATATTGCTCGAATACCATCTTTTATATTTATTTTTTTTCCTTCTTTTTTACTTCTAGGTTTATATGTAATAGGTACTTCTTCTATTTTTATATTTTTTTTTGTTATTTTTAATGTAATTTCTGGGTCTAATCCAAATCTATTTTCTTTTAAGTCTAAATCTTTTAAAACCTCTTTTTTAAATAGTTTATAGCAAGTATTTATATCTGTTAATTTAGATTTAGTTCTAAAATTAAATAGAAAAGTTAGAAAATAATTAGCTAATCTGTTTGCTAAATATCCTTGATTATATTTTTTTTCTTTAAATCTAGTTCCATATACAACATCACAATTATTATTTATTAAATAATCTAATAGAATTTTATATTCATTTGGATTATATTCTAAATCAGCATCTTGAATAATAATAAAGTCTCCTGATGCTTTTTTTAAAGCTGATTTAATAGATGCACCTTTTCCTTTATTTTTGTCATGAGTTATTAAAATATTGTACAACTTTTTGTTCTTTTTTAGTATTTTTAAAGTACTATCTTTCGAACAATCATCTATAACAATAATTTCTTTTTTTATGTTATTTAATTTAACTTGGTTTACTTTTAGTAATATATCAATTATATTTTTTTCTTCATTATAACATGGAATAATAATCGATATAATTTTTCTTTTATTTTTCATATATTCAACCCTCTTTTTTAGTATATCAAAATTATTTTTTTATAACAAGTTTTTAGATGACCAATATCTTATTCTAAATTATAGTATTTTAATGTACTTTTATAATTTGGTATATGATAAAATTAAATTATATTTAGAGGTTAATATGAAGAAATTTATAAGAAAAGTTTATTTTATTTTATTAATTATTATCATTATTATATTATTTAATTATACTAGGTTAATAATATCTTATTTGGTACATAATTATGAATATGTAAATAGTTTTCCTATATATGGAAATCATAATAATTATGTTCCTCAAGGATTAGTATATTCTGAAAAATATAATATTGTTTTACAAACATCTTATAATAGTAAACATACTGTTAGTATGTTATATGTAATTGATTATAATAGTGGTAAATTGTTGAAAGAATTAAAATTAAAAGAATTTGATTTATCTGATAATACTAGTCATGTAGGTGGTATTGCTAGTAATGAAGAAAAAGTATGGATTACAAGTGATTTTCTTGTATATGAATATGATTTGAATCAAATTATTCATACTAAAGAAAAATATATTCAAAGTACAAATCAATCTAAATTACCTATTCGTGGGGACTTTTGTACTTTTCATGATAATTCATTATGGATTGGTGACTTTTTTCTCAACCCGTTTTATAAAGTTAAGGATAATAATCCTCTATTAGTGAAATATTCTCTTGAAAGTTTAGATTATTTTAAACCTGAATTGATCATTTCTTTACCAAAAATGGTTCAAGGTTTAGTTATTACAAATGATAATAAATTTATATTTACAGAATCATTTACTAATTTAGTTCATTCTAATTTAAGTATTTATGATAATGTATTAAATGAAAAATCTGAAATATTTAATTTCTATGGAAAAGAAATTCCTTATTATAAATTTAGTGATAAAAATTTAATTAAAAATATTAAATTACCTCCTATGGCAGAAGGTTTGTTTTATAAAGATAAAAAATTATATATATTATTTGAAAGTAGCTCCGATACTTACTTTTATGCTTATCCTAAATTAGATCAAGTGATAAAATTTGATATAGAAAAATATGTAAAATAAAAAAATATTTTTAAATAAATCTATAGCAACCAAGTGTTTTACTTATCAATATTTCTTGTTCTTCATTTGGATATAATCAAAACTTATAAAATCTATACATATAAACTTCCTAAGTTCAATATTTAATACATCTCTTCTTATGTTAAGTGTCTAAATAAAAGTAAATTCCTAATATATAAAAATAAAAAGATATTATACCTTTCTATTTTTTTAAGAATTTAAAATCCACTCTATTATAGTTTTCTTTATTTCATAATATTCTTCTTCTTCAAATTGCATATTAGCAATACAATACTTTTTTGTTGAGATATGAGAACAAAACATACATTCATATAAATCAAAACAATCTTGTATAAATAAAGAATTTTTAATTTTATTAGAACATATTACATTATAACTATTACTGCAGTCCTTGGAATCATCTGTTCGAATACAAAAGTCACAATTTGAACTTCTTGAACTTGCTAAAGTATAATTACAATTTGCACATGAATCACAATATATAATATTTTTACATTCATTACAATCTGTACATCTATATACATTTTCTGAACGATATATTGTATCACTTTTACATACATTTATGGAATCATATACTCTTTCTGTTGTAGTTAAGTTAATTGATTTCCATATATCTATTAATTCTTGTAAATTATTTATATCTCTTTTTGGAATCATCCAACCTTCTTTATTTTCTTTTATTTCCATATTTTTGTTTGTTATAAACCTTCCACTATTGATAGAATCTGCCCATGTAATTTCATTTGTTATAGAGTCATTTACTTGTTTAGGAAGTTTTATATCAAAAGCATATTTTTCAAGTAATTTATCAAGAGATAAACTATTACTTTTATCAAATACACTATTAAATATTTTATTAATTATTTCTAATGCAAATTTATCATTCATTCTATTACCTTCTTTCTACTTGTAGAGTTTTTTATTAATATATCTTTTAAATTTATATTAGAACTTATTGTAAAATTATTTTTCTTTATAGTTTTTGTTTTTTCTTCCTTATTATCGTTTTTATCTATTCTTTTTATTCTAGGTATACTATTAAAGTCTAGGGTTGTTGCTTTAAAGGCAGGAAGAATTATACCATTTTTATCTACTCTTACTATTAAATCTCTATTATTTAATTCCGTTAATAATTTAATTTTTCTTTCTCTTGTATCATCAAGAGGTATCTTCATGCTAAAGTTATCTACTAAAATATTAGCATCTAATTTTGATACTCTAAAAATATAATAATTAGATACATTAGCAAATATAGCGTTTTTTAATTCTTCTGTTAATTGATTAAAGTATTGTCCTGCAAGTATTAAAGATAAATTATATTTTCTGGCTTCTGATAAAAATCTTTCTAAGATTGGATTCTGTAAAACTGATACTTCATCAACTATAAAAATAATATGTTCTTTTAATTCGTTCTTTCCTATTATATTTAGTAATTGTTGCATAATTAATCCGGATATCGTTTTTATTACTTTATCTCCTAGTTTTGTTCGATCTAGAGAAAATAGTGTTAAAAAGTTATTATTTATTGTTTCTTTTAATCCTAATTGATTTTGTTCATTATTAAAAGTTGGTACCATTTCCATTTCATCTATAAAACTAATAATTGGAGAAATAGATTCTGAATATGATTTTGTTTTTAATTCATTAAAATCTGATAAAAAGAAATCTAAAATGCTCGTTGGTAAATTATTTGTTTTTTCTTTTATTAAATTATTTCTATATTCTAAATCTAATATTACTTTTCTTAGATTTTCAAAGTTAAATGACGAATTAGATAATAATAAATAAATAGAATGTCTTAATACTCTTTCTAATTTTGAATTATATTGATCGGCAATTAAAGACTTAATTAATTCAATTAGTAATTCTGTATTAGAAATAATATCATCACTATCATTCATAAATAAATTGATGGATTCCATCTTTGTTTTAAAATCAATTACTTTTCCTATTCCACCTATATCATTTTCTAATGATGAATGTGGATCTATTACTACTACTTTATATTTTTGATTAATATTCTTATTTTTTTGAATATTATTAATTTTAGAACAAATAAA
>Ga0247611_10005815_pt1 | contig 16068 bp, 19 predicted proteins | sample 177DNAGHGhighgp2_FD_192422 | JGI IMG/M metagenome (GOLD analysis project Ga0247611, IMG submission 192422) | Sheep rumen microbial communities from Palmerston North, Manawatu-Wanganui, New Zealand - 1770 DNA GHGhigh gp2 | ecosystem: Host-associated > Mammals > Digestive system > Stomach > Rumen... | reverse complement strand
GAATCAAAAAGCCGTACCCCCACACGAAGCACCAAAGAAGCACAAAGTTAGGAGAACAAAGCACAAAGTTCCGCAGAAATAGAGGCAAGTTTTGTGGAGAATTATATACTTTCATACTACCAAGATATAAAAGACGGCACAGCGGTTGTCAGTACATGGGTAAACAAGGTCTATGAGCTGATAGTACACGGCATTGAAGACGGTTTATACACCTACGATGCTAAAAAAGCCAATAAAGCCATATCGTGGATAGAAGAACATTGCTTCCATGTGGAAGGTGAACTTGCGCCTGGGAAGCTGAAACTTGAATTGTGGCAGAAGGCTTTAATATCTTGCATATTTGGGATATGCGATAAAGACGGCAGAAGGCAATTCCGTGAAGTTCTGCTTGTTATCGGCAGAAAGAACGGAAAGAGTTTACTTTCCGCAGCCATCATGAATTACATCTTCAGAGAGGATGGCGGTTTTGGTACAAGGGTGTATTGCGTTGCGCCTAAACTTGACCAAGCTGACATAGTTTACGAAGGCACATGGGCAATGGTGCAACTTGATCCAGAGCAGATTGCGTTGCGTGAGGCGGTGCAATCAGCAAGGGAGGCAACACACCAAAAGGTGCAAGAGGCTGACGAGCTGATAAAGAAAAGACGAAGTGACCTGTACATAGCAAAGACCAATTCAACGGTCAAGAAGATTGCATTCAGCGCAAAGAAGTCTGACGGCTTCAACCCATCTTTGACCATTTGTGACGAGATCGCAAGCTGGCAAGGTGATGCTGGTCTGAAACAATACGAAGTCATGAAGTCCGGCATGGGCGCACGGCCTGAAGGCATCATGTTATCGTGTACTACTTCAGGTTATCAGAATGACAGCATATACGATGAACTTGTGAAACGTGCAACACGGTTTCTTCTTGGTGAAAGTAAAGAAACCAAGCTGTTGCCGTTTCTTTACATGATAGACGATATAGAAAAATGGAATGACATCAACGAGCTGCGGAAAAGCAACCCAAATTTGGGTGTGTCGGTGTCTGTTGACTATCTGCTTGAAGAAATAGCAATAGCAGAAGGGTCTTTGTCAAAGAAGGTTGAATTCATTACCAAGTATTGCTGTCTGAAACAAAACAGCAGCACGGCATGGCTATCAACGCAGACAGTACAGAAGTGCATGGGTGATGAAATAAAACTTGAATCACTGTCAAAGTGCTATGGTGTTGTGGGTCTTGACCTTTCACAGACAACAGACCTAACTTCAGCTTGTGTAGTAGTAGAGAAGAACGGCATTTTGCACGTTGTTTCAAAGTTTTGGCTTCCGGCAGAACGCATTGACGAAGCATCAGATCGTGACGGTGTTCCATACAGGTTATACATTGAACGTGGCCTGTTAGCACAAAGCGGTGACAACTTTGTTGATTACAGAGATTGTTACAACTGGCTTGTTGACTTGGTTGAAAAATACAACATACTTCCGTTGGTTGTCGGTTATGACCGATATTCAGCGCAATATTTAATACAAGACTTAAATGCCTATGGTTTCAAGTGTGACGATGTTTGGCAAGGTGAAAACCTTTGGGGAGTTATGCAAGAAGCTGAAGGCTTAATGAAAGATGGTAAAGTGTGCATCGGTGACAATGACCTGTTGAAGATGCACTTTTTGAATTCCGCTGTGAAAATGAGTACCGAAAGAGGCAGAGGCAAACTGATTAAGGTTTCACCAACAGCGCATATAGACGGAATGGCAGCCTTCTTGGATGCCATGACAGTACGGCAGAAATGGTGGCCTGAAATCGGCCATCAGCTTAAAAATGAGAGGTAATTAAATGTCATTATTTGATGCTATTTTCAGACCGAATAAAGAACAGCAGAAGGCGGTGCGGTCTGAATTCTTCAAAACACTGACAGGTTACAAACCTGTCTTTCATACTTGGCAAGGGTCAATTTATGAAAGTGAACTGATCCGTGCAGCCATTTATGCAAAAGCAAGACATATCAGCAAATTAAAGTTTGATTCCGTTGGCTCTGCCAAGATTGGCTTACAGAGCAAATTGCATCAAGGTGCAAACCAATGGCAAACGTGGTCACAGTTCCTGGCGAGAACATCAACGATATTAGACATACACAACACAGCATTTATTGTTCCTGTCAAAGATAAAGACCTAAACACAACAGGCTATTACACAGTGCTTCCAACAAAGTGCGAAGTGTTGGAATACAAGAATGAAGTATGGCTGCGGTATGAATTCCATCGTGGGCAGATGGCAGCGGTAAGGCTGTCTGAATGCGTTGTACTTACACAGCATCAGTATAAAAGTGATTTCTTCGGTGAAACCAATTATGCGTTAGAGCCAACCATCAAGATGATTGACCTTAACACACAGGGAATTGAAGAAGCCATCAAGAACGGTGCTACTTTCCGCTTTTGGGCAAAGTCAAACAATTTCGCATTTGATGATGACCTAAAAAAGGAGGCAAACCGTTTTGGGTCACTTGCATTCACAGGTGACAATGACGGAATGCTTTTGTTCCCTAACACCTACACAGACATTCACCAATACGAAAACAAGCCGTACACGGTTGATTCTGACCAGCTGAAGCAGATACAGGACAATGTGTACAACTACTTCGGTGTGAATGAAGATGTGCTTCAGAATAAAGCATACGGTGATGCGTGGTCTGCATTCTATGAAGGTGCTATTGAGCCGTTTTCTATCGCACTTTCTGAAGGTCTTACAAAGGCCATGTTCACGGAAAGAGAAAGAGCAAACGGCAACGAAGTCATGTTCACATCAAACAGACTTCAGTACATGAGCAACGCAGACAAGTTAGCGGTAGCTGCACAGCTGACCGACAGAGGTATATTCAGCATCAACGAAGCAAGGGAAGTATTTAATTTAGCACCTGTAGAAAACGGAGATATTCGCACAATAAGAGGCGAGTATAAGAACGTAGATGACTTGGAGGTAACACCAAATGAATAGAGATATTGAACTTGTAACAATAACAAGACCAAAAAGAGAATACAGAAACATGAATTTTGAAGTCAGAGAAGAAGGCACAGAGCCTTCTTTTTTAGTTGAAGGATATGCGTCAACCTTTGAGCCTTACAAGCTCATTGAAATTGATGGAGAAGACTACAACGAAAGGATAGAGCCAACAGCCTTTGACAATGCAGACATGACCGATGTGGTTTACCGCATTGACCATGAAGGCAAGGTGTTCGCACGTTCATCTGCCGGAACTATCAAACTTGACATTGATGAACACGGCCTTCACCAAGTAACAGACTTGGGAAGAACAAGAGCTGGACAGGAACACTTTGAAGAAATAAAGGCTGGTAATTATCCGCAAATGTCTTTTGCATTCACGGTTGCAGAAGACCATTACGATGCGGAAACAAGAACACGAATCATTGACCGAATTGGGAAGGTCTTTGACATAAGTGCGGTTAGTTTCCCAGCTAACCCAACCACAGAACTTCATGTGCGTGACTACTTCAACGGAGTGATTGAAGCGGAAAAGGCTGCCGAAGCGGAGCGACTAAAGGCAGAGGAAGCAAGACGGAGCGATCTTGAACGCAGGCAGAAGTTATCAAAACACATTCAGGAGGTTATTACCAAATGACATTAGACGAATTAAAAGAAAGGCTTTCAGCCATTGATGCTGAACTTTCTGACATCGTTTCACAGCTTGACGAAGAGCCGACAGAAGAGCCAAGAGAAGATGCTCCTGAAGAAGAAGGCAGAGCATCCACAGAAGAACTTGAAACAAGAAGCAACAAGCTGATGGAAGAAAGACAGAACATCCTGGCTGAAATTGAAAAAGCCGAAAAAGCCATTGAAGAAGAAAAAAGAGCAATGGCAGACGTTATTTCAGAAGTTAAAACCGAAGTAATTGAAAAAAGAGAGGATTCCAAAATGACAAACATGGAAATCAGAAATTCAAAAGAGTACATCAACGCATTTGCAGAATACCTGAAGAACGGTGAAGACGCAGAATGCCGTGCGCAGCTGACAGAAAACGTAAGTGGCACAATTCCTGTTCCTGAAATGGTCTATGACATCGTAAAGACCGCATGGGAACGTGACGGCATCACTTCAAGAGTAAAAAAAGCATACGTTAAGGGCAACCTGAAGGTTGGTTTTGAAATCAGCTCCACAGGCGCAACAGTACACACTGAAGGAAGCGGTGCTGTAACGGAAGAAACACTTGTACTTGGTGTTGTTAATCTTGTACCAAAGAGCATCAAGAAGTGGATTTCAGTTTCTGACGAAGCACTTGACCTTCGTGGCGAAGAGTTCCTGAGATATATCTATGACGAACTTACATATCAGATTGCAAAGAAGGCTGCTGACGAGCTGATCGCAGCTATCAAGGCTTGTGGCACAGTATCAACCACAACACAGGTTGGTGTTCCGGCTATCACATCCACAACTGTAGGTGTTGGCCTTGTAGCACAGGCAATGAGCCTTCTGTCTGACGAAGCAGCAAATCCTGTTGTAATGATGAACAAGGCAACTTGGGGTGCATTCAAGGCCGCACAGTATGCAAACGGCTTTGATGCTGATCCGTTTGAAGGTCTGCCTGTAGTATTCAACAACACTATTGCAGCATTCAGCGCAGCAACAACAGGTGTTCCTTATGCCATCGTTGGTGACCTTGAACAGGGCGCACTGATGAACTTCCCTAACGGTGAAGGAATTGACTTCAAGGTTGACGAGCTTTCACAGGCTGAATATGACCTTGTAAGAATCATCGGCAGAGAATTTGTCGGCATCGGTGTAGTAGCACCAAACGCATTCGTAAAAATTACGAAATAGTTAATTGATGCTTGAGTGGAGGCAAACATCATGGAAAAGAAAATTCTCATTGCTGTGCCATGTATGGACATGGTTTCAGCGAGATTTGCGCAAAGTCTTGCAACACTGAAACGAGTTCACAAATGTTCAATATCGTTTCTTTCAGGCTCCTTAATATACGATTCAAGAAACAAGTTGGCTGGATTAGCCGTTGAGATGGAGGCAGATTATATTTTATGGCTTGATTCTGACATGGTATTCCAGCCAAACCTTCTTGAACGTATGCTGAACGTGCTTGACGAACACGAAGAGATTGACATTTTGACGGGCTTGTACTTCAGAAGGGGTGGAAAGTTTTCACCTGTAATTTACAAGAAACTTGAAGCAGACGAAAAAGGCCTTGTTGAGTATGAGGACTACGAAGGTATTCCTGAAGAACTTTGCGAGGTTGCCGGATGCGGTTTCGGTTGCGTACTGATGCGCACGGATTGTCTGCTTGACATCGCAGCCAAAGAAGGTGGCGGTGTTTGGTTTACACCTTTTCTTGGTGCTGGTGAGGATTGTTCCTTTTGTATAAGGGCAAGACAGAACGGATACAAGATTTATTGCGATCCGTCAATTGATTTAGGACACATGGCCTATGCGCCTGTGACTAAAGATTTCTATAAAGCAATGAAGGAGAGCTGATAATGGCTTTGATTGATACTTGCAAAACGGCTTTAAGAGTGACAACAGATGCCTACGATGCCGAGATAACAGAATACATTGAAGCAGCCAAACTTGATTTAGGCATAGCTGGAGTTGAAACAACTGTAGCAGACAGCCTTGTTAATAAGGCAATTCTGACTTATGTGCGTATGAGTTTTGGCGCACCAGCGAACTATGACAAGCTGAAAGCTGCTTACGATGAGCAGAAGGCACAGATGATGATGGCAACTGGCTACACTGATTGGGGTGATGCGTAATGACGGACGTTATAACGCTTATCACACAGGCCATCACAACAGACAAATACGGAAACGAAGTTGCGACAGAAACAGAACGCACTGTGTATTGCGAAGTTGATTCAATATCACAGACAGAGTTTTACGCAGCCGCCAACACTGAACTGAATCCTGAATACCGCTTCACCATTTTCTTCGGTGACTATGAAGGGGAAAGTTTAGTCAAATTCAATGGCGCAAGATATTCCGTATATAGAACGTACAGAACAGGGGATGACCTTGAACTGTACACTGAAAGGAAGATTGGCGCATGAGCAAGAACATTGTTGTAAGTCCTGAAGGCTTTGAAAAAGCTGTCATGAAGGCACTTGCTGAATACGGTGACAAGACAACAGAAATGCTTGAAACCGTCGCAAAAAGCAATGCAAGACAGGCCGTAAGTGCGTTAAAAGGTCAGGCACCAGGCGGTGAATATTCCGCTGGATGGTCGCACAAAGCGCAGAAGGGCGGAGCATACAAACTGTCAGAAACGGTTTACAACAGACAGTATCAACTGACACACCTTCTTGAAAAGCCACACAGCACAGGCGGTGGAGGTCATTATCCAAAAAATGTTGACTACACAGGACAAATCGCAAAGGTTGAAGAAGAATACACAAATAAATTCATGGAGGAGGTATTGAGCAAATTATGACATTAAAAGAAGTTGCAGATTTAATTGCATCTTGTGGTTTTACTTGGCGTTATAGTCATTTTTCACAGACACCAAATCCACCTTATGTTGTGTATTACTATCCTTCAGAGAATGATGTTCATGCGGATGATTCTAATTTTGTCAACCGCAGACAGTTGTTCATAGAACTGTTCACAAAGGGCAAGGATTATGACAAGGAAGCCATTATTGAAACCAAGCTGAAGCAAGCTGGTCTGACTTGGTACAAGCAAACGGATTTTCTTAATGATGAATCGTTATATCAAACAACCTACGAAATGGAGGTCATTATAAATGGCAACGAATAAAGTACAGTACGGATTGAAAAACGTGTACTATGCAACTGTTACTGTTGGCACTTCTTCAGTAACATACGGAACTCCTGTTGCATGGCCTGGTGCTGTATCACTTTCACTTTCTGCTGAAGGTGACACAAATGATTTCTATGCCGACAACATCAAGTATTTCACAGCTATTGCCAACAACGGTTACAGCGGTGACTTTGAATCAGCCATGATTCCTGATTCATTCAGAACTGACATCATGGGGGAAACAGTCGGCACAGGCGCAAAGTCCGGCATTTACTATGAATCGGCAGATGTACAGCCAAAGGCATTTGCGCTTCTGTTCCAGTTTGAAGGAGATCAGAACGCAACGAAGTATGCTCTGTACAATTGCAAGATGGCAAGACCTGACATTGAATCTTCAACAACTGAAGATGGCATTGAGGTGCAGACCGTCAGCGGTGAAATCACAGCATCACCAAGAGCATTTGACAATGTTGTAAAGGCACAGTGTGCTTCAACGGCTGCAACGGCATACAGCAATTGGTTTACAACCGTACAGGAGTAACACACATAACGCTCACAGGCTTAAATTCAGCCTGTGAGCGGTTTTTGTAGTTAAGACAATAATTTATATTACGGAGGCAAAACGATGTTCAAAACTTTGAATATTGACGGAAAGGAAATTGAATTTTCTGCAAACGCAGCAACACCTTTCCGCTACAGACAAGTATTCCACAAAGACTTACTGTCAATTTTGGGGAATGAAGAAAAAGCACAGAACGAAGGTGTGGAAGCGGTCACGGAGTTGGCATTCATCATGGCAAAACAGGCAGAAAAAGCCGACATGGGGAAGCTGAACGAAGAAGTGTTCTTTGAATGGCTTGAAGGCTTCGGATCAATGGCATTTGTAAACAATGCTGAAGACATTCTGAACGTGTACATGGAATCAACCGAAACAACGTCCACACCCTAAAAAAAGACAGAGAGAAACCACACGGAAGTTGACCACAGGGTTGTTCATGCTTCGGTGTAAAGAAATGGGTTTCTCTGTTAATGAGTTAGAACAAATAGACTTTGGTGTTGTTGCGGACATGATGACGGAACAGGGCAATGATTCGTACAAATATCCGTACAAGGCAACACAAAAAGATTTTGATTCGTTTTGATATGACTAAAAACAATTATTGCGTTTACGTTCACGCAAACAAAATGAACGGAAAGCGGTATGTTGGTGTTGCTAAAAACTTAAAACAAAGATGGGCGAGTGGATATGATTCTTGCCCATTTTTTTATAAAGCAATCCAAAAGTATGGTTGGGATGGTTTCACACATTATGTTTTATTTGATGGATTGTCTTTGGAAGAAGCTGACGAAATAGAACGTGAATACATCCAAAAGTATAAAACGCAAGACCGAAAGTACGGCTATAACATCCTTCCTGGCGGTCACGGCGGTGGAATGTTGGGGAAACACCATACCGAAAAAACAAAACAAAAAATGCGTGAAAAGCACGAAGGGCGCAAATTCACGGAAAGCCACAAGGCAAATTTAAGCAAAAGCCATTTGGGTAAAAAATCACATTGTAAGCCTGTTGTGTGTTTAGACACAGGGGTAATTTACGAAAGTGGGCGAATGGCTGAAAGAATTACAGGTTCAAGGTCAAAGGGTATAAGCCAATGCTGTCTTAATAAGCAAGAAACTTGTAATGGATTAAGATGGGCATTTGTAAAGTAAGAGGATAAGGCATGGCTGGTTATATAAAAGGCATAACAATTGAATTTGGTGCTGATACTTCAAAGCTAAATGGAGCATTGAAGAAAACGCAAGGCACAATAAACAAAACACAAGCCGAGCTTAAACAGATAAACCGTGCGCTGAAATTCAATCCTGGCAACACAACACTTCTGCGTCAGAAGTTTGAACTGTTACAGCAAAGCGTGAAGGAAACAAGCCTGAAGCTGAAACAGTTAAAAGATATGCAACGGCAGATGGATGCTGCCGGAGTTGACAAGACTTCTGCACAGTACAGAGAACTTGAACGTGAAATAGTCAAGACAGAAAGTCAGCTTAAACAGGCAGAAGGTGCACTGAAGGCATTTGGATCAGTTGGCAAACAGCAAGTGTTGGCGGTTGGTCAGGCCTTTCAGAGTGCTGGAGCTAAAATCAAATCAGCTGGACGCACGATAACAACAACCTTTTCTGTCTATGGCGCAGCTGGTATATATGCTGGCGCAAGGCTCATTGACATGAGCGAGAAACAGACACAGGCAGAAAACAAACTTGCTGAAATATACAAGTCAAGAATGGGTGTCGGCAAACAGGCTGTGAAGTCAACACTTGCACTTGCAACGGCACAGCAGAAGGCTGGTGTTGTAGGTGACGAAGTACAGTTGGCAGCTGCACAGCAATTAGCAACTTATGCTAAATATCCGTCAACAGTAAATACCATGCTCCCGGCTCTGAACAATCTGCTTGTTCAGCAGAAAGGATTGAACGGCACACAGGAAGACGCAACGGCACTTGCAAATCTGTTCGGTAAAGCCATGATGGGTCAGACAGGCGCATTGAAACGTGCTGGAATATCTTTCACGGAAGCACAGGAAGAAGTGCTGAAGTACGGAACAGAAGAAGAAAAGGCTGCCATGATTGCGGAGGTTGTCCAGCAGAATGTTGGCAACATGAATGCTGAATTTGCCAAGACCGATGCCGGAAAGATTCAACAGGCCAAGAACACACTTGGTGACATGGGTGAAGAAATCGGTGCTGTATTGCTTCCAGCGGTTGCAGACCTTGCAACATGGATTGGTGACCATCTGTTACCGAAAATTCAAAGCCTTATTTCATGGCTTCAGCAACATCCTAAAATCGCAACATTCGCACTTGCACTTGCTGGTATAACAGCGGTGGCTGGTCCTTTGATAATGGTAATAGGTGGCATAGTTTCAGCCATAGGAACATTAATAACATTTGCACCTATTCTTGCTGGTGCTTTTGGCGCAATTTCTGCGCCTGTTCTTGCGGTTGTCGCAGCCATTGCAGCGGCAATAGCAATCGGTGTTGCGCTGTATAAGAATTGGGATACCATCAAGGCAAAGGCAACACAGGTATTCAATGCAATAAAAACAACCGTCACAACGAACTTCAACACGTTGAAAAACACTGTTACAACGGTATGGAATTCAATCAAGAACGCAATAACCAAGCCGATTGAAACGGCAAAGAGCGTTGTTCAGAAGGCCATCAATAAAATTAAATCATTCTTCCCACTGAAAGTCGGCAAGATATTTAGCGGAATGAAATTGCCACACTTCAGCATTAAAGGCTCACCACCATTCGGCATAGGCGGTAAAGGCACAAAGCCAAGCATATCCGTTAATTGGTATAAAAAAGCAATGCAACAGCCGTATATGTTCAGCAATGCAACACTGTTTGGTGCTGGTGAGTCAGGTGACGAAATGCTGTACGGCAGAAATTCACTTTTGAATGATATTGCAACAGCCACAGGCGGTGGGGAAGTTGTCGCAAGGTTGGCAGCTATTGAAGCAATACTTGATTATTATCTGCCGAAAGGACAACAGATCGTGATGGACAACGGTGCGCTTATTGGTCAAGTTAATAGAGGATTAGGAATGCGGTTATGATAAGAAACTTTACACTTAAAAATTCACTTGGTGCAACATTCAGTTTGATGAACGCACAGCAAGGTGCATATTTCAACCCAGCTGGTTTAGGCTTTGACGATGTAACGGAATATGAACAGGTCGGTGAATTCTTTGCACCTTTGACGCAGAGATTTGGGCAGCAAGTCATAACAGGTGTAATGGTGTTCGGTGCAAAGCCGTATGAAAGTTATCTGACCTTCACAAAGTTTTGTCAGCACTCACCTTTGTCATTGATATATGAAACGGATGCCGGAGCATTTCAAATCCCTTGCAGATTGACCAAGATAGAAAAAGGTGACACAGACGGTTGGACATATCTTGAATGTAACGTGGAATTCACAGCACTTGCAAGGATGTACAAGACCGTAACAGCCAACAACACAGGAACGGCTGGAGGCGGTAAAGCGTACCTTGCAAAAGACTTGCCAGATATAACAGGCTCAATCATAACAATAGACAATGCGGAAGCTGGAGAAGTATTAAACATTACAGCCGACATAGACCCCATCCAAGACCTACACGGATACGATGCTCCGTGGGTTGGCGGTGCGGGGAAGAATAAACTTGATGTTGAAGGTCGAAATATATCTTCAAGTTCCCAATCATCAGATACTATTTACATTGAAACGTGTACGGCAATAAAAAACGGTGATACAGTTATTGCTACTGTTACGGGCGCGTGGAGTAAAATAAGATTTGCTCTTGACACTACCAAATTAGTGTCTGGTCAAACATACACTTTTTCTTGTAAGTATGCTAATCCAAGCCGTGGAACAATAGGAATTGGTTGGTATGATACTGCATGGCGTGATGTTACAACAAGTACGGCTACGTCTATAACAATGAGTACAACATTTACATATAGTGGGCAAGGAGTGCTGATACTTGGTGTGATTATCAACAATACTAATTCAAACACAGGTGCAACAGTAACAATAAGTGAAATTCAACTCGAACTCGGCTCAACCGCCACAGCGTGGACACCATACGAAAACATCGGCCCAATCAGCGGACACACAGAGGTTGATGTGGTAGTAAGTCCGACCACAGACGCAGCAGATGGCATGACCTACACCACACCACTCGGCCAGACAGTATACGGCGGTACGTTAGATGTTGTCAGTGGGGTGCTGACGGTTACACATGGGAATATAGCAAGTTACAACGGCGAGACATTACCGTCAACATGGATAAGCGACCGTGATGTATATGCAAGTGGTACGACGCCGACAACAGGCGCACAAGTTGTCTACGAACTTGCCACACCACAGACCTACCAACTCACACCGCAACAAGTGAAAACCATTTTGGGTAAAAACAACATATTTGCGAATAGTGGTTACATTACCATCACAGGGCGCAAAACATATGGGTACAAATACAATTATACCTATGGTGACTTTGTTGCAGATACTGTCACAATTGATTCTGATTCCGTAACCGCTTCACCTTGCAGAATTTCCATATTTGGTGAATGCACAAACCCAACATGGAGGCATTACCTTGACGGAAATTCTGTTGCGACAGGTTATTACAACGGCACGATTCCAGATGGTCACAAACTTGTAATTGACACAACTTCATCACCTTATTCAATTGAGGAACAGGACATTTCAGGCAATCTGATTGCAGACAGATATGAGCTGTGTGACTTTTCAACAGAACGATTCTTCTTGCTTGAGTATGGTCACAATACAATATCAGTTTCACACACTGATCCTGATTCAATAAGGCTGATGGTGGAAGGATACATATTCTATGAAACCGTATAATGTTGAAATATTCAACAGACAGTTTGAGCTTTTAGCACACACTAATGTTGATGATATAGTTTTGGATTATGACTACTTGTCACCAAACGATTCGGAGCTTGACATTCGCTTGTCAGGCTTTTTTGATACGTTTGCAGCACAGGCGGTCATTCCTGAAAACGGGATGTTAAGGGCATTGAGCATTCCGGCACTTGAAGGATTGATGGATGCCGTTGGGGTCGGTGCTTACATAAGACTTCAGCGTGATGATACTGACATCTTCGGTGTTATCACTTCCATAACAACTTCAGACGATGCCTTGCTTACGAAGGTTGGCATCCAGCCGTTTCCTTCTGCGATATTCGCAACTGAAATCTTGTTTGACACAAACCAACAAGGAACGGTGGCACTTGAAGCGGTCATTTCAAACCTTATCACGGCTTCATGGATAAGCAACGCAGACACCTTACAGAACATACCAGGTTTGACGGTCACAACAACATCAAGCACTGTTGCATGGGGTATGAATCTGAAGCCAGATACTGAAGGAATGCACCATTGCATTATTGATTTCTATGATGTGCTTATCAGAAGGGCATTGGAAGAATACGGCATTGCCATTCACACTTCAGTTGATTTTCAGAACGGTGCGATCAGTTTGACTATTGGAAAAGTGGTCGGCACACAGACCATTGAAGCCGATTTGCCAAACGTGTTTGACAGAACTTTTTTAATAAACGAATCGTCAAAGAACACCAACAAGCTGGATGTATATAATTCGGCAAATTATACAAGCACGATAATTTACTACAAGCACACTGACGGAACGTATGACACGACGAACAACAACAGGCTTTATCCTGTGGTGCGTGAAGTCCAGGCGGTTGAAGTTGAAGAAGGAAGCACCTTTGCACAGGCGGCTGCGTCGGCTGCCGCATCCGTGTTCGGTGAAGTTACTTACAACAATCTGATTGAAATCAAGTGTTTGTATGATGACGAACTGATAAGACCAAAGGAGCTTAAAATCGGCTCTGTGGTAACGGTCATTCATGAAGGCAATGCCTATTCATCAATATTGACAGGGTATCAGCTTGAAAATAATGTTATCAATTTGATATTCGGCTCAATCAGAGCTGACCTTACTAAACTTTTAAGGAGGAACTCATGAGCATACAACTTGTAACTTATGCAAATCAGACGGTTACACCAACAAATGATGCCATTATCTATGAAAGAGCCATAGACCAGAATGGCATTTTTTACGGCTGTAACGTGACGGTAACAAGCAATACCGTCAATATCACAGGCGGTTATGGCATCGTTTGCGGAAGGGAATTTGTAATAAACAGTGATTCACTCACGGTCACACTTGCACCTTCAGGAACGCTTCAGGGCAGACTTTATGTGCGCCTTGACCTTGCAGACGCAGATGCACCAATCCAGCTTCTGACAGCGACAGGCAGCACACTTCCGGCACTTGTTCAAGACGATGATGTGAACTACACAAACGGTGTGTATGAAATGGAACTTGCGACATTCACTGTTGGTGTTTCTTCCTTGTCTGATGTTGTAGAAACGTTTGAAACAATAGTCGGTACAATTCAAGGTGCGGAAATAGTTACTCTATTATGGACTAATCCAACCCCAACATCGTCGTTTTCGTCGCAAGACGTAGCATTACCGGATGGAACGTATAGTGCTTATGATTTTATAGAAGTTGTTTACGTTTCAAGTGTTGCTGCTGACGATCCTGTAATCGGACAAGTTGTTATGGATAAAACACCGTGTAAGTCAATGTCAGTTGCAATTTCAATAGCATACAACAACGATTGGTATATTAGACACCGAGCACGTTGGTGGAACGGAACTGGGACGAAAATACACTTCGACACGGCATTCTATAACAGTATGACAAACACATCAGCACAGGGTACAAATGACGCAACGTGTGTTCCGTATAAAATATACGGCATTAAAGTAATTGGGGGGAATGTTTAATGAACTTCGGAACAAAATTAAGAACTATTCTTGCGGTTGCAACTTCTCTGAATACCGCACTTATGGCAACAGACATAACTGAATTTGGAAACTCAAAGCTGGACATCATCTACAAGGTGGTGTCTATTATTTTGAACTTTGTGATTGTTGCTTGTGTCACATACTACAACAATGATTACACAGAAGATGCTTGTATTGCTACAGGTGAGATGAGAGCCAAAAAAGCAGAATACAAGGGCAACGTGAACGGAGAATACTTCCATGTTGATGACGAAGAGGAGGTATTTGACGATGAACAGTAAGATTTACAGACAGGCAGACAGCCGTTGGGGTAGTTTGCCCTATCCTACAAAAGCGTATTCCTTTGCTGGTAACGGTTGCGGTTGCTGTGCTTGTACTCACAACAGCATTGAAATTCCTAAATATGCAAACTATACGCCAGCAGATGTCAGACCGTATATGGTAGGGCAAGGCTTTGCAACAAAAGGGCATGGCACAACGTGGGATGGTATCACCAAAACACTTCAGCATTACGGCTTTACGGTTGCTGTTCCAAATATCAATTCATCCATGACACCAGCATGGACATATCTGAACAAACCAGGCGCACCTAAACAGGGTTTGCTTTTGTTTAGAGCTGGAACAAGAGGCGGTGTGCGGTGGACTTCAAGCGGTCATTATGTTGCTTTTTTGGATTACCGTGTAACCAACGGCAAACACTACTTCTACACCAAAGACAGCGGTGGCAGACATCATGACGGTTGGTATTGTTACGAAACAACTATGCGTGGTCTGCTTCCAAAGATTTGGATCGTGACGGCAAAACCTAATGCACCAGCTCCAACACCAACACCACCAAAGCCAAAATCATACAAGCTGACAGTAGATGGTAAATGGGGAAAACAAACCACCATCACAACACAGCACATCTTCGGTCTGAAGGAGGATGGCATCTGTGGTAAAGCCACATGGAAGGCCATTCAGAAGAAAGTCGGCACAACGGCAGACGGAGTTGAAGGAAAGAACACCATCAAGGCGATGCAGAAATTCCTGAATGCAAAGATCAAGGCTGGTCTGAAGGTTGACGGCAAGAGAGGCACAGCTACCAACAAGGCTTGGCAGAAGTGGTGTAATACACAGGTGCTTCCCCAATAGTCCAACACCAACACCAACCGAGCTAAAGAAAAAGTGCATTGATGTCAGCTATTGGCAAGGCGCAATTTCACAAGCCAATTGGGAAAAGGTAAAGAATACCTGTGGTTATGCGATTTGCCGAGCATCGTACACCAATCAGAAGTCATTCAAGCTGAATCGTGACAGCACATTCAGTGCGAACTTCACGAATGCGAAGGCTGCCGGTCTGAAGGTCGGTGCTTATCACTATTCCCAGGCAATCACCGTTGCAGAAGCAAAGACCGAAGCTGAATATCTGTGTAACATTCTGAAGAACTTCACACCAACATTCTATGTGGTCTGTGACTTTGAATATGGTGGCAGACTTAACAGCAAGATTGGCAAGAAGGCTTCTGACATTGCAAACGCATTCTGTGATGTTGTAAAGGCTCACGGTTATCAGCCTTGCATTTATGCGAACACATCAACATTACAAACCAACTTAACAGCTCCTAAATATCCTGTTTGGGTGGCACAGTACAATTCAACTTGCACCTACAAAGGCAAGAAGGTCATGTGGCAATACACTTCCAGCGGAAAGGTTGACGGAGTATCAGGCAGAGTAGATTTATCACACGTTTATTGAGGCTAAAAAAATGACAGAGGCAACAACGGTTATTATCAATTCAATATTGTCAGCTTGTGGAGCAGCGATCTTCACAGGCATTTGCGTATGGGTCAAAGGCTTATACAAGAAGTCCAAGAATTATGACAAGGCAGTCAAGGCACTTGCACATGATGCGTTCTTC
>Ga0247611_10005813_pt1 | contig 16072 bp, 22 predicted proteins | sample 177DNAGHGhighgp2_FD_192422 | JGI IMG/M metagenome (GOLD analysis project Ga0247611, IMG submission 192422) | Sheep rumen microbial communities from Palmerston North, Manawatu-Wanganui, New Zealand - 1770 DNA GHGhigh gp2 | ecosystem: Host-associated > Mammals > Digestive system > Stomach > Rumen... | reverse complement strand
AAGCCTGACAGTCATCGGAGTCCTGCTGAGGACAACGATATATCCCATCGCTGCGAGTGCTGCTACGATCAACAATGCACCCATAATATATATTATCATGCCTGCGGGATGAGCAGCGTTTACAGTGCCGCCGAATCCGACTCTCTTCTCAACATTGAGCCTCTTGTCATCCGGATTGTAGTAGAATGACCCAAGGATCCAGTTGTCATCATCATCAATATCAACAGATGTTTCTTTTCTGTATCTTCTGTCGACAGCAATGCTCCTTCTGATCAGGAAGAAGAGACCTGCCATGAGCAGAAACATGTAAAGCGCAGTTATACACAGGAAGATGATCCGGCTGTCAAAGAAAAACATCAGTATCATGGCGACGATGATATATCCGGTGTTGATCCATGTAAAACCTATGCAGGAATCTGCCCAGATCTTTTTCCTGGCTCTGTTGTAGTTAATATTAACGTCACTGTCCTCTGAGATTACCTCGGTGCGGAGCCTGTCCATCATGATGGCGATCGGGATGATGATGATTCCGACTAACAGGAGAGACCCTGTAAATCCGGACAGGATCATTCCGGAACTGTTATCCTGACCCGAAATAATACCATGAAGATTTACGATTCCGAGATCATTCAACAGTGATACTACGAAGAATACTGCTGCAACAGCATTCGGAACGATGAGTTTTTGAATCTTAAGGACACGGACTATTCCGGCAGCTTTCAGATCTGTAAATGTGACGCCTTTTGCGGAGGCTATTCCGAGTTCCGATTTCAGGCTCTTCATTTCGCTGTTTCCTCTGATCAAGGGTATCATCGTTACAAAGATGATGATTATTATCAGAGTGGTCCATAAGCTCATCCTTACAACAGAATCAGAGATGAAAAGGATGAGTCCTGCTGCTGCGAGACAGCAGATCATGATAGCAAGCGCCTGCTTTCTGCAGTTCTTTGTAATCTCATCGATCTTTACGGATACTGCTGCGTCCTTGAATTCATTGCGGTTCCTGATTCCGAAGATAAACTTTCTGTCCTTCCACTTTATGGGATATTGCATAAAGAAAATTAACATCAGTGTAGGAATCATCAGTATCAGCATTATTATATCCATCATCTTATACATGTTATGACCTCTTATATCTTTCCTTTAATAGAATTCATCAATAAGCTTTACCAGATCTTCTTTGGAAACACCCGACAATCTCGATTCCGAGACGATCCTCTTCAGTTCATTTTTGTTCTCGTCACTTACTGTTCCGGACTTGTTGATCGTCTCGCGCACGCGTGCTCCGTTCTTGCGGTCGGTGAAAATGTAGCCTTCCTGCTTGAGCAGCTGATAAGTCTTGCTGACTGTCATGGTGTTGATACCCATTTCGAGAGCTAGTGCTCTTACTGTAGGGAGCTGCTCGCCGGGGGCAAGATCCCCGGACGAGATTCCCATTACTATCTGATTCCTGATCTGCATGTAGATGGGCACATCAGAATATTCATCTATCTTGATTATCATGATCCAGTCCTCCCTTTTCTGTCTTCCTTCAAGACTATCACTGCCAGTATCACAGCAATGATAATGGTAGGTATTATGCTTATAAGGCCATGAGGCGCAGGTCCTAAGATAAAGAACTTGCTGATCTCGTCGGTCTTGCTCCCATCCAATACAAACTGGAACATGTTTGCTGATGCATTCAAGGATCCATGCAGGAGAGCAGGAAACCAGATACACTTTGTCTTATCGTATATAACCTCATGGAACATACCCCAGGTGATGCATGTTATCACGAAAACGATCAGACCCAGAAATGGTGCGCCAATGTAATCTTTTCCATATTCATATCCGTTGATCAGCATTACAGGAAAATGGAATGCTCCCCAAATGGCACCTCCGATGAGCCAGGTATTTACCCGGCTGAACTTCTTCTTAAGTTCCGGATAAAGAAATCCTCTCCAGCCGACCTCTTCGCCCAGAGCAACAATCATATTAATGAAAGGTGCATATGTAACCATTTGGATCGCTGAGATGATCATCATCATCTGCAAGCTTAATCCTGACTTCTCTAACTGGGCAAGACATTCTTCGGACTCCATTCCAGCTGATGCAGATGCCTGAAGCAGAGCATACGATCCGTCCAGGCTGAAGATCTCAGGCTTTACAGCAAAGAAGATCACTAATCCGAGAACTGAGAATACAACAGGCATCCAGAGTGCAAAGAATATCCATCTGATATTCCCCTTAAACTTTGGCTTCCATCCCATTCCCTTGAAGTCGGCTTTGGCGATCAGTGCCGAGATCAGCGGAACGAACATCACTATGCTCATACCGATGGTAAATATCAGTGTTCCCGTCACACCGCCGATTTTCAGCGATAACAATCCGACAATGGACTGCAGGATCCATGCTGCACCCAGTGTAATAGCAATAAACTTGATTACTTTCTTCTTATCCATCTTTATTCCCTCCGTTCAAGCGATTGTATCATCTGTATTGTTTGTATCACTTGTTGTAATACAAATATAACATCACTAACCGGAGTTGTCAAATAGAATCCGCAAAAAAATCAGGATCTTCCCGTCTGGATAAACTTTATGAGTTCTTCGACATCGTCAAAGTCGTCGTAATCACCCATTATTCCTTCCCTGTGATATACGATTCCCGCTTTCTCATTGATCTCAAGTCTGTCGAGAAGAGCCTCAACACCATAACGGCGGACATATTCGGTAAAAGCCAGGGCTTTGATCTTATCGGAAAAGAGTCCCTTCCGGCAGGAACTGTCTCCGCAGGCCCAGCATCCGGGAAGTTCTTTGGAGATGCAGCACTTCCTGTTCTCACACCATTCAGCGTCTTTGCACCAGGACAGATCAAGGAATCCGTCAAGTTTACATCCCTTACACTCAACGTTTTCAGAACACAAACAACAAGCCAGTCCGCATCTTGCAATTCCAAGCTCTCTTTTCATAGTGCCACTCTCCTTAGCATTACTTATATACCTTTCAAAACTGCATTAACATGCTTCTCCAGATATGGTGCAGTATTATCAATAAGACCATGATTTCTCATCATCTTTGCAAGTTCCAAAGCTATCTCTTCTGTCAGAAATACAGTCTGATCGGTAAGATTAAGATAATCTCCGCTGTACTGCTTCCCTTCCCATGCATCAGGGTTTATCCCTGATGACGCAAGCCGCGAAATGAGAGAAGCGAATCTTCCCGCCTTGTCGATCTCTGTAAGTCTCCTGAATGTCCACTTGTAATACGGAGGATATTCCCTCTTCATCAGAAAGAAGAGCTGCATCGCAGAATCAAGACCATTTGACCTGCAAAGGTGGGCAGCAACATCATCGCCTCGCGTCATGCACCTTGCATAATTCACCTGAAGAGCAGAAGAGAATCTGTGGAGTTCATCTGCAATCCTCATTCTCCATATCCTGTCAGGATAATAGTTCTTCAGCATCTCCCTGAATGCAGTAAATCTCCCGAGATCATCACGGAATACGTCACCGTTGACAGCTGTCGCAAGACAAGAATGGTCAAGCTTTAGCCAATCCTCATCGCTTATGCGGCATACCGAAGCATCAACTTTTATACCCAGAAGATTTGAATAAAATTCATCTATCGTCATCACACCGCGGCGTGCGCGCAAACGGTCTGTCAGATTGTTCTCCGGCATCTGATCGATCAGTTCATTGTAAGCAATGGCAAGGAGTCTTCCAAACCGGTCCATGTCCTCTTCTGTTACCCACAGACAAACACCCGTCCCGAAATCATGATCCCTCGACATAAAGTCATCATATCCGAAGCAGTCAGATCCCTCACCTGCTATACCTACGGCAATCCTGTCCTCATATTCAGAAAACCTTGATCTGATAAGAGGAACTACCTTGTTGTCATAGAAATTACGGCTGTATTCAAAAGTCGGCAAATCAGACATTAGGATAGCCCAGAGCCTCGATTACCTCATTAACACCACTGAATGAATCAGGGCCTTCAGGTCTGACCATCGTGATCATTGAACCTGAATAATAAAGACCTCCGTACAAAGAACCTGTGGCGAAGATATCTCCGAAAACATTGACGCCGCTCTCATTTCCATTGATAACTATGTAACCATAATCATCTGAATTATTACACAAGAAGTCACCTTTAAAACGGTCATTCAGATTGAACTGATCCTGAAATTCCTTATAAGCCTCATTAAAAGCCTCGTTTGCCTCATCTGCATCATCGTAGATCAACACAATGATCCTGGCATCATCATATTTTGCAGTAACAGACGTTCCTTCCGGTGAACCGTTTTCCCCGTCACTGTCATATACATATATCTCATCCTCATCAATTTTTAGTTCATCCTTGAGCAAAGATGTAATCGAATCTTTATCATATTCTTTAGGTTTTTTTGAGCACGCTGTCAAAGAAAACATCATTACGATGGTCGTGATCAAAGCAACTGTTGATTTAAATCCTTTCATAAAAAACCTCCCTAAACCAAAATGAAGTTTATCAACGTCCTATAAAAAAAAATTATAACAGAAAAAGGAGTTTTCTTTACACTATGAGATAATTATTTTTTTCTGATATAATAAACAAATAGCAGAACTATATAATCGATTGGGGGTTTGATTTATGGGCATAGTTGAGAAATCTTTCAAGAGTGGTGATCTGATCATCAAGGAAGGCGACATCGGAAAGAGTTTTTTCCAGCTTATTGAAGGAAAGGCCGACGTATATGCAGGATTCGGCAAGAATGATCCGGTTAAGCTTTCTGTTCTTGAACCAGGAGAATACTTTGGAGAGATGGCTATCCTCGAGGCTTACCCCAGAAGTGCTACTGTAGTTGCCAGAGGCGGCGTTAAGGTAATTGAGATACCTGAAGATGAGATGACTGATTTCTTTGCTGAAGATCCCGGAAGGATCCTCGAACTCATGACACACCTCGGCAACAGAGTATGTGCAACTGCCAACGATTATAATGAAGCTGTCACCCTTCTCGAAGAACTGCGCAAATCAGATGCAGCAAAGAAGAACTCCCTGTTCTCCAAGATAAAGAAACACATTGATACATATCAGTCTAACAAAAATAAGATCACAGAACCTGATACAGAGCCGTTCCAGGAGTTATTGGCTGTTCTTAAGAATGACCGCACAGGCAATCTTAAGACTTACGGCAAAGGTCTTATCGTATTCAAGGAAGGGACTGTCGACAACAGCATGTACTTACTGCATTCAGGTACTGTAGGCATGTACAATGACTACCGCAGGAAGGAAGAAGTAAAACTGACAGAGTATTCAGCCGTAACATTCTTTGGAGAGATGGGTATTATTGCAAATGAGCCCAGAACTGCCACTGCCGTAGCAGAGACAGGTGATACATGTGTTGAGGCCATCAGCCGGGATGATCTGGAGACCATCTTCCGCTCTAACCCTGCAAAGATCAACCTGTTCCTCCGCCATCTGTCTTACCGTTTAAGAAGACTCAATATCGATTTCCTCAACACATGCAGAGAAATTACGGAACTTTACAACAAGAAATAATCATTTCTGAAAGTAAGCAAATAATAATTAAAGGAGCCCTTGTGTGAAGTGAGGGCTCCTTTGTTTTTGATCAGATAATCAGATCAGTATGATCTTGCCATCAGTTCAGAGAGGGTTGCGCAAAATCTTTCGACAGAAAACTGACCTCTTCTGCTTCCTGTTCCATTCGAAATCACTGCAGACGCAGAATATCAACAATAATGAGAGTCTTCTCCTCATAGCATTTCCTCACTCTTCTTCATCTGTCTCATTGTCAGATATGGGTTCACTATACAACTCCACATTGAAAGCCGCATACACTTTATGACAGTTGGAACAGAAATATCCGACACTCTCAGATGGCAGATACATCTTCTCCTTCTTGAAGAATTTATCTTCGTATTCCTTGGGATACCATCTGAGTTCTGCGGGCCAGTTTATGATCAGATACCTTGGATCACGCGCCTCTATAACACCCTCTTTACACTGCATTCCACAATTCGGACACTGCATCGGATCACCACCTGTATTTCTATATTACTAAAACCGACTGTTTATATTATATCAGATAAACTATCATCACTTGAAAAATGCGGCTATTCGTGATGTACTTAAACAAATAACAAAAATGATTGAGAGGTATGCGGTCATGTCTTCAATAAAAAAAGAAGCCGAAAGATGTCTTAAGTGCAAAAATGCACTCTGTGCCGCACACTGTCCTATTGCCACTCCTGTACCTCAGGTAATGGAATTATTCTTAAATGGAGAGATAAACAAAGCTGGAGAGATCCTTTTCAAAAACAATCCCCTCTCTGCTGTTACATCAGTAATATGTCCTCACGAGAGAAACTGCACAGGTCACTGCGTGCTGAACAGAAAAAGTGCACCGGTAGAGTTCTACAGAGTTGAGGAATACATATCCAGATTCTATCTTGAGACGATGGAAATCCCCGAGATCAGGAAGAACGGAATAAAAGTTGCCGTCGCGGGAGCAGGTCCTGCCGGAATTACGATGACGATACTACTTCTCATGAACGGATATGAAGTAACGCTTTTTGATTCCGGAGATGATATCGGCGGTGTGCTGAGATACGGCATTCCTTCTTTCCGGCTTCCAAAAGACCTTCTCGATATGTACAAAGACGTAATGCTGCGTATGGGAGTACATTTCAGACCAAATACCAGGATTGGACATAATATCATGGTCGAGGATCTTTTCCCTGACGGATACAAAGCTGTATTCATTTCAACGGGAACAGGAAGACCTAACAAACTCGGTCTGATTGGTGAGACATTAGGTCATGTTCACTATGCCGTGGATTATCTTAAGTCACCAAAAGCATTCCCGTTAGGACATAAGGTTGCAATTATCGGTGCGGGAAACGTAGCGATCGATGCGGCAAGAACCGTAATAAGATACGGACGGTCAGATGTAAATATCCTTCACTTTATGGGACAGGAAGAAATGACCGCCAACCGGGACGAAGTTGAGATGGCTCAGCTCGATGGAGTTAAGTTCACTCACTACGTTCAGGCTGTGCGCATAATGGATGATGCCGTAAGATGCTGCCGTGTCAACCGTATATCAAACGAAGACGGTTCGGTCTCATTTGAAGAGGATTACGGCGAGATAATCGATATCCCTGCAGATTCAGTGATCATCGCTATCGGGCAGGGTCCCGGTGCCGACATGAGAGCAGCAGGCGTAAAGCTTACACAACGCGGTCTCTTTGAAGTTAATGAATGGGGCGAGACCGCTACACCCGGTGTCTTCGCAGCAGGAGACATCGTCTCAGGACCTAAGACCGTCGTTGAAGCCGTCGCCTTTACCAAAAAGGTGTTCAGCAAAATAGAAGACTATCTAAAACAAGATCAATAAACGCTTCCCGTCAGCTTGCGGTCAGATGTCCATGAATCCTGCAAAAAGAAAATCAACAGAGACTCCGTTAATGTAGGCTCCGCATTCTTCTGCGCCAAAAGCTATTTTGTCAGACTGGTAAAAATCTTCCGGAAGGTCTGCTTCCTGATCAAAGAAATCGCCTTTCATGCTGTATGTCACGATATCATCAACGTCGCAGTTATACTTCTCTGCTACAGCTGCAAGGAATTCATCCAGATCGAAGATAGCTTCGTCGTCTACTATATCCACATCATGTGAGATCGGAAACTCCTCTGAATAAACCATACCATTTATGCAAACAAGGTCTTTCCAGGTGAGATTATATTCATCCTTGACTCTCTCGTTATCAATGTCAATATATTTGCTTAAATTACTCATACAGCTGACCTCCATTAATAAGTTGTATAAACGGATTAAACCATAAATAGTCAGCAGAAGTTTTCTTGTATCATACTTTTTTGTGATAAATCACACTATAATCAGCTGTTCGCACTAAAGATCTCTACAGCTTTTTGAGCAGTCGCTTTTCTCTTGGCCAAAGTATTGCTGAACAATTCTTCAGCCGTCCCGGGGAATTTATCATATATTACCCTGGTGCCTTCTTCCGTAATTCCTCCCTTAGTTGCAACCCTTAGGACAACCTCGTCAAATGAGAGTTCCTTTTGAATCATGAGATCACCTGTCGCACTCATTGTATTGAGAACCATCCTGATTATCTGATCACGGGAAATCTCTGTATGGCCTTCTGCTGAAGTACATATCACATCAAATATTGATGCAATAAAACCTGGCATACAACTGACCAATTCCGATCCCATCCCCACTTCATCCTCAGGCAGAACGATTACTTCACCGATACATGACAGAAGCGATTCAAGAGTCTTCTTATCGAGATCGCTTACCATATCGTTATAACTGACTATCGTCTGTGATCTTCCGATCTCGGCAGTTACACTCGGAATGACTTTAGCAGTTCTGCAATTAACTACACCTTTGATCAGATCGAAAGGAATACTGCCGTTCAAAGTCACAAGCAAAGCATCCTCATGGAGGAATGGAGCAATATCAGATAAAACCGCTTTCATGTCTGAAGGTCTGACACATACGAAAACAATATCACAACTCTGCGCAAGTTCAGAATTGCTGCAGATCACAGCGATTTTCCCGGCTTCGTCAAGTTTCTCAACGGTTCTGTTTGCAACATAGAGATTGCCTTCTCCTATGACCCCCGATTCGGAGAATCTCCAGAGCAGCATCTTACCCATGCTGCCGTATCCGATTATTCCTAACTTCATAGGCCTCTAATTACCTCCCTTTGCTTTGCGCGGTGTATATATAAGAATTATAAGCGATACTACAAACATTACTGCATATGCCGCTTCAGCGCAGGAACAGATTCCGTCAAAGAAAGCATTATGCCGCCACTCCATAAAAGCAACAATATGTATGATGAAATCATAAACAAAATGAAAGATCATGGGCAGTACGATGTTGCCTGATTTGACAAATATCACAGCAAACGCAAACCCGATCGCGCCTGTAGTAAGGAATGTATATGTATCCCACTGTGTTATACAGTGCAGCACGCCAAACAGAACGGAACTTATGAATACATATACGAGTTTAATACTGATCGTGTTTTTTGTATGTTTCAGGCCTTCAAGCAAAAGGAATCTGTAGTTGATCTCTTCATAGAATCCGGTTGTAAGCTGCTGGAACAGTACCCTGGTAAGAAATATTTCCAAAGTAAGGCCTGTTATCTTGCCAAATCCAGACACGATCTGAACCAGCAAAAACAGAAAGAACAGCAAAAAGCCGGCACTTGCTATGAACGCACCTTTCATATTCTTATTAGCCAATATCTCCGAAGGTGAAGTCTCAAACAGCTTGCACGCCGTAAACAGGATGCCTGCGCCAAATATAATTCTTAAAATCGAGCTTATAAGAAACCAGACCGGTCCTTCCGTAAACTGCAAAAACAAAAGGGACAATCCGATAAAAGGCAGAGTAAAAATAAAATGCCATATAAATCCGCCGTATCGCTTATTCCAGAGGATCTTTCTCATAATCTATCCCAACCTTCCATAAAACATCTGTATTCTTACCACCGGTATCACATTATAACAGAAAAAAGGGGGCTCACCTTTACAAGCTCATTAAGTGATATAATCGACATATAAATCTATCGGGGGAATACCATGAATCGTTCACGTATATTAACAGGATTAGTAATATCAAGTCTTGCAATTCAGGCAGTGTCACTTGGCGGATGCCTTCGCCTTATCAATAATGACAAGAGCTACTCTTCGTCTTTCGATGATGCACATGACTATGCGGAATACTGGTGCGGTCCCTGCAAAGAGGTAGATACATACAGTCCGGATGACGGACTCACAATTCACAAGATGAAGGACAAGGAATATAAATTCACATATTATGTTTCTGAGATCGAGACTTCATATACTTTTTCCACTTACTCCACCTACAATATCGAAGACTTCGGCTACTACTATCTCCTTGAGTTTCTGGAAGAGGCAGATCTGGATGATATTATCGATGAATATGATCTCACGATCGAGGTGGATGAACCCTACAGACCTAACGACAAACGCCCGGAACTATGCAATTATACTCCAAATCTGATCATCAGCACGGACCTGACGCTTTCGAAGTCTGACAGCAAGAAGATCGCAACTGCCATATTGGACGGACTGGAGGAATTTGACTCCGACCGCGAAGTATTCACAAGAGAAGATGATAACACTTATGTTGGTATTGAGCTCCGTTCTGCCGCACAGCCTGAAGATCTCGGAGCACGTTGGCATTCGGAGATGACAACATATGGGTTTGAGCAATAAAGAATACTGCTCATTCTTTCCTTATTAATACAGCGATCGCCGCGTAGTGCAGCACATCAAAGCTGTCCGGTACCGTCTCCATCAGTTTTCTGTGTTCAGTATCCCATTTTGCCAGTTCCTCAGGTGACAGAGAAGCACCGACACCTCTGCAGGCTATCATCCGGCCATGCCATGACTCCCTTGTAAAAGGCACCTTGAGATCGTACTCATCATGATATTCCATATCGAAATGATCATACATCACTTCAGGTATGAATATAGGGTGTTTTGTCTCCCCTCCGCCTGACCATGCGGGATTATATTTGCGTACCAGGTCTTCGCTTTTTCCGGCGATCTCATCTTCGTACGGCAGCCATGCCATATAGAGTATTACCAGCCTGCCGTCCTTCTTCAGGATGCGGTGGAACTCCGGTGCCACCTTATCATGATCGAAATACCAGAAACACTGGCATGCGGTGATCACGTCAAAAGACTCATCGGGGAACTCAATACACTCTGCTGAAACAGTCTGAAAATCAATATCCATACCTGCTTCTTGCGCAAGTCTTTTTGCCTGTTCGATCTGCTCCTTTGAAATATCCGTTCCTGTCCACTTTGCACCGTATTTATACATATTACGCGGCAAAACACCCGTACCTGTTCCGAGATCTAAAACCTCCTGTCCTTCAACACAGAGACCCATGTCAGCTACACGCTTATAGAACTCATCAGGATATATATCCCTGTATTTCGCATAAAACTCTGAGGTCTTTCCCCAGTCAAAAGCTTTTCCTTCGTCAATTCTCTTATCTGTAATATCCATATACGATCTTTAAATACTTCACTTATTATCTTTCCGTTATTCCTTCAGATTACCTTTACGCAAGTTCTCCCGGATCATCTGATCCGTAATCTCATATATTTTTTCTGAACCGAGCCTTGTCAGGGATTGGCGTCCATAAACCTGCGATGATGTCACTCCATGCTCTTTCCAGTCTCCTCCGTTATTGCTGTTATTCAAAATAAGCGGCTGGAAATTATCCATGGCATGAGCAAACTTGGATTCAGGAGTCTCATATTCCTCGAATTCATCAAAAAGACTAATAAGTTCTGTCTTCTGATCCTCGGGAAGCAAAGAAAAGATCCTCTCCTTAGCCAGATCCTCACGTTCTTTTTGCGTTTCAATACCTTCACTGTCGTAGGCATATGTATCTCCGGCATCTATCTCAACAATATCATGGATAAGACACATCAGCATGACCTTGGTTATATCGACATCCTCATTGGCATACTCTCGTAACAGGTATGCCATTATAGCCATATGCCATGCATGCTCCGCATCAGTCTCGTTCCTGCCGTGTCCCGACAAATGAGTTTGGCGGGCAATTGTTTTTTCTTTATCTATTTCAAGCGAAAAAGCTATTTGTTTTGAAAGTCTGTCATCCATCCCTTATACTCCTTAAATCCGCTAATTATCAGCAAGTTAAGCTGATTATAGCATAAGCAACCTGATTGATTCATTAAGGATTTGGCACGCTATTATCGTGAAGAAACGCATCAATTTCTTCCGCTATCCGTTCGGGCTCGAAATGGAAAATATAATGACCACAATCAAGTTCTACAAATGATACAGTATTAAGGCCATCCGCATAACTGTATGCAATTTGTTTCCACAGTTCATTACTTCCGTCCAGTTTCTTCTCAGACAAAAACAGAAGCATCGGAATATCCGGCTTATCACCGCTAGCGACAAGTTCTGCATTTTCTTTTGCTTCAGATGCTTCTTTTGCAACATCAATGTTATTGGCTATCCGGTTAACGAATGCTATATATATTCTCTCTTCCTCTTCTGAAAGGAAATCTCCTTCAGGAAGGAATGTACTGTCAGAGAAGAATCTTCCAATCCCCAGATCGATAAGTCCGTGTTGTGCAAGATAATACGGCTTAACCAAAACTCCACCCTGTGTATAGTCGTATGCCTCGGGGAATGCCATGTCGAGGCCTATGATCGCTTCAACTTCGTCAGGATAAGTCTGTGCCCAGTATAATGCTTCCAATCCGGAATAAGAATGCGGACAAAGGATATACGGGCCGTTAATGCCTGCACCTCTGAGCGCAGCTCTTGTATCAGAAAGAATGGATGCTACATCTCTTGACCGGTTAACAATATCACTGTATCCGTATCCGAATTTCTCAACAACGACTATCCTGTAATCATCACCCAGACAAGAGTAAAGATTCTTAAAATCAAGGCTTGGACAAACTGTCCCGCTCGCAGCCATCAGCACAAGCGTTTTGTTCCCTTCACCGACTGAATAAATATGCATTTTATGTCCGTCCACATCTATTATCTGGCCGGGCGGAACAAGAAGGTCTTTCTCACCTTCCAGCAGGACTCTGTGTCTTATAAAGGAAAACAGCAGAAAAACTGCAATCAATCCCAGAATGCTAAGGAAGACATTGCGAAATATATGCTTTTTACTTTTCATTTTTTTATCGTTCAGCAACAACGCATTCTCCGTTTCTGTATTTTGTATGTGTCTTGGATATCCTGAAACCTTCATTCCTCAATTCAGATAACAATGTGTGCATAAAAAAACCGTGTGTCACGACAGTACAGTCAATATCATCATTGCTGATAGTTTCAACAAATCTCTTTGCTCTTTCCCGTGAACGGTTCCGGGATTCCGGTTGTCTGACACTATTCATATACCATTGAATCCTTCCAATCGACATCCATAACCAATGTGGGAACTTAATTTTTGTATCGATTCCGGATCTTAACGGTACCTCATCGATCAATCCTGATACGATGAATCCTTTCTCTCCGAAAAGCATTTTTGCAGTATCTCTGCTTCTTAACAAAGAACTGCTGTAGATCTTGCCAACAGCTAAATCTGGTATATCATATCCGTCATTTGCCAGAGTTGATCTGTCATACTCGCGGCAGTCACTGTCAAATTCCTTCGAATCACACCAATTCCGCCAGTGGAAATCCACTTTAGCATGTCTGATAACAAAGACCTTACACATATTTCTCTATCACACTCTGCTCAACAACCTGTTTGCCAAGAAGCGTAATCGCCTGTTTTGGACACTTGTTGATACACCTGTAACACATTGTACATTGATCAGCCGGAACTGCCTTTTTCTCAACAACAGATATGTTGCTCATCGGGCACATTTTCACACACAAACCACATCCCACACATTTATCAGAGTTGATCTTAAGTTTAGAGGAATAACTCTTCGTTTTATGACCAAAGTACAGTCTTTGCCCCCAAAAACCAGCCATCCGATATAAAGGACCCAGACCCTCTTGTGGCAGCTTGCCGTCCTTAATAAGTTTCACTGCTTCCTTTATCTTAGATTCAGATAATCTGACCAACTCCCGGTTCTTTTCAAGCGGTCTTTTAAGCGCCTTCTCATCACCTATACTGTCAGGCATTTTCAGATGCAGTCCACCGATCACTTTCGCGCCATAACTATGCAGAAGGCGCCCCAGGATCCCCGAACCATCACCGCTGAACAACCCCATAGTTGCTATTATAAAAACACGCTTATCCTTCCAGAGTTCACTATTGTTTTTTATGAAATCTCTCAGGATCTTCGGAACAGTGCTGAATTGAACAGGATAAGCAAAAATGAGCAGATCAGAACGTTTAATCTCTGATACTACATCAGGGTCTTCTATTGAAAGAACCATAGAATCCTCATCGAAATCCCTGCAAAAGAATTCTGCAGCATACCTCGAATTGCCCGTACCACTAAAATATATCCCTGTCATTCCGTTATCCCTTTAGTTTTAAACGCTTTTGATAGATTCAAAACACGCTCGTTTATTATACGCTATAATAAGAAAACACCATAGAGTTAAAGTATGCTGATCACATCAGTCGGAGCGTTCTGTTCAGCTATCCACAAGGTCAACTTTTGCTGCATATTTAGCCAGCTCTCAGCAGAAGTATTTGTAGCAATACTTATTCTAAGAGCCATCTCCGGACTAAGGGAAGACTTCTCGTTAACAAATTCAGACAAAGCCTTTCTGCTTACACCAAGCCTTCTCGCAGTTTCAGTAACAGTCAGATTTAATGGTTTCATAACATCCTCAAGAAACACAGTCCCCGGATGAGTTGGTTTTCTTGTCATAGCAGTCATATTCACATTCCTCCCCTATTAGTGGTAATTCATATAGTCAACAAGATATGCATCCTGTCCTTCAAAATAAAATGTCATTCTCCAATTTCCGCTTACAGATACGGACCACATATCCTTTTTATCACCTTTTAAAGAATGAAGATCATAACCTGGCAGATTCATATCTTGAGCTGATATGCTTGCATCCAATCTGTCCAGCATTCTCCCTAAACGGTTAGCATGCTCCGGTTTTATCCCTTTCTTTGATCCGGAATAATAAAACTCTTTTAGTCCTTTGTGTGCAGATGATTTAATCATATAAAAATCGTAACGTGTAACGTAACACTTGTCAAACTATCACATATAACAATTCACTGAATAGCTATAATACACTGTGCCAAGGTTTTCCCCTCAGGTAAGGCTTTTTTCATTTCACCTGCCGATTTCTGCCACTTACCGAATTTTAGAACACAAGACAGAAAGCCTTTGTTACAATGAGGCCACAAGTAAAGACTGGAGGTAACAAAGATGAGACTTATATCAAGATTTATGAAGAGCAGATGGTGGCACCTTTTCGCAGCCTTTTACATGCTGGCGACGATTGCATATATCATATACATGGCGGTGACGCAGCGTATTCTCATGGCAGGCTTCATGGTATCCACTTTATTCATGCTGGGAATCGAGCTCTGGAATTTTGCATCACGCCGCCAGATAATATGATGTAACATAGAAGTATATTCCGTGCGTGGGGAGACATTCAGAAAGTGAAAGTAAACATAGACATATCAGCTGAATACAAGGAGCCTTTCGCGGTCATCCACACCGACAAGGTCACCGATGAGATTCGGCGCATGATCGATATCTTCGGCAACAGCGAGACGCCTATTACGGCTCTTCAGAACGAAGAGGACATCGTGGTGCTACAGCCCAAAGACATCTACATGGTCAGGGTCGAAAACGGCGACACGGTCATCTACGGGGCAAAGCAGAAATATCGTTCGCGCAAAAGGCTTTACGAGCTTGCTGACCAGCTGGGAAAACAATTCATGCAGATATCCAAGACCACACTTATCAATCTGTCTTACATGGACAGCATAGAGCCCGGCTTCAGCGGAACTCTTCTTCTGAAGCTCAAGAACGGTGACAAAGACTATGTCTCCAGAAAGTATCTGCCGGAATTCAAAAAGTATCTGGGCTTATAAGGGAGGATTAAGATGAAAAATATAGTTAAAGATCTGGTCAGGAGCACGGTGATCAGCATCGGAATGGCACTTGCGATCTTCTGCATCATCGGAGTGTTCTTTGATATCGCAAACGGTGGCAACTTCAGCCTTTCAGGTCACCTATTCACGAAAATGGTGGCAGGCAGCGCACTGGTTGGCTTAGGCTTCGGCGTTCCGACGATCGTCTATAACAGCGAAAAGCTACCCATGCCCGTTAAAGTCCTGATCCACATGGGTATCGGCTGCACCATATACACAATAGTCGCCTACGCAGTCGGCTGGTTCGGAGCATCGGCAACCATCGGACAGGGACTCATCGCAGCTGTCATCCAACTTGCTGTGGCGTTTATAATCTGGTTTTTCTTCAATATGTATTACCGCAAGGAAGCAAAGCAGATGAACGAAAAGATACAGGAGTTGAAAAAGTAATTGGAAAGGCTGACTCAAACGAGGCAGCCTTTTAAGATTTGG
>Ga0247611_10005812_pt1 | contig 16073 bp, 17 predicted proteins | sample 177DNAGHGhighgp2_FD_192422 | JGI IMG/M metagenome (GOLD analysis project Ga0247611, IMG submission 192422) | Sheep rumen microbial communities from Palmerston North, Manawatu-Wanganui, New Zealand - 1770 DNA GHGhigh gp2 | ecosystem: Host-associated > Mammals > Digestive system > Stomach > Rumen... | reverse complement strand
CGCGGACATAAAGAGGAAAGACAGAAGCTTATTGATGGAGGCTTTCTTGAGGCTGTGATTGAGCTTCCAGTTGGTGTACTGCAGCCTTTTGCTGGGGTGAATACATGTCTCCTTGTTTTATCTAAGAATAACAAGTCGCTGCGTATGGTTGATGCGAGTGACTTCCATGAGAAGACCCGCCGTGGTGTCAGCTCTCTTACATCTGAGGCTGCTGAAGAAATTGTTAAGTTCATGAGGCAGGATAGTGATAAATCCAGAACTCTTGATTATGAAGTAATCAAGGCTAATGATTATTACCTGGGCTCAAGGTTGTATTTCCTTGAAGAAAAGATTTCTTTGCCTGGGGCTGATAATTATGTAAAGCTGAGTGACTTGCTTGAAGACAAGTTTATGCGAGGTGCTCAGATAAAGGCTTCGGAGCTGGAGAAGCTTGAAAGCGAAGAGGATACTGGTATCTTTTATGCTTCTGCTAAGGATATTCAGGACAATCAGCTCTCTAAGGAGCTTAAGCCTCTTAAGTCTCTGGATGAAAATCTGGAAGGGATTGTTCTTAAGGAAGATGATATTCTGCTGGTAATGGCAATTACTGGTTCCTTAAAAGTTGCCTGTGTTGAAAAGCTTGAGGGGCGCAAAATCATTCCTGCCAGCAATATTTACATTATCCGTCTGGACCGGTCTAAGATTCTGCCAACCTACTTTAAGATGCTTCTGGAGACGGAGTCGGCTATGAAGAACTTTGATGCCTTTTCTTCAGGTACGGGCATTCGTTCTATAAGTGTGGAATATCTGAACAAGCTTCAGATTCCTCTGCCACCGCTTGAGGTGCAGAATAAAATGGTTACAAAATATAAACAGATAGAGGATGAGAGCGGGCAGCTGAAAGAACGGCTCGCGGCTCTGGCCAAGGAAAAGGGTGAAATAATAACCTCGCTCTTTTAGTTTGAAAAAATAAAAAAAAGAAGTCGATTTTTCTCTCAATAGTTTTTGCGTTGCCATACGGCAAGGCTAGGGGAGTCGTCGTCTCTTCACTAAATCGCAATAGCCCGAAAGGCTCACAGGAGGATGGTATGAAAATGAAAGATGTATTTAGAGACAATTTTTCAGAATTACAGGAATTCGATCTTCAGGATGTAGTCTCAGAAAACGTAAAGCGCTGCGTGGCTCAATCCGGCTACACGGCAGAAGAAATCAGCTATCGCGCCAATCTCTCAGTGGCAACAATCAATCGCCTCAAGGCCGGCCAGAATCTTTCTATCCACGGCATCTGTGCCCTGGCCGAAGCATTGGGTAAGGACTGGAGAGTATTTTTTGCGTAGGGGGTAATTTATGATCAAGTTTTTGATTGGTGTTTTTGTGCTGGTATTTGTTGTACCGTCTGTGATTTTTTCAATCTGGGCACATTTTGAAGAAAAGAAAGCTGCAAAAAATCGAAAGCCTCCACGTCCTCTGACTCATGCCCAGATGATGGCTTTACTGGAACCGGATGGTATACCTTCAACAGCAGTAGAAGAAGAGCCCGAAGCAGCCCAGCCTGCTTCAAGGCCGGCTGAACCTCCCGAAGAACAGCCTGTGATCATACAGAATGCCCCTCACGAGGTTCAAACAATCGTTATGAAAAGAGAGATTTATTATTAAGGTTTAGGAGCTGATGTATGAAAAAAGACAATGATAAAAATATGAAACTTATGCATATAGCTTCCCTTGTTGCCAAATTTAGTTTATGCGAGATTGAACTTTTCTGTTTGTGTGCCGGGACCCCAGAACTCGAAAAGGCTTGTCATAAATTTTCGGATGCTCATAAAAATTTAAATTATGCTATTCAAAATATTTTGAAGAATAAAAATACTAAAAGCTTATTACTGCATCGAGATGCCAAAATCTATCTGGATAAGCTTGATGATTTTTATTGTTCAGCAGCAGTAAAAGATGAAAGACTAAAGTCAGTAATAAAAGACTTACAAGAAGTTATCCGGGAATTGATTTCTTAAGGTTAAATCCTTGAAAAAGAGGTTATCTATGACAGATGAAAAATATAATAGATTAATACAGGCAGCCGTGCCCTCGAAGGATGTGCGCGAGTATTGCGAGAAAATTAGCCGGACCTTTGCTCCCTATGAACTGGCAACTTTGATTTGTCAGAATACATTATTGGGCTATTCTCAGAAGGATGCTTTACTTGCAGAATTAGTTCCGGAGTTGAGGGCAGAACCTGATTCAATAGCAAAGACCATCAGCGGAGTATATAAGAATCATTATTCAAATTCTGAAGTTGCAGACGAGATAGAAGCGTATATTGATATGGAAAATAAGATGAAAGATTATCTTTTGAATGATTTTCCTGGATATGTTTATGAGCTTGAGTACGAGGAAACAGGGGCGTATCGGGATTTCTATAATTGCGGTGTATTTTCTTCTATTAATAAGGTCTATGAAACAATGGAAAAAGAAATCCAAGACTTCAAGGAACTCAATGCTGAAATCCTTTCCTTCAGATTAAGAAAATATAAACTCGATGATAGAGAGAATTATGTAAATGGTAAGTTTTTGCCAGAGAAGGACAATCCAGATAAGTTTGAGCTTAATTATCTTGATTCTTCATTTATGGGACATGAGTACTGCTTCAATCATCGTGACGGCTTTGATAATCTTCTGGTTTTGATTCCGCATCCTTTCCGCAATGGAGATATAATCCGCAGAATCGATGATGGTTTGATGGGCGTTGTTTGCAATATCCAAAATGACGAGGTTTTCTTTGAATCCCTCCAGGTCCGCGAAAAGCGGGGAGGGGACATCACAGATGTTGGAATCCCTGCTGATTATCTGGAGAATGAGACCTTTACTTATGAACATCTTGCCTTCTTTCCAACCTTGTGTGAGAAGGTAGATATTGCTTCCTGCAAAGATAGCGATTCTAAAATCCCTTTGTTAGAAGCTTGTGCAACGGTTATGAAAGGAAATGGTTCTTTCGAATATCTTTTCCACGAATGGAACAAGTATATAGATGAAAGAAGAATGGAATATCATAGACATCATTACTAATTCTTTCTATTTACCAGGAGGCTGCCCATGGAAAATGCAAAGGTAATTTGTAAGACAGATGCCGAGATACTTTTAGAGTTTGTTCAGCTAAAAGATTCTGGATTTCTTTTTAAATATGAAAAAACTGAAAATGGTCTTACTCAGAAATATGTTAATTGTAATGGAAGTGTTTATGGGCCCTTTGATTCTGTGTATTTACAATCGTCTCATATAGAAGAAGGAGAATGGACTGCGTATAAAGGGGATTTTAAGCTGGAATTTAAGGAGAATGGAAAAGAGTGTAAATCAGAAAAGATAGAAAAAAAAGATGGTAGAAACGAAGGTGGAAATGAGGTTCTTTCTCAGGATGAAATAGATCAGCTTCTTACTGCAATTGCAGAAGGAGAGGCTAATGTCCCAGAAGAAGAATATTATGAGAAAACACATGTGTTAAGATTGAACCGAAAGCATCAGGAATTTTTTGTTACAGATAAAAAGAAATATGGGCCTTATTACGCTATAGAAAATGCACAGTATAAAAATGAAGAAAACTTTCAGTTTATATGTCACAAAAGAAAGGACTTTAAAAATTGGTATTATAATTTTAATGGCAAAGAAATAGGGCCTTTTCAAGGACATCATTTGAATTGTTATTATGATGCACAAAACCGGGCTATAGTAGATTATCTTGCGAATTATAATTTCATTCTGGTAGACGGTAAAAAGGTAAAATGCTTTAGTGGAAAATATCATCATTGTAGGATTAGCGAAGGAAATGGACATACAATTATAATAGGAGAAGATTCTGACAATCAGATACATTTTAAGCGTGATGGTGTATTGCAGAATTTTACAGTACGTTTAATACATGATTTAGATAATGGTGATGTTGTCTATTGCAAAAATCAGAATGATACTGAAATCTGGTTTTATAATGATAAGCAGATTTCAATTCCAGTAAACGGAAATGATTCCACAATTTATGAAACACTCATCTCTTATAAAAGGAAGAACATTCCTTATTTCCAGCTTAAAAATTCAGAATACAACGGCATGTTGATTGATGAATTCGACATAGGATTCGTATTTCTAGATAATCACACTATCTGCTTCCTGCCCTGGGATATATTAACTTTCCATCGCGTAATAGAAGAATCTATACCGAATGAAAGCTATACCAGATACAGGGAAGGTAATTATCTTTCCCTCTACAACACAAATCGCCTTGCCGGCAGAGACTAATTCAGGAGGTCCAGTTATGACAAAGAGAACTGAAAAGAAAGCCTTAGCAGTTTTTGAGTATTGCGTAAAAGCAGCCTTTCATGCAAAAAAGGAAGGCGTTCTTGCTTTGGAGGAGCTCTGCCTGGATAAGGGGATTACTGATAAAGGTGAGATTCTCTTTTCCCGGAAAGTAGATAAGTTTTTAGCTATTATGCTCAGGCTTATTGTAGATTGCGGTTATACTCTGGATATGAATCAGAGTTACTTAAAAAAGCTCAGCAAATATAGCAGCAAAAAAAATAGGATGCTCTTGAACATTGCATCAGTTTTTATGGATTCCATTGCTAATGGCAAAGATATTAAAGACATTATTGTTGGTATCTCTCCCTATATTGGGGTTGAGAATCAAAGACCTTTCTGGCATTTATTTAATAAATTAAGAGATCAGAACGAAAACGACTTTGAATATAAGCTTACCAAAGAGCAGAAAGAAAGAATCAAACAAATAAATGTCTTTTTCCAAATGAAGGAAGATGAATGCAAAACACTTATGAAACAGAAAAATGAAAAGTTAAGCGAGCTTCATTCACGAGTTCCGGAATTCAAGAAGCAGTCAGTCTATGTTGAGCTCATATATAAACCTGAATACCGTAATAATAAAGTAACTCTGTATGGTTGTTCTATTCCAGAGACAGATTTTTATTTTTACAAACGATTTGGAGAAATTCAGTTTATTGGAGAAATACCAGTTTGCTATTCTATGTATGATTTCTGGTCTAATTTTCATAATTGTAATCGCGATATAAAGAAGTTCATGACTCTTACAGAAGATATCCCGAAAAGTATTGAAAAATATTTGAGCATCAAGAGTACAATAAAACTGATGGATGAGGAGGGGTAAGTCACGACTCTATCAATTTTTTTTAACAAATTCTTGACTTTTTCATTTTAAAGCATTACAGTTATAATGTTCGTAAAAGAACAGATGACCCCTCACATCGCATGTCGTTCTGACGTGTTTTTTAATCAATATATTTTTTATTCGCATTTATTCAAGTTGGGGATACTATGTCTATTTCCTTTTGGGATAAATGCAAACTTTAAATTCTTCTGCTTTCTGCAGAAAAGGAGCTATTATGGGAATTAAAAAGAATGATACTGCATTCGGATTCCAGACACGGAACATGCCAGAATCGATTGACTTATGCATGATGTTATTTTGTTATCTGTATTCTAGAAAGAATGCATTTGAAAAGGCTAAAGCGGCCTTACCTTTTAAGAAATACATTGAATTCTTTAGAACGCTTAGCCGGCTCGGTCTGTTCAAAGATACAAGAATCACGGCTGATAAAAAATATCAGCTTTTGATTACAGCACTCCTGAATGGAGAGACTGCTGAAAGCTTTAAGGATGAACCTTATTTCTTTCGAGATCTTGAGAATGAGGTGAAGATTCATAATCAGGATTCAAAAAAACAGATAAAAGCATTATTACCATTGAGTTGCTTTATGCTTTTGGTCGGTTTGGTATATATCTTTGTTTTTATGGAGTCTTGGGTTTTTACTAAATCAATATCTTTTAGAGAAATTATACTTGAGGGGCTTCCTGCTCTTATAATACCAGTTCTTGGTGGTTACTTTCTTTATAAGTGTATAATGTCTTTAAGAGTTTATGCTCGAAAAGAAATGAATCCTATATGTAGATGTTGGTATCATGATATAGATCTTGAGTATTGTTTTTCGATCCTGAATTCAGAAATGAATAGAATCTACAATGAAATTAATGAGAGTAAAGCCAGAACGACAGCCCTCGAAGAGATTGTGACTACAGTTAATGGCTTAAGTGAAAAAGCATCAGCTGCTATAGAGGAGCTTTCAAATAATATTGGATTAATTGTAAAACCGAAAGATGATTCTGACTATTTGGATGGGATGTTATCTGGTGGAGCGCCAATAACAATAACACCAAAAGGACTAAGATGTTCAAGCACAATCAATACATTCGTAAAATGGATTATTGAAGAAAACTATGATGAACCTGGAAGAGTAGACTGGATAGCAGAAAATGTTAAGGATAAAAATGGGGAAAAATTGAATCGCGAGACACTGATGCAATATTTCCGGAATAATCGTGAAATTTATAAAGCAAATAAAATTATGAAGAAAACCTGATAAAAACCAGACAAACTGGATGAAATCGGGATATCTTTCTCGTTCAGATTCTATTATTTTTGTGGGCAGATTCAAAAAAGAATCTGCCCATTTTTATTTTCGAGGAGGATCAAATGTCAATTACAGAAAAAAAATTAAAACCAGTCTCATTCAGATTGCCAGACGAAATTGTCAAAGAAATGAAGAGACGTGCTGATTACCTTCATTGCACAAAAACAGATTATATTCGGAATCTGATTCTGAGGGATGGAGCATCAGAAGAGACGGAAGAATCATTAATAACTTTCCATCTTCAGAATTTCAACAAAAAATTAGATCGTCAGAATCTTATGTTGAACGAGTATGGCAATTTATTTTTGGAGTTCATTCGGCTTTATTTCAGGGGTAGATCAATTCCGAAAGACCAGGAATCCAAGGAGAAAGCAGATCGTTATATGGAATCGTTTTTGAGGATGCATATTGTTGATCTTGCGAATGGAAAGAAAGTTTTTCTGAAGAATATTTATGCCGAACTTTTGGACGATGATGACACTCCGGAAAGAGTGAATCTCAGATTAAAAGTTCGTAATAAATTGCTTAAAGAACCTAAGCAGAATCAGTCAAATGCTGTAAAGGAGGCTACAAATGAAAAATAAGACTGAAAATGATGAATTTCTTTCAGATTTGAACAAGGCCTTGCTCAGTTCGAAGAAGCGTCCAAAAGATAACTCTGGAAAAGAACTTGAAAAATTATTAAAGGAAATAGAGCTGCTTACACGGCCTCTTCCTGCCAAAAAAAAGAAGAAGACGGAAAGTGGGGGAGGAAGAAGCAATTATTCCTGGACTACAACCCGTAAACAGCTTTGCATAATAAAATGCAATTATGAGAAAGATTCTATGAAGAAGCATAAAGCATTCCTTAAATTCTATATGCCTCAGAAAAACAAAGAGACAGTAGAGAATAAGCCTGTGCTTTTCAATGCTACAGAGGATATCGTTACTGCAAAAACACTTTCCGATTACGAATTTAATATAATGGACAAGATGTTTTTTAGATTCGTGATTTCGCCTAAACGTCAGGATGTCCCAATAAAATTACTTGTTCGGCTCTTCATCAAAACTGTTGAAAAAATGACTGGATATGAACTCTATTGGTTTGCAGCTGAGCATAATGATACCCTTCAGAAACATTGCCATCTGCTTATTAATGGTAAAGATAAGAATGGAAAAGAAGTCCATTTCGATAAGTCTTTTTTTAGATCTGAATTTCGGGTTATATTGCAGGATCTCTGTACCGAAATGATGGGAATGCGTACTGATTATGAGATTCAGCAGGATAAGGAAGATCGATTGCGCGCTAAGAGGTGGATAAAATTGGATAATGACATTAAGGATTATGCCAGACCTGTATTAACTAGTGACAAAGATTTTCCAATATCAGTTATCTCCAAGAATTACAAAATGCATGCCAGACTTAAGTTTTTCGAAAAGTATGGCCTTGCAAAGCAGATTGATAATAACGATTTTCATGGGATTTTCCTTTTAAGTAATAATTGGGAAATGAAATTGCGACATAGTTTGAGCTATTACTGTTTCGAACAGATGAAAAATGACTTTTTTCTCAGGGAAAATCGTGAATTACAGTATTATTACAAGGATATAGGGGCTATAGAGGGTACTATAATTCAGGTAATCCATCAGGATTTTGAATATGAGCATGACAATGCTTTAATTATTGAAGATAATCATCAGAAATTATGGTATGTACCTCTTAAGAAAGAGCCTCCAGAGGGAATGAAAGCTGGTCAGTCTGTTTTTTATAATGTAGGTGAAGCCTCAAGACCTTATATTCATTCTCAGGTACCATCAAGGACTCCCAAAAAGCCTGACACTGATATTTCTCGTTAAATGATATAAACATTGTATATACGAAATGCTTAACACACAAAAGTAATTATATAATTACTTTTGTGTGTACAAAGCAGGGGAGTTATGGTATTTTTATTGTGGGGTAGAAAAATGGATGCTAAGACTTTCTGGGATAAAATAAAACTGGCAATTTCTGAACAAGGAAAAACCTTTGTCTGGCTTTGTAATCAGGCTGGGGTTTCTGTTCAGATTATGAAAAATCGTATTTATAAGAAAAGAATTCCAGATGTAGAGGATACCCTTAAGCTTTTGTCGGTACTTGGAACTACTGTTGAGGCCTTTTTTAATGGTGATAATCAGGATAATAAGGCTTTTAATAATACATTTGCCTCAAAAGCAGCTGAAGATGGCCTTTTTGAGGGTAAAATCCATGGTGATTCCATGGTTCCATCTCTTTATGATGGTGATACAGTATTTTATGATGATCACGGGTACCAGGAAGATGGCATTTATGTGATTCAACTGGAAGGAAAAAGCCTTGTAAGGCGCATTCAGAATGACCTTGGGGGTGTAAAAATCCTGTCTGATAATCCTTCTTATGAGACTTTGTCTGTAAAAAAAGGTGCTACAGAGCTTAAAATCATAGGCAAAATTCATCATGCAATACATCATGTGTATTTTTAGCCAATAAAGTTCCCACGTAAAATATGACTTTTTAACGAAAAACTGCAGAATCTCCCACGTAAAATATGACTTTTTTATCCGGTTTTTATCCCGAATATACAGTTTTTGTCCGGAATTTGTATTTGTATAGTGTTTTCAGTATTGAATAATCAATCGATTACTTTGCATAAAAATAGAGGCTGATTCTAGTTTGTCGGCTACAGGATTAGATTTTGAAGCAGGGGTTTGTATGACACTTTTTTCTGCTGAAATAATTCTGAAAATATGCTATATTTTATGCGGCAGGGTAATTTATTAGCCTTAAAGTAGTGTAGAAAAGTTGTTAAACTGTCTACAAAAATATACTGTATTTTAATAAGAAGGGAGGTTTTTCTATGAAAACAGCAATAGTTTATGCCAGCGTACACCATAAGAACACCGAAAAGCTTGTGAAAGCAATAGCAGAAAAGCATCCCGAAGTCGAGCTGATAGACGCTACAAAAACAATCCTTAAAGACCTAGCATCTTATGATCTGATAGGCTTTGCATCCGGAATCTTCTACAGCAAGTTTCACAAGGCCTTGTTGAGCTTTATTACAGATAATCTTCCAGCTCATAAGAAAACTTTTGTAATCTACACCTGCGGTTCTGATCATTCTGCAGCTTATCTTAAGGATATCAAAGACCTGATTCAGTCTAAGGATTCTACACTTGTAGCTACATATTCATGTCTGGCCTATGATACCTTTGGCCCATTCAAGTTGATTGGCGGATTAAACAAAGGCCACCCGAATGAAGATGATATCCAGAAGGCAGTAGACTTTTACGAAAGTCTTAGTAAATAAAAAACACTATATATAGCGTTTAACAAAGCAATAATACGCTATATATAGTGTCTATAATAGAGATTCTGTCTACCAATTTATTATTTTAAAACCCCTTTTTTCTTTTGAACAGGTTATCCAACCTTCATCTTCAACTTCTTTTCTTCAATAATGCTTTCATCAAAGTTCTCCTGGTAGTCATCCCAATATTTACAGCGGATTATTGGATAGCTGCCTATGTTCTTTTTGTTCAGATATTCCACAACACGCTTTAAGCCTTCCGGAAAGCTTTTTGCTACCAGAATTGCCTCATCCGGCATCTTATCGTTATCCAGACAATAACCGTCGCAGTACATTAAAAGCTGATATATATCAATTACCGATGCCGTTTCTTTCTTTGCTTCGATGATAGATTTTGTTTCCTGATCATCCACGAATATATCAACTCTTGGACATTCCTTTTTGAGGATCTGCTTGAAAACAGGATATTCACGAACTGCAATTTCACCGGCTGGATTCAGTGTAAAACCATGTTCAATGTCATAACCATTCTGAATGAGTCTCGCCAGCTTCTTCTTTTTTTCTATTTCTGAGATCTTGATTGGTTTGATGATGGACTTTTTTGTAGGAACAACGGTTTTTCTTAACCATTTGTAGATATTAGTTAAGTGTTCGTCCCCTACTCTGAATCCGTTTTTTGTAGTTCTTGTAGCCGGCAGATATTCTCTGCTATCAGACACGATATCAACCTGAATCAGAACCGAATTGTACATTGGATGGTTCTTCTTACCATATATCTCTTCAAACTTGTTATATTCCATAACACGGCCGTTAATTCTGATTTCAGCACCAGAAGAAGTGATATTTCCCTTATAATACCTTGATGATGTCTGATTATTAAAAGGGACTCTGTCTGGAAGTGTAGCTATCTGGCCATAAGTACATTTCAGATGCAGTTTTTTATTTTCAGTTTCATCTTTTTTTGTCCACAAAGGAGTTACTGCAGTGACCTTATATTCCTCTGTTTTTCCATTAAAATAACGCAGAACAAGGTTCATTTCCACTTTATTATCTTCAAGCAATGAGGCATATGTAAAGCCCAAATCTTCATAAATCCTGTCTGCGACTGAATGAAAATCAAACCTTAATGAAGGACGAACCGCATTTTCAGCCGGAATCAGGTTCTCAAAAAGCTTAAAGTTACAGCGGACAATCAGTAAGGTACTACCCCACTCATGTCCCCGCCAGCGGGACTCAGACTCCATTGTGTAACTCTGCTTTCCCATAACATAGGGCGCCTTAATGTGCATAATCTCATGATTGGCTTTATTTTCAGGCGAACGATTGAAAATCTCCCAAGCATCATTTTCTTTATTTGCCGCAGACAAAGCCTGAATCAAACCAAAACCGTGCTCGTTTAATACAGTGTCAGAACCGGCCTTTCCCAGTGTCAGAGCCTCCCCTGCATCCTTGATTCCAAGTCCAGAATCTTCAATTGAGATGATAATTGCTTGATCAACATCATTTGTCTCTTCCAGAGTAATCTGAACCTTTTTGAGCTCTGTATTATTTCCCAGGATGTTCGAAATTGCATTGTCTACAAGCTCATTAATACTCTGCTCTGCGTTCTCGTAGTTACCGCCGAGCTCCTTCCAGATGTCATTTGAATCCGGCTGTGTGTTCAAATAATTTTTATTTTCCATAACTTCCTCTCTTTCTAAAAATGGGTAAATATGATATAATTTATACAAGAAGTGTGGGTAAATACACATCTTTACTTTAAATATATGTATATATACCCACTTTGTCAAGAAAAATATGGGTATTTCCCTATATTTTTAAGGATTTTTTATGGAAAAAGACATGTTCTGGAAGAATGTTTCGATATTATTGAAAAATAAAAAGATTTCCCAGGAGAAAATGTGCGAGGATCTCGGCATGAGTATCTACACCCTTCGCAGCTCCATTTCCAAGCAGGTCTTACCAAGAGTCGATGTCGCAAAAACAATTGCAGACTATCTGGACTCCTCCGTCGATTTCCTCCTCACCGGTAAAGAATCAAACGAATACAAAGAACGCCTCGAAAACCTGAAAACAAAGATTGAGAATATCATTCAGGAAGAAGGAAAGTAATAAACATAATCTCCGCTTCCCCTCGCTTCAAACCCTATCATAAAATGATAGACTTTTAAAAAATCAGTGCTATACTTATGGTATGAGTAAGAAACTATCTGAAGATGAGAAAGAAAGACGTAAAATCGAACGTCAGTTACGAAGTGATGAAAAAGCAGTACAGAATGAAATAAAGCCTCCTGTAGATAAATATGGTGCAAAAATTCTCCGTATCCTTCGGGAAGAAGCACCAGCCCATCCGGAAATCAAATATAATTCAACCTACTTTGAAGAGCGTTTTAATGTTGCAAACATCACGATTATGCGCGCAACTTCAAAGCTAAGAAAGAATCACTTGATCAAAGACAAACAGGTTCATGGAAGCTATGTAATTGACGAAAAATTCGAAGATTTTTATACACAGCATTATTCAGAAGAAATTCAGAAGAACCTGAATCTTATTGCAAGCTTGGGCGGAGTTTTGCAGCAGTTTAAGAATACTCCCCTTTTTGAAAATGTTGCCGATTTAATTTATCTGCTTCAGCCGGAAATTGCAAAGAATGACGATGTCTTTTCTTCTGGACGTGTAATTGTTTCTCCTCAGATGGAATATTCTATTGACCAGCGAAACTGGGATAGAGTTTACGAAGCCATTCAGAAAAATCATAAGCTCAGATTCAGATATACCAAGCCTTACACAAATAATGAAGCAAGACGTACTGTATGGCCTTATCAGTTGATTCTGGATAATGGTACAGTTTATCTTTTTGCTTACAGTGAATACGCAGACCTCGTGCTTTTATATGATTTGAATTACATGACTGAGGTTGTTGTCATGAATGAAGAGTTCAAGTTGCCTAAAGATTTTGATATAAACAATTACAGTGGCGGCGGAAGGCTTGGTGCATTTAAGGGCGAAAAAATCGAAAAGTTCAAAATTCGTTTTACAGGATATGCAAAGGATTGGATAAAGGAACACAAATGGGCCAATGATCAAACCTTCAAAGAAGAGGAAGATGCTACAATCGTATCATTTCAGTCCAGCCAGTTTGAAAGAGTTCTTGAGTTGCTTTTAAGCTGGGGGCGTCAGGCAGAACCTCTTGCCCCTGCCCGTCTCGTAAAGCGCTGGAAAGATGAAGTTCTTGCAATGGCAGAGCTGGTGAAAAAATCCTGAAGAAAAAACTCTAACCGCAGTATACTCTCCAGGCAGCAAACTTCAAGGCTTCTTTATCAATCTGGTCCTCAGAAGTGTATTCGCTGATTCTTTGGATAATTGTATACGCAATTTTTACGGGAATCTGTGCCGAAAGAGGATGCGAATTATAATAACGGATCTCTTCAGGAGAAATTGTTTCTTCATATGTCTCTACGCGAGGATGAAGATCTCCGATCAGAGGATCCACACCTCGTTTGGCTGCGAGGCGCTTCAACTTTAATTCTTTATTTAGGCTTTTATACTGTTCGATTAATATCGGACTAATTCCACTACTGCCAGCCCCTACTCCACTTACAGCACCGACACTCATTCTAATCCTCCAGAACTGTATATGCTGCAGTGTAAGTAAGACAGGCTGTAATCATTGTACTAAGTGTTGTAGGAATTACTGCTGTAATACTTACAAGATTTAATGCTTCAATGATAGATAGTTTATGAATAAAGATTCCAGTGAGGCTGCCACCAACCAGAACTACAATGTACATATATGTAATTGCGTTTAAGTTTCCCTTCAGAAATAATGAGCTTCCTTCAAGGTTGCTGTAGTAATCTTGATCTTCCTGGGTGCGCTCTTTCTTCTTTTCTGCTTTACATATTTCCTTAAATCTTTTTCGAATAAAAATATTTGAAAGTACCAGAAGTGTTATAGAAATAATAATGGCAATAATAAAGAAGTATCCATCGCCAGATATTTTCTCCAGATTGATTCTGCTTTTATAATTAAGGATTATACTCGTATAAGAAATTTGCAGACTCATATTTATCAAAGTCAGGAATAATAAATATCGAGGTAGTGCTTGTATCTTCTCTTTAGAATTCCTGACTGTATGAAACAAGAGCATAGATAAGGCCCAGGAAAGCAGATACAAAATATTTACCACCATTTCTGGGATTGGAATGAACAGTAGAACCATAGCCAGTACTATGGCTATGGGCAGTATGTTTTGAACAATCTTCTTCAGCATATAAAATCTCCGGTTTTTTAGAGTTTTCAATGCTGTAATTGTATCTGAAAAGAATATCATCTAGTGATAGGGTTTGAAAAAAATATCACAGCATTTCTTTATGATTCTTTTCGCGGGCTAAGTCTATGAAACGCTTCCAGTCTTCTCCTTCTAGTTTTGGAAAAACGGCAGTAAAATCATCTGCAAATTCAAATTCTGAATCCTTCGCAAAAATCTTTGAGGCTATTTCAGACAAGTCTTTGTCGTCAATAAAAATGATTTCCTGACTGTTTTCATCCGGCCGGAGCATAAGATAATCATAGTCCTGAAGAATATAAGGAGTTCCTTCAAACATCATTCTAATCTTCTTGAAATCCTTTTCATCTTGAGAAGTCTTTGGATGAATCATTGCGGCTCCCGGCATTTTGTAATCTGGCAGCTCGTACTGAACATGGTGTATTATCGTATCAAAAGCTGTAACAAGCGATGCCGGCTTATTTTCAAATTGCATTAGTTTCTGTGTAATTTGTTTCCCAAAATAAACATTTCTGACTACTCCAAAAATCTGCATATAGTCTTTTACGATTGTTTTTAATGCTGTTAAGACAGTTTTTGCGTCATCTTCTCGCAATTGCTGAATTTCTTCGTCGGTGAAAACCAGGAACTCTTTATCTCCAATTATTGTTCCTTCTTCGTCAATAATCTGAGTCTTTAGAAAATCTCTTTCTATTCTAAGAATTTGTCTCGCAATTTCATAATCCATATCATTACAAAGCGAATTAATCTTTATGATGATATAACCTTCTTTGTTGATTACATGAACACCACGAGCAGATTTGTCTTTTATATAAAAACAAGCGACTTCTCTTTCCCCTTCCGAAGGTTCAAGTTTATAAAACTCAACAGGATACTCAATAAAATCTGAATCACAATTAAAAATCATCTCAAGCGTTTCCTGCATTCCAATAAAATCAACGCAATATTCAGTTTTAAAATAAAAACATCTGCTCATAGCATCTCCTCCTTGTTATGATAATTATATCTGAAATATAGAAGAAATCATTAAAGCCATACTTGAAAAAAAAGACCTTCTTCAGTTATTCGCCGAAGAAGGTCACAAGGCACATTTTCTGTCTCCAGATCCCAAATCTGACGCTTACTATTAGCTAATCAATTTGCTGTCTATGCCTTTATTACAAGGTGCATCGGGGCCTAGCCCCAAGGTACAATTCCTTTTCAAAATTGCTGCCTGCACCTTTAATTTTTTATGCAACTAATTTATCAAACTCTGCATACGGTTCAAGCATCTGAAGCATAAACTCGTATGGAGTTACAACCTTGAGGTCTCCGCTTACTACATCGGCAAAGATGTTTGCTGATGCACCGCTTACAAGCTTTACGCCCTTCTCGTTCATTGTAACAGGAAGGTGTGTATCACGGGCTTCTACGTTCCAAAATACAATTTCTGGAAGTTCATAACCTGCGGCTTCAAACTCCTTTTTGTAGAATTCGAAGGTTGATTCCTTTGATGAGCAACAGTCGAATTCCATATCAGAAATAATCAGAACACGCTCAATCATTTCCTCTTTTGGAACATTACCGCTCTTTGCTACATCAAGGATAAGGCGGTAAACCTTACCGATATCAGTGTTAGAACAGTCATCATACTTAGAAATGAAGTTCAACTTCTTCTGCAAAGTATCTGCGTTCTCAGGCACCTGAACGAGTCTTGGTTCAGAGCTGAAGGTGATAAAGCTGTTCTTATATGCACCATCAAGCTGTTCTGCAAAAAGCAAAGCTAAAGATGTAGCAATATTGATTGCAGCAAAATCTCCAGAACCATACATAGAACCAGAACCGTCGCGAACAACAATGGTCTTAGAATCAAAGCTTCCACGGTCCAAAGCCTTCCAGCTTGCTTCTAAAGGAAGAGCTTTTTCGTCCGGAAGACATCTGGCACCAGACCATCCATCCATAAATGGAGCAACAATCTGATAAGGATAAAGGGTCTTAGTATTAAGCTTTACCCTCTCCTCTTCAGGAATCTCTTCACCAC
>Ga0247611_10005810_pt1 | contig 16073 bp, 12 predicted proteins | sample 177DNAGHGhighgp2_FD_192422 | JGI IMG/M metagenome (GOLD analysis project Ga0247611, IMG submission 192422) | Sheep rumen microbial communities from Palmerston North, Manawatu-Wanganui, New Zealand - 1770 DNA GHGhigh gp2 | ecosystem: Host-associated > Mammals > Digestive system > Stomach > Rumen... | reverse complement strand
TTTGTTGGGTTTCGATGCTGCAAAATTACGACGAAAAACATACTAATGCAATAGTTTCCCTCATCATGTTCTTAAACTCGTCCCTTTGCAACGTTACATTTTCGATTTTACAGCGTTTTGTATCTATGCTTTTCTTCATTTTCCCATAGTTTTTCTTATTCTATCATAGCAATAATCTATTCCTTAGTATATTGGAAATCAAAAGACGGAACCATATGGCTCCGTCTTACTATATCCAATTATGCGACTATTACCTAGATATATGATAATTATTTAGAAGAAGCAGGCTAATAAAAAGTGAAACAGATACGCTGCAAATCCTATTCCCACTAGTCTCCAAAATCTGTCCCATCCGCTTTCTCCAAATTTGGAATAATCAACTGGATGATATGAATAGTTGGAATTTGGCCTTGTCCAATTAGGCTGATAACCATTTCCCCCATTGTACTGTTGACGTGAATCGTTCTCTACCTTAACGATACTTGTCATTCTGTTGTCATTGTTCTGCTCCATAATACACAAGTTAAATCATTTACAATTTCGTTTACTTATTCAAATATCAGCGAGACAGGCAGATACTATTTTTCTGCCGGGTGGATTCGGACCTTGATAGTGTCGGATTTAGCGGTTATTGTTGAATCCGCTACTTGCTTAATGGCTTTGGATGATTGGGATATTTCTCCCTCTGTTGTTGGCCAGCTTGCCATACCTACTGTCAAAGGCCAGCTACTCTTGAGTGTTGCGGAGGCAGTAATAACTATCGCCAGAGCTGCCAATGTGATAATCTTCTTCATCGTTGTAACCTTTAATTGTTAATAATGTTCTTTTTACTGATGCAAAATTACAACAAATGTACGTGTATATCAATAGTTTTGCCCAATCTCTTTATAAATAAAGGAGATTGCAACGTTTCATTATGGTATTATCTCAAATTGTAACGCTGAATAAATGAAAAACTCTTGGCGTATATGTCAATTATTGAAGAACATAAAATAGAAAGCCTCTATCATAATCACATATACTAGCCATGGAAGACATCCCCATCCATCATCCTATCGTGGAGATTCCTTCGCTGAATATTTGTCCAGTTCTTCAAGTGACTCTTTTATAGAAAAGGTGTCATCGTCATACATCCCTATATCCCTTTATAAATATGATTCTATTTCTTCTTCTAAGTAATCGGGATAGTCGGAAGGATAAAGGCTTATTGCTTTTTGGGCAGCAGACCTTGCCTCTTCTATTTTCCCTTGCATCCCCAAATTTGATGAGTATAATCGATACATGTGAGATAAGGTCTCATCAAAAACGCCAGGTTCTTGTTTCCAATACTTAATTGCTCTTGAAAGAAGAACTTCAGCTTGATAGTCTTGTTTGGTTGCCCCCCAATACCAATAGGCCAAAGCCAATCCGTCACGGTCATTTGTAGCTTTAAGAAGGTTAATCGCTTGTAGCCAAGGCTCGTCTGACTTGTCTTGCATGCCACATGTTTCAAGGACATCTGCATAATTACGTAATGCGACAGCTATATCTTTCGTCGTGGCATTTAGCATATTCTCAGCTTGCAAAGCTGTTTCGAAAAAACCAATAGATTCATAATACAGCTCATATGTGGATGACCACTCTGCAATTTCTTTTGAAATCTCAAATTTGCATGAGGCATCGGCCTGGCTAATTACTTCTTTCCATTGCTTTATGCCTTCCTCCGTATTCCCTTCTTTTATTGCTATCCTGCCCAAATGAATAGACCACAGCAGACGTATTTTAAGGTTGTCCTCATTACTTATTTCTTTTAAAACATGTCTTCTGGCATTACTATATTCGCCTCTTCCTAATTTAATTTCAAAATCCCAACTAGAAAGTTCTCTTGCATAGAACTTACCTATAACAACATCTGGAATATCTTTTTCCTCAAAGACGGGCCTAATTGAATCAATCAGTGCTTCGTCAGGCTTTATTTCATCAAGAAAAATACCACGAGCATTTTCAACATAAGATGCACATTGGTTATAATCCTTTGCTATCATGCATGTTGATGCCTCAGAAAAAGCTTTGCTAATACGAACACCTGGAGCAAATGTGACATTCTCTGCATGAAGTTCTTGCATCTGAGCTTCATATATGCCAGACGTGCAATAGCAACCTCTTTCGTTATTCGACTCAATAATGGAAGAATATAGTATTGAAACATCTCCTGCGGAATAGCCGAAATTATAATGGTTATAATCGACATAATCACGATATGCCTCAATGCTCTTCCTTGATTGGCCTATATTTGCATATACAACATAATGAATATATGATATCATACTTAATTCGGGAGAATATGAGCCATATAATTTTATGGCCATTAGCTCTGCTTTATCGAGATATTCATTAGCTGTAGAAGAATCATCCATAGCTATCAATGATTCAATCTCGAAAAGCGATATTCGTATTGGGTGAATATCTGGTACTCTTCTCTTCTTAATAAGTTTTTTCCCCTCCTGAAGCCAACGAACACAACTGTCTTTAATTCCGCATAATCCACATAGGAGTGACAAGTATAAGCAGACGTTAATGTTTTTGTCTGGATAATTCTCCTCTTTGTTCTTAACATATGCGTTATAAGCATATTGGAAAGATTTAGCGGTCAAACTTAAATTCCAATACATTTCTGAGAGAGAAATCAGTAACTTGGAATTAAAGGCAGAAGATCGTTCTGCTTTATCGAAACAGAATCGTGCATCATCGTATCTGAAAATAGAAGAATACAATGCGCCTAATGGTTCATAGAGTCTTTCATCGCCCGTTTTTTTGAAGGCAAATAATAATAGTTTGTAGTCAATACGTTCTTCTACACAAGCTACAGGTTGTCTTTTGTTATTATGAAACGACAAATCAACATTTGAGGCAAAATGGATAACATTCGTCAGGAATGTCATAATAAACAAGTAATCCTTCTCGATAACATCCTCCCATTTTTCCATGATATATCCCAATAATAATCTGGCTGCGACAAAATATTGCTGTCTGGAGAGATGGTCGTCTAATGGTTCTATTGATAAAGTGCCATCAAGATTTTCTAATAGGCACTTTAAATCAATCTCTCTTACAGGGGCCTTTTCTAATATGGAACTAGCTATACCAGTATCACAATAAATATGTTTATGGTCACGTAATAGCCAATTCCTTCTGCAAAGAGAGTCCACCATGTCGTATAGAACATGTGGGTTATCTGGCATGTAGAGATGGAAAAGTACTTCAATATCCAATCCTTCTACACAAATTACAGAAGCTACACTAATCAATAGCCTTTCATCCTCACTCAATGTCTCAGCGAACATCTTTTGAATATACTCTTTATCCATCTTTCTTCAAAGTTTATTTTTGTAAGTTAAATCGATTAGCATGATCTCAAGTACCATTTCAATTAGAGTGAGCGTTATCTCCCTTGTCCCAACTTTTATTTAGATGAAAAGAACAATAAGAAGGATATAACAAATAGTAGTATTCCCCATCTGGACACATAACACCAGATTAGTTCCCAAAAAATCATTTTCGTTTTCCCAAAGATCTCGTATTGAGTACTTATTCCAAGAAGAGCATCTTCTGTACCCTTTTTCTTGGCTACCACACATCCTAATGGTATAAATGGAAGAAACAATGCCGTGAGCATAATGTAATATACATATTTGTCAGAGTTAGCGACTCGGAATCCTCCAAACAGAGATGCTCCACATCCATTTAGTGAATTAACATTCGGTAATTCAGTGCCGAAAGCAGGTCGTACATCATGTCGACAATGGAATTATCTATAAAAAAGACTCCATAAAACAAGTACGATAGAAGCGATGAGTATCTTATCCATAAAACAGACTTTCTAATTAACTTCACATATTCCCTATTGATTATAGGTCAATTTTCATTTTCTCAATTTCTTTTATAGCATCCTCATCACCATTTCTGGCAGCTGTAACAAACCAATGGGTGGCAGCCTGTTTGTCTTTTTTCACTCCCTTCCCTTTCTTTAGACAATAGCCGTAGCTATACTGGGCTTCAGGACAATTAAGTTCGGCTCCTTTCCTGTAGCAGTCAGCTGCTGTAGTCCAGTCTACTTTCTTATTATACTTCTTAGTTGTATACGAATAGCCTAAGTTGAAATAGGCTAATCCATTCCCCTTTGAAGCGGCTTCCTGTAAAAGAGTTCGACCTTTTTCAATGTTCCTTTCCACCATATATCCTTCAAGATAGTTGCATCCCATATCGCAAAGAGCATCTGGATATTCTTGCAAACATGCCAGCTCTAAGTATTTGTGACCTGTAATAGAATCTCCTTTTGTACCGCTATAAAGAATATACATTCCCCAAAGTGCATCTGGGAACTGCTTTGATGCAGATTTTTTCCACCAAGATTCGGCTTCATTGTATTCCCCCTTAAAATAATATGCTGCTCCGACAAGATATTGAATATCCGCGGAATCACAACATTCAGGACGTTGCCCCCAGATTATGGTACTGTCATTGTCCTGTGCTTCATAATAAAAATATGGCATGGTACAGATAGCTGCAACATTATTATTGAAGGCAGCTTTTTTATACCAATTAATAGCTTCTATAGAATCTTTATCCATCCCATAACCAAGTAAGCAGTAGCTTCCATATAATGCTTGAGCTTCAGAACAACCTTGTAAAGCTGATAATTTGATGTAATTACATGAAGTCTTGGCACTATATGGCATTTCATTCTTCTCAAGATATATTAATCCAAGTATATATGCAGAATAAGCGTTGCCATAGTTTGTAGCCTCTTTGAAGTAGTTGATGGCTTTCTCCTCATCAGGGGTACCCACCTCTCCATTGTAATAGACGGCCCCAAGACAGTAGTAAACTTGCCCTAGCATTTGGCGTTCTGTTTCTTCTATATCAACTCTGTTATTATTTATTGTGGCCATCTGCCAGTATCTAACAGCATTTGTAATATCATTTGCGCTGAAATAAATATTACCCAATGCAACTTGTCCCTGTAGGGAACCTTCCCTCGCACTCTTTTCGAACCACTTAATAGATTCTATGGAGTCTTTTCGAAATCCTTCATATCCATAATAGTATGCTGTACCCAAATAGTAAAGGGCATCTGGATGATTCTGTTTTGCCGCTTCTTGAATAAAGTGGTTTCCTCTTGTGATGTCTTTTTTTACATACTTTCCTCGTGTGCAATAAAAGCCATAGTCATACTGAGCATCTCTAAGTCCCGAGTTAGCTATAGTACGAAGCATCTCAACACCAACAATTGTGTCACCTGTGGCAATACTATAATTTGCTCTTTCATAATACAATTCCAATTGTTCTTTTGAAGGATGGAATGCCATCAGATTGGCAGTTGGTGTATAGGTACGTAGGTGGGCAGCTGACTTAAGTAATTCGGACATGTGTTCATACTTGCGTTGTAATTCCTGATTCTGTCGTTGAATCTCATATGTTCGGCGTGTATATTCTGAATTCCTCCTTGCTATTTCCTGCTGTTGGGCCTGCAATGCGCGACTACCTGCGGCACCAGCAGCACCCCAAAACGAAGAACTTTTGAAAGGATTGCCTTTTACCTTTGGAATTCTTTGGGCATAAGAGTCTGTGCATACTATGCTTATTGATAAAGCAATAATAACTCTCGTAAAAAGGAACGTTGTTTTCATATCGTTTATTCTTTTGTTTATAATTCAGTTATTCTATTTACCAGAAGTTTCTGGTTTACGACAGCAAAATTACAACAAATACAAAACAGTTGAACCTTTTCTTCCAAATCATTTTGGAAGAAAAGGGAAATATAACGTTGCATTCCCCTTTTCTTCCCAAAATGTATCGCGAAGTTTTATTCGTTTGTCGATGAATCCAACAATTTCAGGAGTAGTATTGCAATGCTTGTTTTATTTCTCTCTGCATAATCAATAATGTCCTGCCGATGTGACTCTAATTGTTTTGCCAGATCTCGTCTGGCTCGTCTCAAACTTTGATCGTTTACCCCAAACAAGTTCTTATATCGACTTACCGGAATATCAACGCCTGTCATAAGTAGTGCTAGAAGATTCGCTTGCATAAATTGACGGCCCTCACTTTCTTTTATACTTATTTCTAAAGTTTTTAGAAGATCCATTTCTGAGCCACGGGCAAATTTCTTGTATAAAACATCAATATTCTTTGTAATCTCAGTTGATACGATGGTACAACGCTCTAATCTTTTCTTTTCCTCAGCATCATCTTTGTCACGAATAGATTCGTCCTTTAGAACATAGAAACCTTCCTTTTTCCGAGTATTGTTCTCTTTGTGCTTCTTCTCATAGTCAGAATTAGCCTCGTTGTATTCTGGTAAAAGAGTACGGATATTTTTCAGAATAAGGAAAATCGATAAATTTCTATCTATGGCTGGAATGAGTTTCATAACCTCCGTCATGTCATGAGCAGAAGTCATACTATTTATTACACCATAATAATCTTCTTTGATAAGATCAAGTGTTGAATAGAACTCTGTCTCTTCCTCAAAATATAGTTGGGCTGAACTACACTCTTCAATTTTTGTCTCTATATATTTCTTTATCTTATCTTTGGAAGTTGCGTCGTTAATTCCTCCTGCAAGTTCCTCAATTAGGAGTACTTGCTCACTTGGAGATTTCGCTAATTTTAGGACTTTGCTAATTTCATCCGTCACTCCAGGAATAATTGGGAGATTAGAGAACAATGACTTATAATTAGATAGTTTACTCAGAACCGACTGACTTTCTGAAAGCCACCGGGAATTTTTTCTAATCTGCTCGCCTAAACGTAATAACGTATGGTTCTTTATAGCCTCATTAGTCTTGTCTATAAGGTTTTGGGCATCATTAAATCCGCTTTTCTTTATTTGGCTGATTTGATCTTGGAGAATTTGTATTAACATAGAAGGAGCTCTTCCTGTAATTTCCATTATTCTAAGGCTAATATCCCGCAAGTTTGCTAACGCTTTTTTCTTACCAGAGACATCGACACCTTCTACCTCAGAAACCAATCCGTCAATATCCTTTGTAGTTTCTATATCGAGATATTCACGTACAGTGTTTAACTCGTCCAAACGCAAGATAAGCCCATCCTTAAATGTCTGAATAGCATGTCGGCTCATCCTATAACGGTCAGACCACCAGAGTCCAATGATAATGGCTATAAGTATGGTAATAAAGATAATTATATTTTTCCTTGAAAAATAATCTTGCTCATCAAAATCAATAGTATAGTAAGTTCCTGCTGTTTCTACTATTCCGTTTTTTTTAGACAAGTTGGAAGAGAAAACATAAACTCCGTTACTTGATCCTGCAATAATATTATTGCCAACGACAAGGCATGCCATTGGATTAAATTGAATGTCAACAAAATATTCCATGCTATCGCATAGGTTCTTTATCCCGAAATTTGGGACACCAAATACATGGGTAGAATCAAGCACCAACAACCTATTATACCCAGAAAGATCTACGTTTTTTTTGAATGCAGAATCTTCCTGTTGAAGAAAACCATGATTAGTAAGAAGGAATAATCTATTTTTCATTCTTGAATCAATCCCCATATCACGAATAAAAGTATATGAATTTGACCCAGGTATTCTTGTGAATGAGTTGTCTTTACCACTAAAAATGCCATCATTCAAAGTGCAAAACAGTGTTTTGCCTCCATCGGAAACAAACTTGGTAATAAATGGATCTGGAATAGTAACATTTGTGGATGGTTCTCTGAGTGGAATATCTTTGTCTATATCATTTAGGTTCCTAAAACCATCTCGAACGCCAACATATACATTATGTTCGTCTTTTCCTATGGCAGTTACATCTTTTTTCTTTTCTGGATTTTGTTTAATATGACTGTCCCATGAGAGAATGGAATTAAAAAAATAGTTGGAGTGAAGGTTGGCTTTATATATCTCATGATTGCTGTCAACATAATATAGTTCATCATTAAGGACCTCCATAAAACGAATATCTTTAGTTCCTTTAGTAATGTCTTTAAATGGATATGCTTTATTCTCATCCTTCTTTTGGCGGTATAATTTTGTATCAATCAAATAATATATGTTGTCATTATCTGTGCAGGCCAATTTAACATTTCCGTAAGAATTAAATACATCTTGATGATGACCAACTCGTGTAATAGAATGAATGGTAACAAGTAGCGATTGTCTATGACGAAGATCATTTACAATCACATTATGACATTTGGTACGAATTGAACTTCTTGTTTGCACTTGTTTGTATTTATTCGGATTATACAGGTCCTCATCTTTAACCAGCTGAATAGTATGATTACTTATAAAATAGTTTATCTGGGTAGTTTCGTCATAATAATATAGTTGTGCAGGCTGTTTTAATTCAAATGTTTTTTCACCATCTCCTTTAAAATCTGTTACAATTACAGAACCTCCTATTAGGGAATAAATAGAGTCATTACGAATAACAATGTTTTTAATGTCCTTTTGAGGAAAGAATTTATCAAGTTTGTCAGACGAGAGTTCGACCCTCAAAAGACCGGAATCACTAGCACAGAACAAATATTGTTCTTTATATTGTTGCAAATTGCCGGCAACAACAGGCCGGAGGCTGTCAGGCTTCTCTTTGTATGATTCTGGACTTAGAATAATGAGTGTGCTGTCATTTTCATCAGTCCTTTTAGGAACTTTAAGCAGTCCATGACTCGTCGCAACATAGATTCCAGACTTTTGAATAGAAATGTCATAAGCAGAATACTTTGTTGCTTTTCCTGCTGCGGGAATATAGAAACGGCCATGCTTCTCCTTCATAATAAAAGTATTATTCTTTAATTCACAACGGAAAAGTCCCATATTCCTGGTTCCCACCCAGTAAACGGGTTCTTTATCTGTTATAGTATCTCTGACAACTTTATAAACTCTGTCAAAATCAGTGGTTATCTTTTCAAGGTGCTGATTATCAGAGTTATAAATATAAACTGTGCCATCTTCTGTACCAACATAGAAAATATTCTCATCTATGCCATCCTTTGATATAGAGGATAGAGTCTCTTCAAAGAAAAGCTCTGACTCATTCAAGGTCGACAATTTTTTGTCTTCATTACAACTCGTAAGCAATAAAGTTGATAAACAAAGTGATATAAGATATTTGCTATTCATAATTGATATTAGTATTTTATCATCTCTTGTTTCCTAAATAGTAAGCCTTCAGTTTCAGTTTCAGCGTAAGTTAAGTAGCCATTCAAATAGTAATATGAATGCATTTTAATACATTTATATACAGGTGAATCCCCTTCTAAGGAGATAGAAATCGTATAATGGCAAACAGTTCTATCATAATGATATTGACCTGAAGTTGGATATCCAGAGTCGGCATTGTTGTCTCTATCATCAACATAATATTGCCAACCTTTCTTAGATAGATCAGAGCGATGGTCAAACTTGCTTACGTAAGTGAAAATAAGACTATTTGATAGCTCCTGTATTTCTGTGATGTCATCATAAGCTGATGGATTTAATATGAACCCATATCGTCCATCGTTGTATCGGATATCAACACTCCAACTATTTCCATAAGGCCTTTTCCATTTTCCTACGTATTTTGAAGAAGGAGAATTTGTGGTTTCAGAGTCACTAGAAGTTATAGGGACATCACATATATATGAGCTTTCGTTAATTGTGACTAGATATGTTTTGATATTTTCAGCCCACCTTGTCGAATAATAAGCACCTTGGTACTCTACACGGTATATTAATTTTTTCGCAATTTCCCTAACATATAGGTTAGCTTTTATTTTTCCAATATCATTATATTTAGATAGGGTGACTTCACCTATTAATATCCAATCGTCTTCAGCCGTTATATTAGCGGAGTTGTGTGAAGCAGGCTCCAAAGGGGCATAATCCCATGAACATAGGGAAATGATGGCTGTTGCTGATACCAAGATTAATGATAATGTGAACAAAAACCTTTTCATAAACTCAATTCTTTATATTCATGACTGAAGTTATAATATTCTCTGTAGCATTGACGAGCATCATCAACTCTTCAATGCATGCCCACTCATAGCAGGAGTGTTCAGCGTTTTGTCCACTGTAGAAGTCGCTACCTCCAGGCATTACGTCTGGGAAACGTGCAACCATCATGGCAGATGTCGTTCCGCCACGGGCATACTTTTCTCTCATTTCCATTCCAGCATCATGTGCGGCTTTCTTTACCATGTCAGGAACATAGTCTGGCATAGAGTAGGCAATGTTCTCATATTGCATCTGGTCATCGGTCTTTTGTGCTTCTACAAATGGAAAAGCGGCCTGAACCTTTTGCAGATTATCATCCATTAGCTTTTTCTGATAAGTACCTTCCTGTTGGTCAAAATAACGTAATCTTACCTTCACAACATAATCATTGACGTTAGGTTTGCCTGATTCATCCAAAGGATGAGCCAAAGAATAGCAATGGATATATCCCTCTTTTCCTTCTCTTGCACTTGGGTTCATTTTAGGAGGAACAAGGCCGATAAAATACGATGCAGCGGTCAATGCATCGGCATATTGCTCTTTCTTGCCGTAACTTGGATGAGCTTTATTCCCTTTGAAATAGTAGGTCTGGCCAATGGCAGTAAAATTGGCAATGGAATACTGGTCAAAGGTACTACCATCTACATCAATAACCATATCGGGTTTGTCACCGAATACTGCTGGATCATATCGCATCGCAGCTTTTCCGACATCCTCATTCTGACTTAATGCTACCATTACCCGACCATGCTTAAACTTGGGATTCTTGATAAGCTCCTCAACCAGAGTTATGAGAACTGCACAGCCTGTTTTGTCATCAGCCCCCAGCAATGTCGTCCCATCACTCGTTACTATTGTCTTTCCTACTAAATCTTTCAAATGAGCACATTGTGGATTGTTGGGGCTTAACGTGATTCCGCCAGGCAACTTTATGTCACCGCCATCGTAGTTTCTATGAACCATTGGCTTAATACCCTTACCTGGTGCCTCTGGGGTAACGTCCATGTGTGCCATAAAGAGGACAGAAGGAACCTTCTTGTTGATGTTTGATGGAATGTCAATATATACATAGTAATCATCAGAAAGGATGACTTTTACACCTTTACCACCAAAAGCCTTCACTTCGTTATAGATGTACCGGGCAATTTCCCGCTGGCCATCGGTCATAGGGAATGATGTCATACTTGGCTCGTCTATGGATTGACTCTCAATCTTTACATACGACAGGAATCGCTCAAGCATTTTCTCTTGACTAACCTTCCCCGATGTGGGAATCTGTGCCTTGCATATTATGCAGGAGGAAATAAACAGAAAAAAGACTATCTTCCTCATAGTTCATTTATTTATTGGTTTTATTTTTCAATTATTCCCCATTATCTTCCCTGCTACTTTCTACAAAAATTCTTTGCAATTCCTCCTTTGGAGGCAGAACTTTCAGAAGTTCAGGATCCATCTCGTCGGCAGTTTTATAAGTGGCTACCCCCATAGGCTGACGGAAATCTTGCATGATATACCCAGCATAGTCCTTATCTGCATATTTGCAGAGGATGATACCTATGGGGGCTTCTTCGTGGTCGCGACGGTCATCATCGTTTAGAATACGCAGATAGGCACTCAGTTGTGCCAGGTAGGCTACCTTGAAGCCACTATTCTTTAACTCGAAAACAACGGTACGGTTCAAATCGCGATTGAAGAACAGCAAATCTATCCAATGGTCGTGTCCCAGCTTGTCATAGTGTACCTGACTGCCAGAGAAAGTAAATCCACGTCCGAAAGTCATGATGAAGTTCTTCACGTTGTGTACGATGTTGCTTTCAATTACTCTTTCATCTACATCTTCTTCGTGCATGCCCAGTTCTTCGACGTTGATGAAATCAAGCAGATACTCGTCCTTGAACATCCGAATGGCGCGATAGGCCTGTTTGTAGTCGGGGATGGTGGACAAGAAGTTGTTAGGCATCTTGTCTTGATGGTGGTAGAGGTCTTGCTTCTTTATGATACCAGGCAACTCATCTGTTGTAGGCTTGTAGTTGTGGCAATAGCGAATATAGAATAGGCGTTCATCGGTGTCCTTCGCATTCTCTAAGATACGGATATGATGAGTAAAACTGATGCTTAAGAACTCCGTCAATGGAAAATTGGGCAAATTCGCCAATTGCAATTGGCGAATTACATCATCCTGATTGCCTGTTGATTCCATTGAAACCTCTGTTGATTTCGTTGTATTGCTTTCCAATTCGCCAATCGCGATTGGCGAATTAGGTTCTATCGTCTGCCATGCCTCATAGAATATACGCATATTCTTGAGGCTTGAAACGCCAAAACCACGCAAGCCTGGGAGTTCCAGACGTAAGCGTTTACTAATGGTTTCGATAGCGCCCGTACCCCAGTTCTTGTTACGAGTATTCGCTGAGATGTATCTACCTATGCCGAAGTAAAGAGCCAATTGTTCTTGGTTGACAGCCTTTGCCGCTCTTGCTTGGCTCTGCAATATTGCGGTTTTAATTATATCTACCGCACCCTGATATGTCTTGACATTCTTCTCCATAGTTATGATTTTCTAACTATCAAAATCCTTCGAATACTTACTTGTTATCAAAACTCTTGTATCACACTCCAGCAAATCAGCAATTTTGTCGAGTGTTTGGAGGTCTGGCTGTGAAGCATTGGTACACCACTTACTAACAGTTGTTACATTCTTACCTAATTGTTCAGCCAACCACTTATTGGTTCTTTTCTTCTCAGCGAGGACTACTTTCAGTCGATTTAAATCCTTCATCTTTTCTTTTTAATATGATTTGAACGCAAATATAGTGAATTATTTCGAGTTCTCAAAAACAAGGTAGCATTTTTAATGTTTTTAAAGAGAATAGTCAAGTGAAACAACTCTTTTTGCATGATTATCTACTTAGCATTGTGTCTATATAGTGAATTATAGACATCAAATAAACTATGAATATTACAATCTTGGCCCTTGCTTCTTTTTCTTCTTTTGCATCCGCCTTCTGAATTCTTCCTCGGCAGGGTCATAGACGGGATTGTTTGTATCGAATAAGCCCTGTGAGGGAATAGAAATAGACGATTCGGTATGTTTCTGTGGCTCTGGGTTGGCTTCTTGTTTTGGCAACTCATAGTGCGTTGTCTGTAATCGTCCATTTGTTTTCACTTTCTGCGTCTTCTCCGCATTTCTTCTGATGATTGCATCCATCTTTGCAAAAGTCATCCCACGCTTTAGTTGTGAAGCCTTGAAGGTTAAGCCGTCTTTCGTGAAGCGTATGCCCTGCACGTCTTTCATATCCCGACTGCCCTTTGTCCTCATCACAACCTCCATATTGACACCTTCTTCTTTGAGATGTGAGTTGAGATCTTTCCATGAAGTGGCCTGTGCCAGTGTGTTCATGACGAGATGATGAATCTCGTATTTCGTCTTTTCACAGCCCCTTAATCTCTCGTTTTTAGTCTTGTACTTACCCTTTGAGAATGTCAGCCCATACTTCCGTTTAAGCAGTTTTGTTACCTGCTCGTTTCGCCTAAAATCGTTCTGGTCTGAGATGGTCTTGCCCTCGTTGTTGATGCGGTTATAAACCAGATGGCAATGGGGATTGCCGTTGTCGAAGTGCCGCACAAGGAGAAACTGAGTGTCCTTGATACCCATCAGTTCCATGTACTCCTTTGCAATCTTCGTCATCATCTCGTCAGTCAATTTGTCCTTATCCTCTGGTACAAAACTCAGGGCGATATGACCTACTGGCTTTGAGATCCTGGGATTCATTTGCCTCTGGAACTCAAAGCTGTCGATGATGTCCTGCGTCGTAGTCAACAATACACCATCTGAGGCAAGGGTTCTCGCATCTTCCTTGCCTGTTACATAGTGGACGCATCTGCTAAATGATGCTGCTTTCATGATTTTTCCTATCATCTTTTCTTCTTGTTGGTGTCTTGTTTATACGTTCTTACCACATTAGTAATTTCTCCAAGTAGGCCGATTATTGGAGAGTATAGATAGATGATACCGTCCTGATGAGCCATCTTTGTCAGTTGGTTGAGGTTGTTTGCCATGCCTACCAATGTACGATACTCTTTCATGTCCGCCTCGGTACGGGGCTGCACAACTTCTGACTGCAAGGCAGACTCACGTACGTACTCTGCCATACGCTTGTTTGCCTTTCTGCTCCTTATCCTCAATATCTCGTAATCTTTCTTTGAGAACTTGACTGTGACCGCCTTCGACAGCCGTTTGCCATCGGCAACGGTCGGCCTGCCTCCGTGCTTCTTTTTATCTTGGTTCCTTGTTGCTATCATAACTTCAGTGTATTCACTTTAGTGACTGTACCCACAGAATCTGCGACCAATGGGGAGCGGATTCCCTCGCTACGTGAGTGCGAGCGAGGTGGTTTTCGGGATGCCGAAAACATAACCTCGCCGCACTTCATACGAAGTATCCAGACGTTTGTGCCACCTTCGGTGTCAAGCCCATTGCGTGCAGTCGCGGACTCCGTGCTTATCGCTTACAATTTATACCATTCCTTCAGTTCGTCGCCATACGTTATCAGGTGGTGTTTCACCATGTTCTCAACGATACCTGATGCACTCATGCGTTTGCCTCCCAGCCGTCGTACTATTCTATCCAGTTCGTCACGGAGTCTGGCACTGATGAACACAGGCATACGGTTCTCTATCTTGGGGACAGGGAGATAGACAGAGCGGTATTCCTCCAGAGAGAGTCTGCGCTGCTTGCTGCTTATCCGTCTTATGGGAGGTTCTTCTTGTGTCGGTTCCGCAGACAGAGGATCATTGACTGTTACCGATTGAGTCACTACACTAGAATCAGTGACATCGACGGTTTCATCCTCTTTTGGCTGCTCTTTGATAGATGGTTCTTGTTGCTCGTCGCCAAGCATGGAATATGCCATGGGATAGCGTTCGGCCATTTTCTCATCAGGCAAGAGACTATTCCTTCCCTTTGACTCCAGAATCCATTGTGCCATCTTCTTCTTGTCTTCTTCACTCATGTTGTTCACTTTTGTTTTTGTTGCCATTCAAATCTGTTTTAATCGTTTACACTATGACCAGAGCTGTCGCTGCTGACCGTTTTTCTTGGCAAAGATAGGGTGATTGGAATAACCCTCCAAGCGTTTGGATTTTCCTGCGCCATTCTGCATAGGATATGGTCGAGAGTGTCATTTTCGGGTTTTAGATTCCCTATTTTGCCAAGTGGATTTAGTGAATGGAGTATAACGGGTGGACTCATTGTTGTGAGTGTACCCACTGGCTACAGTGGATTCATAGCACTCCCTATAATAATATATAAGGTACGAGCATCGTGATTCTTTCGTTTGTTATAACGTACATTCCTTAGTCCATCCGTTAGTCCTTCCATCCGTTAGTCCATCCGTCGGTTAGTCCATCCGTCGGTTAGTCCGTTGGTACGTACCAACATCGCAACAAAAGGAAGGTGCTATTCTTGGATAATGTTTCTGTTCAGGTTAATGTAACTTACATATGAAATGAATCAAAGGTGGCACTCGTGGCACCCTTTATAGCGACCACGGGCGCCAGTTGGCCAGAAAAATTTGGCAGGAACATTAAGATGTTGTAACTTCGCATCGGATTTGAGGCAATTGGTTGCACTGGATGCACAGTTTTTGAGCGCAAATCAGCGCAAGTTGCCTCATGGTATGCTCATGATACGTGAGAGAAGTGTATCTTTGCATCGGGATTTGAAAGATTTCTGTCCTCAGTGTCACCGTTTTCATGGGACATTCGGGGACAGTTGCATTGAAAATTTGGTCTGGTCAGAGTCTTACCGTACATTCGCGGAGACAAACAGTTAGAAACAGGACTGAAAGCCGAAAAGTTAAAGTCCTGTTAAAAGTGAGCACAACCTACTAGTAAGTTGCGGACATAACTTGAGGGTTAGGCTTACCTTTGCCGACAAAAAGATAAATTGTCACTACTGTCCCGTTAAAGTGGACTAATCGCTCTTTGAAATAATTGAAATTCAGTCTATTAGGCAGTTTTTTGAAATGAAACGGACTTGATTTTGTAACTTTGCAGCCAAATATAATTGACTGCC
>Ga0247611_10005809_pt1 | contig 16075 bp, 25 predicted proteins | sample 177DNAGHGhighgp2_FD_192422 | JGI IMG/M metagenome (GOLD analysis project Ga0247611, IMG submission 192422) | Sheep rumen microbial communities from Palmerston North, Manawatu-Wanganui, New Zealand - 1770 DNA GHGhigh gp2 | ecosystem: Host-associated > Mammals > Digestive system > Stomach > Rumen... | reverse complement strand
TATTTAAATGATTCTCTCTAGCCATTTTAGACATACAATTATCAAGTGCATACTGTTTGGCAATTATTGAATCAAATTCACCGCGGCGACCGCCAAACGAATGCTCATCAACATTGGCATTTTGATTATCAATACGGGATCCTGTGAGCTTTTCACGTGCCGCCCGCATCATATCATTATTCCATTTTCTTTCTTTTGTTCTTAATTCCCTATATTTAATATATGCTTTAGCAACATCTTTTCTTTTAGTAGACATTAATCCATTTTCAACTAAATCTTGAATTTCTTCAATAGATAATGGTTTAATTTCATCTTCACAATAGCCTTCAATATAATTTGCAATATTTTCAGCTTTTGTTTCTGCGTATTCTGAAATTTCACCATCAACCGCTTTAAAAGCTTTTAAAATAGCATTTTTAATTTTGTTAGTGTCAAACGGCATTTGTCTGCCATCTCTTTTGATTACATAAATCATAGTATATCCTCCTAAGTAGATAAAATATTTTTAGGGTTACTATAATATTTAAAATTATCTTAGTATAATTATTTAGTTTTGTCCATAGTTAATTCTTTATATTTATTTAAGTACCAAATAGCTTTATCTATATCTTCAATGCCATTTTTATTTTTAGTTCGCCAAATATATTTAAAAGCATTACATAAACAAAAATCTTTTACTGCTTCAGTTCCTTGAGATGAGATCATTGCATCAATACATTCAATCCCCCCATTGGCATAATGAGGAGGTTGATTTATCATATCAATTTGAGTTTTATTATAATTCATAAAATACCTCACTGAATTCTTTCATGTTCTAATGTCATATTTTTACCATTAATATCTACAATTCTATATAATTGATGAGTAGATGTTGCTTTATAAGTTTTTGCTACAAAGGTATCTTCTCGTCTATATCCAGTTACCATAATTTTAGTACCTCGAGAAAACCAACCCTTTTCCAAAACCTTCTTACTACCATCTGGCTGCACTTCAGAAATCTGACGATTGTACATCGCATAATATTCTTTAGTAAATTTTACATTTACAACTCCATCTGTTGTTAAAATATTTACAGATGCTTTTGTGTTATTTTTACTAATAATTGTACCTGCAATTTTATATAATTTAAAAATAGGAATATCCCTACCCGCTCTTTTAAAGAAATAATCTACTTCTGGTTCATATGATAAAGTTGAAAAATTAACAATACCATATTTATATTTATTAATATCGGATAATTCATGTTTATGATAATAAAAACATAAACTTTCCATTTCCCAAGCAGATATATTTCCAGTTGCATATTTATTCCATGTTTCATTAAACAATAAATTATTATATTGTTTTAATATTTCTTCTTGGTTTTCTTTTAACCAACTTCTAGCTGCATCCATTTCTTTTTTATAAATTTTATCCCATTTAGTTTGAAGGATACAAGTAATTCCGTTAATAACATCAAGTTCATTTAAATCATAATATTGTGAATAAAAATTTAATGAATCTTCATCAAATACATAATATTTACCAACTTTTTTATTATCTTTAAGAAATTTATTAAATACAAATGTTTGCTTTTGCTTATTTAATTCTTTTGGTACTAATCCACTTTTTAACAATCCATTAAAATTTTGCAAGGTTAATCGCTTCTTTGGGTCGCAAACTAATGATACATAATAAGCCATAATTGCGTATCTTGGATTTTCTTTGCAAATTTCTGATGCCCATTCATTATCAATTTTATCAAAAGCTCCTGACTTAATCAAAGATACCATTTGAGTTTTATTTAATGGACACCTATTCATAAAATCAATAATTCCTGCATATGGGCGGCCGCTAATGATCTTATCAATAACTGGTCCACCGATTTTATTAACGCCTTTTAAGCCAAACAAAATTTCATTATTTGATTCATCTGGCTCAAAACTAAAACCGGATTTATTAATATCAATTAAAGATACTTTAATTCCTCTTGATGTTATATCTCCAATAGCTTTAGCTAACTTACTATAATCTGTAGATTTATCTTTTGTATTTCCATCGTCATCATCATCTTCTTCGCTTTCAAGAGATGCACTATTAACAATAAGACAGGCTGTATTCCAATAAATTGGATTCCAATTTGTTGCAAGATATATAGTCTGAACTCCAATAAATGAATAAGCCAGTGCATGAATAACTGAAAACGAATATCCCATCTGAGGACCAATTCCGCACTCCCAAACATATTTTCCTAAAGCAGGACTTGTTGCTCTATCTAATACCTGTTGATGTAACTCTGGAATTTTTGCCATTTGTTTTTTACCAACAATTTTTCGTGCGGCATTTGCTTCTTTAAGTGTGAAATTACAAATATTTTCATCCATTAACATTCGCATTAATTGCTCCTGTGATGGCGGAACTCCGTAAGATTGTTTAAAATATGGTTCAAGAGTTTTTTGTTCTTTAACAGTAAGTCCTGCTCTACACATTTCGAGATACCAAAAATCAATATTGTTTTTAAATTCAATATATTTTTCCATTGGTGTTTGCTGTCCTTTTTCTGCGGTCATAAGACGCATTAAACCATTGGCATCTGCCATTTCAAGGATATTTGTCGGTTTAATCTTTTTTGCTGCTTGAGAGCCGACATCTGAATCAAACTGAAAAATATTTAATACGCTACCTTTTTGTAGAGCTTCCCATATTTCTTTTTTATCTAATGGTAAAACTTCGGGATGAAGATATTTATTATAAACTTCTCTTAATGTTAAATTACTATCAATTTTATTATATTTTTGAAGAAGTCTAATTGTTTCCGCAATTTTATCCTGTACCTCTGTTACTAAGAAATCATATTTTGTCATTCCACAAGCTTCATCCATATGAAGATCCCATTGAGTTATAATTTCTCCTTTTGGAGTTTTCATAAAACATCCAAATTCATATGGATCTTCATCAAACAAAATTACACCCGAAGCATGACTTGAACGCTTATTAATAATTCCTTCTATTGCCATCGCAATATCCAAGAGACCAGGATATTGATTTATTTCTGTAATAAAAGGCGTTACTGGTTTTCTATCTTTATCTTTATTTCCATTAACAACATCTTTAAGAGGCCATAAAAAACCTCTTTCACTTGGAATTAATGATGACAAATATTGTCCTGTGTCTACGTCTATTCCGTCTGGGAAGTCTTCTGATCTGTATCCTCTACATGCGGTAAGGACAGCACTCTTTGTTCCCTCGGTTCCGAAAGTGGCGATAAGCGTACATCCAAGATTTCTTTTTGATTCATCATCAATTTCGCTGATAAAATTTGCACCTCGTTCCTCCTTTATTTTCTGAAGAATTAATGGACGTTTTGATGGACAAAGATCAATATCTATATCTCCTAATTCAACACGTTCTTTGTTGAGATAGCGCCAGAATGGAAGATCCCATTTAATGGGATCAAGCTGAGTAATACCAAGTAAATAATGATTTAAACCTGAGCAAGATGAGCCTCTACCCGCACCAACTGTGCTGCCACATTCCCAAAATAAATCAACATAATGCTGAAGAACAATAGGATAACGAAACATATTGGTTTCAAGTTTTTCACTAATTGTTTTTTTAATATCAGCTTCTTCTTCAAGTCTATCCCAATATTCTTTTGTATTTTTACCTTTTCTAAACAAAGAAAAAGTGCATTCATTAACCCAATATCTTTCATATATATCATCTGATTCAAACATATTTGTTAAAATAGGATAATCATTTTTTAAAATATTTATATTTTGTAAGCTCCAAGACACACCGTTAATGTTTTTGTCTGATAATTTGGGATAATCTTTAACTTTTACTTTTGGAATAGTTTGTTTATGTGCTATACTATAGTTTTCAATTTTATTATAAATTTCATATGAATTATTTACTAACTCATCATAATCAAGTTCAGATGGAGTAATATTTTCTTTTATATCATTTTCGTCCTGAAGGTACGCATACTCATAAAATGCATCAACTTCACGTTCTCCACCTTTTGAATTAAGATATGCTTTATGAACATATCTGTCTTCTTTTTTAAGATAATGAGCATCTGACCCAAGAACCATCTTACATTTAAATGCGGCGGCCACAGATTTAAGACGTTTATTAACCGCAATCTGTTCTGTTGACTGGCCTGGTGCGCATTCAATATAAAAATCTTCACCAAAAAGTTTTTTACACCATAAAATAAAATTAACAATATTATTATGTGCTTCTGTGATACCTATTGTATCATCATGCTTTTCAGCTTTAATAAGATTTAAAACTTGAGAAGATACCTGCCCGCCAATACACGCTGTTGTTGCAATTAATGTATTTGGATATTTATTAACAATTTCTTCAAGATCTGCATAAGTTGTTGGAACTCTTTCAAGACCTCTATCCCAATAACTATTCATCCACGCTCTTGAAGATAATTCTCTTAATGCTCTAAATCCAGTTTTATTTTTTGCAATTAAAATAAAATGATAATATTTTTGACCCATTTCCCTATTGGGTGTTAAATATATTTCATTTCCCAATGCAACTTTAAAATCTGGATGTTCTTTTAAAATATCTTGGGCATAAAAATTTGCTTTGGGGGCACCTGAAAGACATTCGTGATCTGTTAATGCAATACCACTTAACCCAATTTCTATTGCTCTATCAATGAGTGTTGGAATTTTATTAATACAATCCAATAATCGTATGTTCGAGAACTCGCTATGAGAATGAACCTCAAACCTTTTTGCCATCACTCTACCTCTTTCATTTATATTATATATTTATATTATAATATAATAAAATAAAAAAGTCAAGTGGGAACCCCCACTTGACTATACAAAAAATAAATATTTAAGCTACACTGTCCATTGGAATACCATCCATAATTACTATTGAAGTGTTTACGGGTTACAATTTACTTAGCCCATTGGACTGTACCTCTCTTTCATAATATTTATTTCCTACAATTATATTATACAAAAAATTTTTTTATTTGTCAAATTTTATTTAGTAGATATTTCTACCCCTTTTAATATACAAAGAATATCATTTGAAGGAAAAGCTCTTTCTAACGCTTTAGTTATTTCTGCCGCCGTGTCAATAGGAATATAATTAGGATCTATAGTTGCTACTATTGTATCATTAGGACTTATCTATATTGTATCTAAATCAAAAAATAGATCATTATTATGTAAATAGTCCGTTTTAACATTAATTCTCATATTGGATATTTTAACTCCTTACATTTGTATTTATGAGTAGTAAAGTAATTTTGTAAAGCTATTCTTTCACTACATGGATTATTTGGAGCTTCATATACTATTAAAACAATAGTATCTTTATTAAATTTATTTAAACAAAATTCAAACGCTTTTATCATTTTATCAAAATCAACAGTTTCAAGTAATTGTCTATATTCCTGCATTGTTGGACAATTACCTTTTAATATTTCTTTTTCTTCACAAGGACAATAATGCGTTCCTTGGGATTGGACTATAAGAGGTTCATAGCGGAGACCGCATATTATTCCTCTTTTATCTATATAATATTCTTTTCCTATTGGCGGTTTAAACCATTCGGGATCTGATAGACAAGTTGATATAGGTATCATATTTTGTTTAAAATTACGAATTTGATAAAAATAAGATGTATATATTTTCATATTATTTTAAAATTAAATAAATTCCATATTTTTACAATAAAAACTACAATAGGGTAAAATTTTTTCATAAAAATCTTTTTTTGCAATATTTGAAGATATTTTAACTTTATAAAATCTATATCCTCTTATATTTGAAGCTATATGAACCCACTGCCATTGTTCATTAGTTATAGAATTTTTCCAAATAAGTTGATTATAAGATTTACGAATTAATTGATATTGAGGATATTTATTCATATAATTAATTGCCTATGTTTGCGTATTTGTAATAATCCCACATATTATATGTTGATTAGAACAAGGATATGATTGTCCTGTTTGTGAATTAAAATAATTTATATAATATTGTTTTTCTTCTTTTGATAATGCTGTCATTATTATATTTTTTTACCTTTTTTATTTATATACATATTTAATTTGGAATTTTATTCATTGTATCCACAATATTCATATATTCTTCATATTTCTTATTAATCCAAGCAATAAGTTCTTCTGTTGGTTTATCATTATATATATTATTATATTCATCCATTTCTTCATCTGGTATTAGATTAAGGACAACTTTCATTTTATTAATAAAAATAATTACATCTTTCATTTTTTTACTCCATTAAATAATTTTCATCTTCATATTCTTCCCAATCATCAACTTCATAAGAAACTATTCTTGATTCAATAAAATCAGATTCCTCTTTAATTCTATTTAAAATATCTTCATACCATTCAAAATCCTCATTAGACATTTCATTTTCACTTATATTCTTTAAGTCATAAAATCTTTTTTGTTCATCTTCATTTAAAAAATTATTTAAATTAATATGTTTTTCAAGAATAAAAGTCCCTTTACAAAATTTGGTTTGAATATATTTCATATTTACCTCACTAAAACTAATTTTTCACTTGAACGAGTACAAGCTGTATATAACCATCGAGTATGCTCTTTTTTATCAAAAGGAAAATTTTCTTCAAGAACAACGACTTTGGGCCATTCACTACCTTGAGATTTATGAGTTGTGATCGCATATGCATACGCAAATTCCTTTGGAACAATATCGCCATATTTCGGACGCAATTTTCCTAATCTATAAGATAGCTTCCAATCACAACATTTCTCACCAGTCAAAATCATTTTTTGATCCATATCTACTGATATATATATATCATTTGTATCTGGAATAATTAAATCACTTGTTAACACATCAAATCTTCTTATATTACTTTTTATAAACCTTGGAATTTCTCTCCATGTTTGGAAACTATCTTTAAGAATACCAATAGTGCCATTAATAAGCGGGTCTTCATTCATACTAAAATCTTCCCAATAATTTCTTAAACAAATCATTTTATCTCCATCAACAGGATAATTAGGATAGTTTAATAATTGTCTCATTTGATTGTTGATAGCTTGACGTTTTGCATTAGTTGCGGTTAGTATCTGGTCTCCCCACTGAAGAACTCCGGTATTAAGCTGAGAATAAGGAATAATCTTTACTTCTTTTCCATCATAATAATCAATTGATTCACCATTTCTTATTTTCATTGTAAGCTGAATAATTTCAGATTCTTGTGCCTGCCGCATAATTTCATCAAGAAAAACGTGCGGATGATCTAATAAATGATTATCTTCATCTTTTTCTATTGGCGGAAGCTGACCTGGATCACCTAAACAAATTACATATACATTATGAGTAAATAATAAATCTATTAAAGTTTTTGGAGCCATACTAACTTCATCAACTACAATAATTTTATAGTTTATATTTAGTTTAGGTTTTTTAAAAAAACCACCCGTGGGTTTTGGAATTGATTCATATAAAAGTTTGTGTAGAGTACAAGCATTTTTATTTCCTTTCTTACGAAGTACCTCTGCAGCTTTGCCCGTAAAAGCACAATAACACACATCATCTTCATCAACATCTAATGCTTCAATAATAAAACGTACTAGCGTGCTCTTCCCACTGCCAGCGTATCCGCTAATTACCGTATATTTTTTTCTAGCTTTATATCTATTTATCGCAATTAACAATCCTTCAGATTGTTTTTTAGTTAAAATCATTAATTATGTTCTCCCATCGCTTCATTTAAAAGTTCAATAAAACGGGCTATATCTCTATTTGCTCTTGTGCTATATGTCATCCAATCATGATGACGACAACCTGGATTTGAATTTGTCTGATCTCTTAAATATTCATATTCAGCCATATTTTCTCTTGCTCTAATATATCTATATACTAAAGAATCATATAAATATCCATTCGCAATTTTTATATTTATAAATTCCTCTCCATTATCGAAGAAAATTACTTTTTTATTTTCCATAGCTTTTATTAACTCCATTCTTCATTTTTTTCAATTTCTGAAAAAGAAGTCCAACCTTCTATTTCATTTTCTTTCCAATACGAATATTGTTCTCCACCTGCTTCTTCAAATTCCCAATATTCTTTTGAAGTTTTATCTAAATAAAGATAAGCATTTACAACATAATATTTTGGAAAGATTCCTTTTATAGATTTTATAAGAATAGTCGTTCCCGGTTCAGGGGGCTTTTCTTTTAATGTAAACCATTTCATTTTTATATCATTCCTTTTTTTTCTATATATATTATAACAAATTTTTATAAAAAAATCAAAAAAAAGAAAAATGCGATGGAAAAAAGTCCAAACGCATTTTTGATTTCAGATGAACGAATGTCTGCGCCCCGAGTCATTAAGAATAAGATTTTACTTCTAATAAATCTAGAGAATCTGCTATATAAGAGGCACATGAGTAACAAATTTCAAGATTAGATAATTCAATACCACTTTTTAATTGTCCTATTTTTTTTCCATTATTCATAATAAACACATATTTATTAATAGGCATTTGTACTGTTATAAAACTATCTTCTTTAGGTATCTCCTTTTTGCATATATCACATTTATGAATAATCATTTTTTTCTCCTTAAAAGAAATATTTAGATGAATCTATAATTTCATAATCCTACATTATAAGCTGCGGATAAACGTTATTATTCCATTGGTTTGCATTACATTTACAAATTGCATTAAGTTCTAAATACCCTGTTGTTGTGAATTTTTCGATTTCCTATTCAGTTCCGCCAAATTTTATAATAGATAATCCATTAGGTAAATTAAATTTTAAAGTATTACTTTTCATTACCTGAAAATTAGAATTTGTAATTTTAAAATTAATATTTACAAAAGCTCTATCAATATCTTGCCCCCAATAGTCATTCATTTCTGCAATATCTAAGATTGTTTGGTTATTATTATCTCTTTCTTTAAAATCATAATCAACTCTATAAATAGGTTCAACAGAAACATCTTTTAAAAGATAGTCTATTCGAGAAAGAAAATTATTAATCTAATTCCCTTGGACACTTAAGCCTGCAGCATTCTAATGTCCTTGTACATAGACTACCTATGGACAACGTTCAAGAACTTCTTTAAAATTATTAATACCAGTTTTAGTATATCCACGCATTGAACCCTCATAAGTTTCTTTTCCATTTCTGTTAATGCGAGTTAATAGACAACATGGTCTTTGGTATTTTGCCATAAATTTATTCGCAATTAAACCACGAATTTCTGCTGGAATTTGACCAGGCTCAAGAAGAAATAAAAGAATTTTATGATCTAACATATGATTAGTTTCAATCATTTTTTCTAACATAGTTAATCCAGCATCTTCTGCTCTTGTTTGTCTATTCTTAACATTTGTAACTGTTCTAACTGCTTGTAAAACTAATTTTTCTGTTTCTCCTAATTTATGCCCGCGTTTATTTGAAAGAACTTCTTCAAAAGCCTTATGATTTAACATAGAATTAAAAAGTAATTCTTTCTAATTTTGAGTGCCACTTCTTGTAATGGCATTAATAAAAGGAACAATAAAAAATGCTGCTCCAATTGATGTACAAGCGGCGGCCGCATCAGAGGGCACATAATCTGCCTTGGATAAAGGAAATGAATTTTTATCAAGCATATAATCAATAAAAGGATTTTTAATATTCTATTTTTTAAATCCTTTTGTAATAAGATAGCGAGTTTCAAATGAACGTAAAGACATCATATCTCCGCAGTTCCCAAGAGCAACAAGATCAAGAAAATTATCCGCATAATTTACTTCTAATATAGAATCTAAGTATCTACAAAACTGCCAAACAATTCCAACACCAGATAATTCTTTATTAGGATAATCAGAAAGTTGATTATTAATAGTCACCGCATATTTACTAATTTCATCTGCTAAATGGTGATCTAAAACTAATATACCAATTCCTTTACGATATAATTTTTCATGGTATTTATAATCATTACTACTTGAATCTGGACAAATCACTAATGAATAATAATTTGAAATTTTATCCATACAATCAGACAAACCATGTTGTTTGCTATCGTGCATAATCCAATTTAAATGATTATTTACCCAAGTAGGAAATATTTTATATAAATAATTAATTAAAAGTGCAGCAGATGTATATCCATCACAGTCGCAGTCAACTATAATAATTGCATTTTTATCTTTTGAAATTACGTTTAAAAGTAATTTTAATCCTTGATATAAATTTTCTTCACCTAATAATAAAGGTGAATTAATGTCCTAATCAGATAAATTTATATAATGTAAAATATCCTTTTCCGCAATTCCTCTATTATACAGAATTTGCTGAATTGCTGAAAAGTTTTTATTTGGTTGATTTATTAATTCATATTTCATTTTAATTTAACCTCCCCAAAAGGAAGCCAGTCTGCTATTGCAATATGACACCCGAATATTTTTCTTGGAGAGTGTTTTAAATTTCCTTTTAAAAGAAATGATGATTCTTTTTCTATTTGTAAAAAAGTGTCTTCATTCATAAGAATAATAGGGTATTCATAATTTATTATTGTATTAATTTGAAACATCAAATCTGTATTTTGATATACATATTCATCTATTGCTTTTTTTATTTTATCCATATCTATTTTTATTACATTCATTAATTAAACTCCTTTATTATAATATTTCTATATATATTATAACAAAAAAAGAAAGAGTTGTCAAGTCAACTCTTTCTTTATTCTAATATTATTCTATTTTTAAATAACTGAAGAAAATTTTCTTTTCCACAATCAATGGGGGAATCTTTATATCCTAAAATATCTTCTTTATCAAAAAGATAAGATATATTAATATAACTACCATATTTGTTATATAAAGTTTTTAACTTAATAACCCATTTTTGCCATTCTTTATCACCAATTTTTTGGAACTGTTTATCAAAAGCAACAATGATTTCTTTGACTCCAAGAGATAACAATAATTTAACTTGATAATTAATTAAATTACTGCCGCAACAAGCCACGCTAATATCAGACTCTTCTCCAAAATAAGATGCATATAATAACGTTGACTTCTCGCCTTCAAATACTATTGCTTTTTTAAATTGCGATATTGCTTTTTTACTATTATTAAGATTATAGAGTGAAAAACCTAATGGATGATTGTACATTTTACCATTAATTATCGCAGGACGATACTTGCCATATATTTCATTTTCTTTAATTAAAGTTCTTTCTCTAATACCAATCAAGTTCCCATCTATATCGTAATGAGGAATAACTATTCCTTCATTTACAGGATCGTAACATATGCCTCTTGATTCCATAATATCAAAAGAAATATTCTCTTTTTCCCAAGGGAGGATGTGGGGGCGTGGTAAATATCTCAACACTTTATTATCATAAGTTTTTAATTCCACAATTTGCGGTTGATTTTTTTCTTTATTTCTTTTGAAGTTATTAATAATTTGCCAATCTTCATTTGCTTCTTGATTATCTTCAAAATTAAATGTTTCTGCTGTATATCCAAAGTATCGAGCTACAAATGCAATAGCACGCGGTAGAGAAAAATCTTGAATACCCGCAGTTTTATTAATTCTTAATACCAAATCATATATATCGAAGGAAGCATCGCCGCATCCCGTATAACAATGAAATAATCGAGTGTTTTCATAATAATATAATTTATGGCTATCACCACCATGACAGATTGTACGGGCGGTGAACAATCCATTTCCCATTGTTGGTTCACCGCCCAACTCACTTACAAGATCAAACACTTCTTCTATTGTTAAGTTTTCTTTAAGTGTGTTTTTATCATATTTAAAATTATTCATAATAATCTTTTAACTCAATTTTCAAACCTGCGGTTAATGTTTGAATCATTTGTAGAATATCATTATTATCAAAAATTATAAATAAATCAACCATATTATATTCTTCAATATTCCAATCAAAATCAAATACTTCTCCATGATGAGGTATAATACAAGTAGCTCCAAAATCGCCATCTGTAACCATAATTTCACTATTTATTACATCTGGACTATATTCCGCAAATACGATTCCACCATCTGGATATTCTTCTATTAATTTTTTAAATTCATTTTTATTTATAATTTTCATAATTAACTCCTTAATGCAATATCATAGCAAAAAAATTTATAATTGGATGATGTTCTGCAATTATATCAATTTTTTGACAAGTTTCTTCAGCTTTTCTCCAATTCCCGCACCATAGCACAAAACCTAACCAGCTCCATAAGAATTTTAATTCTTTATATGTTTTCATATTTTTCAATATAGGCTTGTAAACAACCATCTCTTGGTAATATTACAACAGTTTTATTAACTGAAGATTTTGTTATAATATCTCCAATCCACTTATTCCAATGTGTTTCAATTAAAGAAGTAAAATCAATATTATTTCCTCTTTTGATATATCTATTTTTGTAGATAGAAATATCAGCAAAAGGAGGTACTACAACAGTGTATCTTACTTCCATTTGTTCAAATTGTTCTAACAATTGAGGATGAGTAGACACCATAACATTATATCCATTATCACTCATGTGTTTTGCTACTTTTGCATAACGAACCCAATCTTTTTCAAATGGGGTGCTTTCTAAATCTACCCAATTAGAAAATTTTGCTAAGGTAGATTTTCCAACCCCAGGGAAACCGCAAATAATCATTTTTTTCTCCTCTATTATTTTATTCTAAATTTTAAACAAAAATTCATTGTACTGTATTTATGATATATATACCACTCTTTTATCCAAATATATATAGCTTTAAAAAAATTATACCCTTTATATTTAATTCTTGGATTACCTTGACAAGTGGTTATGACTTCAATCATTTTTTCTCCTTTATAAAATAATCTCATAATCTTTTAATTGTTCTATAAATTTTATTTTTCCACAGTTCTTACAAACAATAACACCTCTAGCAAAAGAACCATATAAAAATGGACTTGCATTTTCCCAATAAAAATGTGAACATAAGATTCTATTTATAATAAAATTTTTATATTTTTTCATATTAAAATGCACTACTTTCTATTTTAGGTGTTACTTTAATTTTTAAATCTTCAATATCCATTAATTCATAATTATAATTAGTTACAAATATGGGATCAATACGACAAATGCCTCTATCAGATTTACACCAAAGAAGAATATCTTTATAGCGGCCACGTCTATTTTTATAAACAGAAATTTTTATATCAGGCATTTCAATGCCCATGGAATTAACAATATTTTTTAATGCCTCCCTATCATCTTGACTAGCTTGAAGCATAATCATACCACAATCAATTTTGTCTGCAATAGCTTTTGCTCCACGGAGTAGATTTTGGTCATACTGTTGAGCTGATACATAATCTGCATTTAACTGAGTTGCAGACATAATAAATACACCATACTGATTACATAAATCTTTTAACCTAACGCTAATCATAAAAAGAATATTATCTTCTCTTAATCCTTTAACTCCAGCTTTTGAACTAATTTCACTTAATATTTTCATACTTGAATGAATATAATCCATAAAAATATATCTAGTATCATACTGACGGATACCAAATTTAATTGTATTTTCAATATCTTGAAGTGAAAAGTCTGGCAATTTTTTAATATATAAAGGACTTTTTGAAAGAATTACGGCGGCCTCGCTTACTCGTTCCCACTCACCTTCCGCATATGTATTCTCAAGAATATGATCTTCATTTACACCAGACAAGAAAGCTATCATCATAGTTTGAATTTCATCTTCTTCCTGCTCTGTTGTAATAAACTGAGTTGGCTCACGAGTTCCATTATCTTCCCACTGTTTTGTTTCAAGATTATAAATTTTATTACAAGCAACATTACAAGCATCTGCAATCATAGAACGAGTTTTGCCTACGCCAGTAGCAGCTGACCGCAAATAAAACTTTTTTAATCTTGCTCCTCGATGAACTGCATTAACTAATCTTCCATAAAGAGGATAGCCAATTTCAGGATTCGTTTTTAATCTTTCAAGAAGTGCTAATGCACCATCTCCTGCTTGAATAACTCCATCTTCTGAGTTATCAACATATTTTGCTTTTATTTCATCAATTTTATCATTAATGGTATTTGCAATTTCATTAATTGGAGTGTTATCAAACCAAGATTCTTGTGCTTCTTTCTTTTTTATATCTAAAATGTTATCGGGATCATATAGCCAAGATAAATCCATTCCTACATTTTTATTATACATTCTTAAAAGTGTCATTTTTTTCATTCGATTATAATAATAATCAAATGCTGCAAGCTGACACATTTCTTTAATATTTTCTAAATATTCAGAACCTTTATTTACTTTATATACAGCATATTTTTTTGGACGTTGCTCTAAATATTTTTCAATATCTTCAACAGAGATCTGCTTTGCCCCAAGTTGATGAAGATTATAAATAGAACCAAATAAAATTCTATGAAATTCTTGTGGGAAATCTTGTTCATTAAATTTATATTTATCTTCTAAATCCAAAAGAGAAGGATTAATAAAAACATCTCCAATTACTTGCATATTTGCAGATACGTCAACGTATTTTGAACTCATTCATTGTCCTCCTCTTCTAGCCACATATGCGGCGGCCGCACATATACTCGCGGTGATTCAATATTTATTATTCTTTCTTTTGGTATTGTAAAATTAGAAATATCTTTTTCTTTATTTATTAATTGTGCTTGGTATAAAGCATAATAATAATTTAATGCTTGCTTATAGATATAAGGAATAATACCTATACTTCCATTACTTTTATCTAAAGAATTGCCTTCCTTTTCATAATACCATTTTAATGTTTTTAACATACCGCTATATGTATAATTATTTTCTTTTACATATCTTTCAGCAAGTTTTTTAGTTAAAATATAATTATAATCTTCTCCGAATAATTTTTTTGTATAATTATAAAAAGCTTCAATATCTTTTTCCTCTTGAGACATATTAGCTTGATGTTCTTCCCAACATTTTATATGAGCATATCTACGTGCGGAGACTTGTTTTGTTGGTTCAGTGTCTCTATTAAACTGCTCGCCGCAATATAAACATTTTACATAATGTGCCAAAAAACATACCTCCTTTATTATATTATAACAAAAAAAATAAGACTTGTCAAAAAAATAAGTTTTGACAAGTCTTTTAAAATATAATTATTCTGATTTTGTTTCATTAGAAAGTGAGAGAAGATCGTCATAAATTAAAGAAAGAGCTTCAACTTGTTCTCGTGAGCATTGGCTCATCTTCTGACCTCGGCCGAGATAACGATCAGTAATTTGTACAATTCGAGGTTGATAAAATTCTTTAAAGACTTCCTCAGAATTATTATCAATCATCGTTTTAATTAAATTATTACATCCTTCCATGAGACTATCAAAGTTAAGTTCTTCGGTTGTGTCTCTGTAAAGATTGCTCTTTTTATCTGTGAAAAATTCTTTTCCATCTTCTTGAGCCTGTTTATCTATAGCTTCACTAATTGCAGCAACTAAATTATCATAAGAGAAATCAATATAATCTGGAGTGTATTTAAATCTCGATCCAGCTTCGTATCTTGGGGTACCACGCATAAAAAGTTTTGTTAAATTATTTCCATCTTTATCTGTGACAATTCTAGAATATCCAATAATATCTGCCATTCTAGCTACAATATTATTTGCTCTCTTATCAAGAGTAGGAACAATTTTATTATATTCATTTCCCGCTTCATCTTTAAAGACTTTATCTGTGGCGTGTGAAATAAGAATAAGACCATAATCCATCATTACAATAGATCGAAGACATTCATCAAATTCCTTTGATACTAGACTGTACCCTTTCCCAAACGGAATGTCACTGATGCTATCTACACCATAACCACCATCAGGTCTTAAGGCATTATCACAAATATATTTTGTACAATAATCATAAGCGATATCACAAGTATCAATAGTAATAGTATAAAACTTCTCTTTAGCTTTAGGATCTTTTAATTGTCTTAAAACTTTTCTAAATTCTGCCCAATTATTGATTGGTTGAGCCATTACCCCAGGAATTGCATTATAACCTTTTTCAAAAGCTAAAAGA
>Ga0247611_10005808_pt1 | contig 16078 bp, 13 predicted proteins | sample 177DNAGHGhighgp2_FD_192422 | JGI IMG/M metagenome (GOLD analysis project Ga0247611, IMG submission 192422) | Sheep rumen microbial communities from Palmerston North, Manawatu-Wanganui, New Zealand - 1770 DNA GHGhigh gp2 | ecosystem: Host-associated > Mammals > Digestive system > Stomach > Rumen... | reverse complement strand
CAAGACGATCGCCATCACGTTTTGACAACTTGCCTTTACCTTCGGGTTTTAATAACAACGGCAGGTGAGCAAACTGCGGCATTGAGTCCTCCCATCCGAAAGCACGATATAGTAGTACATGTAACGGCGCACTGGGCAACCATTCTTCGCCGCGAATGACGTGAGATATTTCCATTAAATGGTCGTCAACGATATTTGCCAAGTGATAAGTGGGCAACTCGTCGGCACTTTTGTATAGCACTTTGTCGTCGAGGATATCGCTTTTCACAATTACCTCGCCACGAATGAGGTCGTTAACATGAATCTCCTGTCCAGGTTCAATCAGGAAGCGAACGACATACTGTTTACCGTCATCCAGCAGACGGTCAACTTCTTCCTTTGGAAGCGACAGCGAGTTTCGCATTTGCATACGGGTACGAGCATCATACTGGAAATTCTTAATCTCTTGACGTTTGGCTTCCAACTCTTCTGGTGTGTCGAAAGCGATATAGGCCTTGCCGTTTGTTAAGAGTTGATTCACATATTTTTTATAGATTTCCCGACGCTCACTCTGGCGATAAGGACCATGGTTACCGCCAAATGAAACGCCTTCATCGAATTTGATGCCTAACCATTTAAATGATTCAAGGATGTATTCCTCAGCACCGGGAACAAAACGATGTGAATCGGTGTCTTCAATGCGGAATACCAAATCTCCCCCATGCTGACGGGCAAAAAGATAGTTGTATAAAGCAGTGCGTACACCACCGATGTGAAGCGGTCCTGTGGGACTCGGAGCAAAACGAACTCTAACTTTTCTTTCTGACATATTATTACTTTTAATTTGGATTTGAAGATGAAATTTACCCTCTCTTCTATTCCGTTTTAATTATATCATCAAAATTTTGTGCAAAAATAAACAAAATATTCCATTATTGGATATTTTTTTTGTATTTTCGCAAAGTAATTTTAATAATATGTAGTTATGAGTAAATATAATTTATCAGAAAACAACTATATGAGAGACATTACGACACGCGTTGTATTGGTAATTCTCACTGTCGTAATAGTCGTTTGGGCACTCCCACGTGAAGAAGGAAAAAGGTTTCACTACGACGAAGGTAAGCCTTGGATGTATGGTCAGTTGATAGCTCAGTTTGATTTCCCAGTGTATAAAACAGAAGAGGCTTTGAAAGCTGAACGTGATTCTATACTGAAACATTTCCAACCTTATTATAATATGAATTCATATGTTGGGGAAAAGAATATTGAACAGTTCAATAAGGATTTTCCCAACGGACTACCTGATTTACCTCTTATTTATAAAACATTAGTAGCCAAACGCCTAGAAATGCTTTATAATATTGGTATCATGGATCCAGTGCAGTATTCTACGATGATTAAAGATACTGCGAGCATCATTAGGGTTGTTGATGGTAAAGAGGCACAACCTCAACATGTTCGACAATTCCGATCAACGACGACAGCCTACGAACAATTGTTCCAGGATGAAGTATTGGCAAAGGAAAGGGCAGTGCTTCAGAGATGTAACCTAAATAATTACATTGAGCCTAACCTTATCTATGACCAGGCGCGCAGTGAGACAGAGAAAAACGATATGCTCAGCCTCATTGCCACAGCCAGCGGAATGGTATTGGAGGGGCAACGCATTATTGATCGAGGTGATATCGTGGACGGTTATACGTATAGAGTGCTCGATTCGTTTGAGAAAGAAACGAAAAAGCGTAATTCCTCTGAAGATGAGCTGATGATGACGGTTATAGGGCAGGCATTGCTCGTGCTTATTCTCGTCATCTTGTTTACAGCCTATTTGACGCTTTTCCGTAAAGACTACTTTGAAAAACCTCGCAGCATCACCATGCTTTATGCGATGATTGTCATCTTTCCTGTATTGGTATCGTTGATGATGCGTCATTTATTTTTCAATGTCTATATTATTCCATTTGCTATCGTACCCATTTTCATTCGAGTGTTTATGGACTCTCGTACTGCATTCGTCACGCATGCCATCATGATTCTTCTGTCGGCGGTGGCTGTGAAATATCAGTATGAATTCATCATTATTCAACTGGTAGCGGGATTGGTGGCTATTTACTCCTTACGTGAATTAGAGAAACGTTCGCAGATTTTCCTTACAGCAGTTCTTGTAACCATTACGAGTAGTCTGACTTATCTGGCAATACAGCTGATACAAAATGAAGACTTCTCAAATCTCGATAGTACGATGTATATATACTTTGCTGTCAACGGATTCCTATTATTATTTGCCTATCCGTTGATGCTTATTATAGAGAAGACTTTTGGCTTTATTTCTACTGTAACATTATTCGAACTGTCGAATACAAATAACGAACTATTGCGACGTATGAGCGAGGTGGCTTCTGGAACATTCCAACATTCTATCAATGTAGGTAACCTTGGGGCTGAGATTGCCAACAAAATTGGAGCAAAAGCACAACTCGTTCGTACCGGTGCTCTCTACCATGATATAGGAAAAATGGAAAATCCTGTTTTTTTTACAGAGAACCAAGCGGGTGTAAATCCTCACGACAAACTTTCTGATATTGAAAGCGCACGTATCATCGTCAGTCATGTAACTGATGGCCTGTCATTGGCTGAGAAATACAACCTCCCTACTGTTATTAAAGATTTTATCACGACCCATCATGGGGCTGGTTTGGCAAAATATTTCTATGTCAATTACAAGAACGAACATCCTGATGAAGAAGTTGATGTCAATATATTCAGTTATCCAGGCCCCAACCCTTTCACTCGTGAACAGGCGATATTGATGATGACGGATGCGGTTGAGGCTGCATCTCGTTCACTACCTGAATATACAGAGGAAAGTATTTCTATGTTGGTCAACAAACTCATTGATGACCAGATTGCCAATGGCAACTTCAAGGAGTGTCCAATTACCTTCCGTGATATTGATATAGCCAAACAAGTACTTATTGACCGGCTAAAGTCAATGTATCATACGCGTATTCAATATCCGGAATTGAAAAATTAAAACATTAGGAATTCCTGAGGCTACAGAATTAACAAAGTCCTTAAGTTCTTCAATCGTTATTCCTTTTTATAAGGTGTCTGAACATTCTTCCACTTTGGAATAAACTCGTAGCCAATGCTGACAGATTCGTAGTCGATATCTGGTAATGGGAAAGGTGAATAGGTGCTACTCTTTTCGACCTTTTCTACACGTACCAATCCTACCCCCTGACCGATGAGGCCAAGCTCTTTGGCTGCAGCATAAGATAGGTCAATAATCCTACCACGTCCGAAAGGCCCCCGATCGGTGACTTTGACAACGACAGATTTGTCGTTACTGGGGTTGGTAACTTTCAGATAAGTGCCAAGTGGAAAGACACGATGGGCACAGGTGAGACTATCACGGTGGTATGGTTGTCCGTTGCTCATCTTCCGTCCGTGTAGGTTGTTTGCATAGTAAGAAGCATTACCACTCTGCTGCTGGGCATGCAGAGTGGTAAATGCCATGAAGGACATAAAAAATATTATAATCGTTTTGAGTCTCACGTATTTGAAAACGGGAAAGATTTTTTTATTGTATTACACAATCCCTTGAGCGAGCATAGCTTTGGCAACTTTCATGAAACCAGCGATATTAGCACCTTTTACGTAATCGATGTATCCATTAGGCTGCTGACCGTATTTAACACACTGTTCGTGGATGGAGTGCATAATATAATGTAGTTTCTCGTCGACCTCTTTGTTGCTCCACAAAAGGCGCATGGAGTTTTGGGTCATCTCCAGACCGCTTGTGGCCACACCACCAGCATTGACAGCTTTTCCTGGGGCGAAGAGCGTTTGGGCAGCAACAAATTTCTCGGTAGCCTCAGCAGTACATCCCATATTGGAAACTTCCGCTACGCAGATAGGATTATGGGAAAGAATTTGGTCGGCATCATTGCCGTTAAGTTCGTTTTGGGTTGCGCAAGGCAGATATATGTCCGCTTTCTGTTCCCATGGTTTTTTGTTTTCAAAGAAGGTGGATCCTTCAAATTCCTCCTCGTATGGTTGACAGATATCGTTGCCGCTGGCACGCAGTTCCAACATATATTCAATTTTTTCGGCATCGAGACCAGCAGGATCAAAGATATATCCGTCAGGACCGCTAATGGTAATAACCTTAGCCCCAAGTTCGGTAGCTTTCTTCGCAGCCCCCCATGCAACATTGCCAAAGCCGGAGAGTGCAATGGTCTTGCCCTTTATATCAATGCCGCGTGTGTCTAACATATGGTTGACAAAATAAATGGCACCATAGCCTGTAGCCTCAGGACGTATGCGTGAGCCGCCGAACTCTATTCCCTTGCCAGTAAGGACACCTTGGAACTGGTGTGTGAGCTTCTTATACATTCCGAACAGGTAACCGATTTCGCGACCGCCAACACCAATATCACCTGCAGGTACATCCTCATCGGGACCTATATGGCGGTATAGTTCTGTCATAAAAGCCTGACAGAAACGCATAACTTCTGCATCCGATCGTCCACGAATAGAGAAATCGGAACCGCCTTTACCGCCACCCATCGGTAGTGTCGTGAGTGCATTTTTAAAGGTTTGTTCAAATCCGAGGAACTTAAGAATGGAAAGGTTGACAGACGAGTGGAAACGTAGACCGCCCTTATAAGGGCCAATGGCACTGTTAAACTGTACACGATATCCCAAGTTCACATGCACTTCACCTTTGTCATCAACCCATGGAACACGGAATGTGATGATGCGTTCCGGTTCTACAATACGCTCAATGATCTTAGCCTTCTCAAATTCCGGATGTTGGTTATAGACATCTTTGACAGATTCTAATACCTCACGTACGGCTTGTAAATACTCCAATTCACCTGGATGTTTCTGTTCCAGTGACAGCATGATTTTCTCAACTTCCATAGTAAGTGATTATTTATGATTTAGGTATATGATAGATAATTTGTCAAAATGTTAAAAATTCACTGCAAAAGTATCTATTATTTTCATATCCTCCAAATAAAAACAAGTATTTTTTATCAACAGGAATTACACTTTGTTTTGACTCTTGTGAAGTATTTGGAAGAAAAACAATCTAAAAGTGAATGAAGAGAGTGTTTTTTAACGAAAGATTGATATGTAAAACCGAATTATTTTGTATTTTTGCAACATTGAAAAAAAAATCTATGAAAGAGCCATTGCCACAGGAGTGGAGTAAATTCTATCTGAGAGACGTGTCGTTTGTAAATCTGATGATGCGCCGTATATATAATGTACTGATAGTTGCAAATCCATACGATGCGTTTATGCTGGAAGATGATGGACGCATTGAGGAGAAGATATACAATGAGTACATGGAGTTGGGATTGCGATATCCGCCGATGTTTATACAGGTATCGACAACAGAAGAGGCTAAGCGCGTATTGGAGACTACCAATATAGACCTGGTGATATGTATGCCAGGTAATGCAGACAATGATGCCTTTGATGTGGCTCGTTCTGTAAAGATACAGTTTCCAGTCATGCCATGCGTGGTGCTGACACCTTTTTCGCATGGCATCACACAGCGTATGGCTCATGAGGATCTTTCGATGTTCGATTACGTATTCTGTTGGTTGGGGAATACCAACCTGATCCTTTCGATTATCAAACTGATAGAAGACCGCATGAACATTGATCACGACATCGCTGAGGCAGGTGTTCAGATGATTCTGTTGGTGGAAGACAGCATTCGTTTTTATTCCAGCATCTTACCTAATTTATATAACTACCTGTTGCAACAGAGTCAGAGCTTTTCAACGGAGGCACTAAACAAACATGCTGCAACTCTTCGTATGCGAGGGAGACCTAAGGTGGTGTTGGCACGTAACTACCATGAGGCGATGACGTGGTATGAGCGTTATGCTGACCACACGTTGGGGGTTATCAGTGACGGTCGCTTCCCTATGGACAATGCTATACCAGCAGATGTGCGTTCTGAGGATAAAGATAAAGATGCTGGTATGAAACTGTTGCGCGAGATACGTAAACGTGATGAGTATATCCCGTTGATTCTGCAGAGTGCTGAGAGTGAAAACCGTGAAAAGGCTGAGGCAGAGCGGTTCCGTTTTGTGGATAAGAACTCGAAGACGATGGAACGCGACTTAAGAAAGATTATGGAAGAGCACATGGGGTTCGGTGATTTTATTTTTCGTGACCCAGAGACCCATGAGGAGATAGCCCGCATCCATAATCTGAAAGAGTTGCAGGACAATATTTTCAACATCCCCAACAATTCAATGTTACGTCATATCTCACGCAACCATATGAGCCGTTGGTTGTGTGCACGTGCCATTTTCCCAGTGTCAGAGTTCCTAAAGGGCATCACTTGGCACAAGTTGCAGGATGTAGATATGCACCGTCAGATTATATATGATGCCATTGTGCAGTATCGTAGGATGAAGAATTTGGGTGTCGTTGCTGTCTTCGACAGGAACAAATTCGATAGATTTTCCCATTTTGCCCGTATCGGTGAAGGCTCGTTGGGTGGCAAGGGTAGAGGTCTGGCATTTTTGGATAATGTTATCAAGATGCATGCAGACTTCAACCGTTTTGAAAATGCGACGGTGCAGATACCTAAAACGGTGGTATTATGTACGGATGTATTTGATAATTTCATGGAACGTAACAATTTGTACCCAATTGCGTTGAGCGATGCCACTGACGAAGAGATTCTGAAATACTTTCTTAAAGCACAATTGCCGGATGAGTTTATCGGCGACTTCTTCGCTTTCATTGAGGCGACCCATGCACCAATTGCCGTACGCTCGTCATCTTTGTTGGAAGATGCCCATTATCAACCATTTGCTGGAATCTATTCCACATATATGATTCCATATCTGGAAGATAAGTATGAGATGCTTCGCATGCTGGCTGCAGCCATCAAGAGTGTTTATGCATCAGTGTATTATAAGGACTCAAAGGCATACATGACGGCCACCAGTAATGTGATTGATCAAGAAAAGATGGCTGTCATTCTGCAAGAGGTGGTAGGAAAACGGTACGGTAACCGTTTCTATCCAAATTTTAGTGGTGTATTGCGCTCGCTGAATTATTATCCCATCGGTGATGAAACTGCAGAAGAGGGTATCGCTTCGTTGGCGTTGGGTTTGGGTAAATATATTGTTGATGGTGGGCAGACACTGCGAGTTTCACCTTATCATCCCAATCAAGTGTTGCAAACTAGTGAGATGGATATAGCACTGAAAGAGACGCAGACACAGTTTTATGCGTTGGACATGACCCAAAAGAGTGACGATTTCAAAGTAGATGATGGTTTTAATATCCTAAAATTAAAGGTGAAAGAAGCCGATAAAGACCGTGCTGAAGGTTCACAGATGTCACCATTATCGTTCATCGCTTCTACCTTCGACCCCTACGACCAAATGATTCGTGAGGGTTACTACGAAGGGGGACGAAAGATTATTTCCTTCTGTGGTGTGCTACAGCAGGGAATATTCCCGTTGCCGGAATTGTTGCAGATGAGTATGAAATACGGGTCGGAATCAATGCGTCGTCCTGTGGAGATAGAATTTGCCTGCAATGTGAACGATGACAAGACAGGGGAACTATATCTGTTGCAGATTCGTCCAATTGTGGACTCTAAACAGATGCTTGATGAAGATTTGACAGAGATTCCTGATGACAGTTGTCTGCTACGCTCGTCCATGTCTTTAGGACATGGAATCATCGAAGATGTGGAAGATGTCGTATATGTGAAGACAGATGACCAATTTACAGCGATGAACAATGCGACAATTGCCGACGAGATAGAGCGTATTAATAGGAAATTCCTTGAAGCAGACAAACAGTATGTGCTCATCGGACCAGGACGTTGGGGGTCTAGTGATCCGTGGTTGGGCATACCAGTGAAGTGGCCGCATATCTCTGGTGCTCGTATTATTGTAGAAGAAGGGTTGAAAAACTATCGTGTTGATCCCTCGCAAGGAACACATTTCTTCCAAAATTTGACAAGCTTTGGAGTAGGCTATTTCACAATTAATACCTATAAGAATGAGGGTATTTACCAAAAAGAAATCCTTGATGCGATGCCAGCTCTGGAAGAGACGCAATATGTACGACATGTACGTTTCAATCATCCATTAGTAATTAAAATGGATGGAAAGAAACAACAAGGGGTAGTAATGTTAAACAAAGATTAAAATATAATAATGGAATATAGAGTATTAGGAAAAACAAACCTGCGGGTGTCAAAATTAGGGTTTGGAGCTTCGTCCTTAGGTGGGGTGTTTCATTCTTTTGACGAGCATCGCGGTATTGATGCCGTGTTTACTGCTGTAGATGAAGGAATCAATTTTATTGATGTGTCGCCGTATTATGGCTATTACAAGGCTGAGACCGTTTTGGGCAAGGCATTGAAAGATATTCCTCGCGAAAAGTTTATTTTATCTACAAAGGTGGGGCGCTATGGAGAAGATGGTCATAATACTTGGGACTATAGTGCAGAACGGGTTACTCGGAGTGTTTATGAAAGTATGGAACGACTGCATATCGATTTTGTTGACATCCTTTATGTGCATGATATCGAGTTTGCAGATTTGAATCAAATCGCCAACGAAACACTGCCTGCGCTCCATCGTCTGAAAGAAGAGGGCATTGTAAAACATGTGGGATGTACGGATTTGCAGTTAGAGAATCTAAAGTGGATTGTTGAACACACGGAGCCTGGTACGGTGGAATGCCTGCTGAACTTTTGTCACTACTGCCTGTGTGACGATAAACTGGTTGATTTCCTTGATTTCTTTGAGGAGAATGGTGTGGGTGTGTCGAATGCATCACCTTTCTCGATGGGATTGTTGACAGAACGGGGCGTTCCTGATTGGCATCCTGCCCCCAAACCATTGGTAAAGGCATGTGAACAAGCTGCACAGTATTGCAAGGAGATGGGGTATCCGATAGAGAAACTTGCTATGCAGTTCTCTGTTAGCAATCCCCGTATTGCTTCAACAATTTTCAGTACGACACGCCCAGAGAATTTGAAGAATAATATTGCCTTTATCAATGAGCCGATTGATTGGGACTTGGTTGCAAAGGTACGTGAAATCATTGGAAATCAACAGCGAGTATCATGGGCAAATACATAATAGATGCACATGCACATTTGTGGCTTTACCAAGACACGATAGTAAATGGTTTGCCCATTTGCCAATTGAAAGAGAATCGTAGTCGTAGCCGTTTCCTGGGTGAGAATATGGTCCAGATGTTGCCACCGTTTATGATTGATGGGCGTAACTCTGCAGAGGTATTCTTGTCAAATATGGACTATGCGCAGGTCTCTGCAGCCGTTATCACACAGGAGTTTATCGATGGGCAACAGAATGACTATCTTGAGACTATCCAGCGACAGTATCCTGACCGCTTTTTTACGTTCGGTATGCCTGACACGCGTAAATCTGGTTTTTATCAGGAAACGGTTCGGTTGATAGAACGTGGCTTTAAGGGTATCAAGATTCCAGCTGCACGTTTACCAAAGGATTTTTTGAATGTCGAAATGAAGGAATTGATGCTTCTTTTGGAAAAGAAGCATATCATCTTGGGCATAGAATTGCAAGAAGGTGATGTGCAGGTGGGGCAAATGAAGGAAGTCATTCAACAATGTCCTAACCTGAAAATAGTCATAGGACATTTTGGAATGGTAACCCGTTCAGGCTGGATGTCGCAAATCAAACTAGCTCGTCATGAGAATGTCTTTATAGAGAGTGGTGGCATTACTTGGCTATTTAACGATGAGTTTTATCCGTTCCCGTCTGCAGTTCGAGCCATCCGTGAGGCTGCTGATGAGGTAGGGTGGAACAAGTTGATGTGGGGTAGTGACTATCCGCGTACGATTACCGCTATTACCTACAAAATGTCGTATGACTTTGTGACGAAGAGTCAGGAACTGACAGATGAACAGAAAAGTCTTTTCCTGTCTGACAATGCCAAGCAATTCTTCGGTTTTGGTGAACTGATAGAATTACCTTATATAAAAAATATGTCGGAGTAAATTGTTAAATAGTAAATTATAGTGATGAAAGCAGTAAGAATTATAGACACCGAAAAGGTGGAAGTGGTTGATCTCGCGAAACCAAAGTGCAGTGATGATGAAATCTTATTACGTTTACGTTATGTGGGATTTTGTGGTAGCGATCTAAATACCTTTCGAGGTGGGAACCCGATGGTAAAGATGCCCGTGATTCCTGGCCATGAAATAGGTGCAGTAATCGATGAAGTCGGCAAAAATGTTCCGAGATCATTTCAGGTAGGAGATATTGTTACAGTAACTCCATATACCAATTGTGAGCATTGTTCAGCATGTCGTAACAAACGAGTGAATGCTTGTGAACATAACGAGACGTTGGGCGTACAGCGCAATGGTGCTATGTGTGAGTACATTGCTCTTCCGTGGCAGAAGATTGTCCCTACCTGTAATATGGAAGTGAAACATTGTGCACTGATAGAGCCTATGAGTGTCGGCTTCCATGCCGTTAACCGAGCACAGGTTACGGATAGTGATGTGGTGATGGTCATTGGCTGTGGAATGATAGGTGTGGGAGCCATTGTCCGTGCAGCCTTGCGTGGTGCGACGGTTATTGCTTGCGACCTTGATGATGAAAAACTTGAAGGCGCGAAAGAGGTAGGTGCTACTTATACTATCAATTCAGCCAAGGAGAATGTACACGAGCGTTTAGTCGAGATAACCAACGGTGCGATGCCTGATGTGGTCATTGAGGCAGTCGGTGCTCCTCCCACTTATCAAATGGCTGTGCAGGAAGTCGGTTTTACTGGTCGTGTGGTTTGTATTGGCTATGCCAAGGCAGATGTGTCGTTCCAGACAAAACTTTTTGTACAGAAAGAACTGGATATTCGTGGCTCCCGAAATGCAGAACCTGACGATTTCCGTGCTGTTGCAAAATATATGGCTACTCATAACGTACCATACGATAAACTGATTACTAAGGTAGTCAAACCAGAAGAGGCAGGAGAAACGCTTGCGTGGTGGTCACAGAATCCACAGAAGGTGTTCCGTATCCTCGTAGAGTTTTAAGCATATACGTCTTCAGATTCATACCTATTTACAGACGGTTTTTCTGTCTAAGGAATATGTTTTGCAAATCTTGAAGATTTTAATTGAATATAAAATAAAATAGTTGTTTTTACGTTTTGAATAAAGAATAAACTATTAATGTTAAATTGAAAAGATATGAAAAAGTATTTAGCTGAAATGGTCGGTACATTCGTACTGACATTTTTGGGGTGTGGTGCTGCCGTTAGTTTGAACTGCGGACAAGATGCTGCATCTGTAGTGGGAACAGCAATGGCATTTGGTCTTGCCGTTGTTGCAATGGCTTACACAATCGGTGGTATTAGCGGATGTCATATCAATCCAGCAATCACGCTTGGTGTCTTTCTTAGTGGTCGTATGAATGTGAAAGACTGTGCGATGTATATGGTCTTCCAGTTTATCGGTGGCATCATAGCTGCGGCAGCTCTGTATGGTATCGTTTCTACTGCGCCTGAATTGGCAGAAGGAACAACAACGGGTGCTAATGGATGTAGTGGTGGTGTTGTCAACGCGCTCATTGTTGAGATTGTGCTAACAACTTTATTTGTGCTGGTTGTGTTGGGAGCAACGGCTAAGACTAATGGCGCAACCAACAATTTTGCAGGTCTGGCTATTGGTTTGTCATTGATTCTGATTCATCTGGTAGGAATTAATTTCACTGGCACATCAGTCAATCCAGCACGTTCATTAGGTCCGGCACTCTTTGAATGTGGTGATGCATTGAAAAATGTTTGGGTATTTATTGTCGGCCCATTCCTGGGAGGTGCGATTGCCTCATTAATATGGAAGGTTATAGAGCCGGCAGACAAGAAATAATTTACAGATAGCATAAGACGGGCGGCATTGGGAATTCCAGTGCCGCCTATTTGTTATGTGCATTTTGCAAAAAACTCAGAAAAGACTTGTCGGAATTGATTTATGTATATTTTTCCTCTTTCTGTCTATAAAAAAGTTACGAACACTTGGCGTTCATAAAATAAAATGTTAACTTTGCGGTGATTTTGAACATACAACATCATAAATGATGACGATTCATTTTTAAAATAAAAGTACTATGGTAGATTACAAATCACTCGGCTTGGTAAACACCCGTGAGATGTTTAAGAGAGCCATCAATGGCGGATATGCCATTCCAGCGTTTAATTTCAACAACATGGAGCAGTTGCAGGCAATTATCAAGGCTTCTTCAGATCTGAAGAGTCCTGTTATTCTGCAGGTTTCAAAAGGTGCACGCAACTATGCAAATGCTACTTTGCTTCGTTATATGGCACAAGGTGCCGTTGCATATGCAAAGGAATTAGGATGCGAGCATCCCGAAATTGCACTGCACTTGGATCATGGTGACAGCTTCGAGCTCTGTAAGAGCTGTATTGACTATGGATTCTCATCAGTAATGATCGACGGATCTTCTCTTCCATATGAGGAGAATATTGCTCTGACAAAGAAGGTTGTTGACTATGCTCATCAGTTCGATGTAACTGTCGAGGCTGAGTTAGGTGTTCTTGCAGGTGTTGAAGACGATGTGGTTGCAGCAGAGTCTCACTATACCAAACCAGAAGAGGTAATCGATTTCGCTACTCGTACAGGTTGTGACTCACTTGCTATCTCTATTGGTACTTCTCATGGTGCTTATAAGTTTACTCCAGAGCAGTGCACACGCGACCCGAAGACAGGTAAGCTCATTCCTCCTCCATTGGCATTCGACGTTCTTGATGCAATCATGGAGAAGTTGCCAGGATTCCCCATCGTTCTTCATGGTTCTTCTTCTGTTCCTCAGGAGTATGTTGACATCATCAACGAACATGGTGGAAAACTGCCTGATGCAGTAGGTATCCCAGAAGAGCAGCTTCGTAAGGCAAGCAAGAGTGCTGTTTGCAAGATCAATATCGACTCTGACTCTCGTTTGGCATTTACCGCTGCTGTTCGTAAGGTATTCGATGAGAAACCAGGTGAGTTCGACCCACGAAAATATTGCGGTCCCGCTCGTGACGAGATGGAGAAGATGTATAAGCACAAGATTGTTGAGGTACTTGGTTCTGACAATAAGTTGGCTGAATAAATCACCTTTATATAATAAGGTGGGAGCATCATTGCGATGTTCCCACCTTTTCCTTCCTAGTCATTTAATTTCTTAAAAGCTTTTGGCAAAAAGTCGATGATATCACTGGCAATGAGGCTCTCTTCTCCTTTTTCTTTCGCAGCCAAATCGCCAGCAAGACCATGCAGGTACATACCTACCATACAAGCAGCAGATTGTTTGTAACCTCGAGCTAAAAGTCCTGTGATAATACCAGTGAGTACATCGCCACTTCCTGCTGTCGCCATACCGGCATTGCCCGTACTGTTGAAGAACACTTTTCCGTTAGGCAAACACAATGCAGTATAATGTCCTTTCAGAACAATATAGACTTGTGCGTTTTGAGCTAACTCCTGTGCCTTACTCAATCGTTCATATTCGCCATTGCAGCGAGTTCCGGCAATACGATCAAACTCTTTGGGGTGAGGTGTCATAATCAGTCCCTTTGGCAGTTGTTGCATCCATGCACGATGGCTTGCTAAAATGTTAAGCGCATCGGCATCAGCTACAATTGGACATTGAGAACGACGCAGTTGGGATATCAATGCAATAGCGGTATTCTCTTGCTGGCCGATGCCAGGTCCAATGCCTACAGCATCGAAGTCTTCAGCATCAACGGCCTCAGAGAAATAAGTTTCCTCATGATCCATCTGCATGATGGCTTCGGGTACGGCTATCTGCATGATGCTATAGTTCTTGCGAGGAGTATGAGCTGTTACCTTACCGGCTCCGGTTCGCAGACAAGCACGTGTGGCAAGTATAGCTGCACCAGCCATTCCATAGCTGCCAGCAATAATAAGAGCATTGCCCATATCGCCTTTGTGTACAAACGGATGACGACCAATGAGTAGCGGTCTGATTTCATTCTCCTCAACAATCGTGTATTGTGCTTCTGTCTTGTTGATGTACTCCTGACTAAGACGAATGTCCAAAACTTTCAGCTGACCAATAAATTGTTGATTGTCAGCAAACATAAACGCCAACTTTTTGTATTGCAGCGTCAGTGTGATGTCTGCATGAATGATATTTGCCTGAATATTATAGGTGTTGTCTTCAGGCATCAATCCGGATGGAACATCAATACTTACAACCTTTGCAGGAGAACTATTGATATATTTCACCAATGAGGCGAAGCCGCCAGCCAACGGCTTATGCAATCCTGAACCGAAGAGTCCGTCAACAACCAGCGTATCTGCATCGAGCGTTGGTGGGTCGAATTGTGTGTTAACTTCAACAAACTCCTTGATACGTTTGGTTTCCTTTACACGCTGACGGTTTGCGATACAGTCTTCAGACAACTTGCCGCTGATATTGAAGAGATAGACAGAAACTTTGTAATCCATTTCTGCCAACAAACGTGCAACAGCCATCGCATCACCACCATTGTTTCCAGGACCGGCAAAGACAACAACGGGCGTGCGATTGGTCCATATTTCAGTAATGGAACGCGTCAATGCTTTTGCTGCTCGTTCCATCAAATCTATTGAGCGAATTGGCTCATGTTCGATAGTGTATCTGTCCAGTTCGCGTATTTGGGTGCTTGTTAATATCTTCATTTGGGGACAAAAGTACTACAATTTTTCGTTTTTACTATTGTGAAAGCCAACTTTTTTTGTAATTTTATATAAAATACTCCGTCTCGGTATAAAAAAGAATGTATTCATTTTGTTCTGCCCTCGACTTTTTGTAATTTTGCATCAAAAATAAACAAATATACATTATGGACATTGTTAAAATCAAAGACAAGACATTTAAAATCTCCATTCCTGAAGCTGAGATTTTGAAGCATGTAAAAGAGGTTGCCGATCGCATCAATCATGATATGGCAGGCAAGAACCCTTTGTTTCTTGCCGTGCTGAACGGCTCTTTTATGTTTGCGGCAGACCTGATGAAGATGATTACAATTCCCTGTGAAATATCATTCGTGAAACTGGCATCATACCAGGGAGTCATTTCTACTGGCTCAGTAAAGGAGGTGATTGGTATCAATGAGGATTTGTCTGGACGTACAATTATCATCATTGAAGACATTATCGATACAGGTTTGACGATGAAACGTATGATTGAGTCTATCGGGACACGTAATCCGGAGTCGGTGCACATCTGCACGCTGCTTTTGAAACCCGAAAAGTTGCAGGAGAAGCTTGATGTGGATTATGTAGCGATGAAAATCCCCAACGACTTCATCGTGGGCTATGGACTCGACTACGATCAGCAGGGTCGCAACCTCAGGGATATTTATACGGTAGTGGATTAAGGAAAAAGGCGTCATAACGTCATATCGTCTTAACAATAAAACGAAAATAACAAATCAAAATGAAAAATATTGTAATCTTCGGTGCCCCAGGTGCCGGAAAAGGAACTCAGAGCGATAAAATCATTGAAAAGTACGGCTTGGGACATATCTCAACAGGTGACGTCCTTCGTAATGAAATCAAAAACGGAACAGAGTTAGGTAAGACGGCAAAAGGTTTCATCGACCAGGGACAGCTGATTCCCGATGAACTGATGATTGACATCCTTGCCAGTGTATATGACAGTTTTGGCAAGGAACATGCAGGTGTTATATTCGATGGATTTCCCCGTACGATTCCACAGGCTGAAGCCCTGAAGAAGATGCTTGCAGAGCGCGGTCATCAGGTTGCAGCAATGATTGAGTTGTTTGTTCCTGAAGACGAGCTGATGAAGCGTCTCTTGTTGCGTGGTCAGCAAAGTGGCCGTAGCGATGACAACGAGGAAACTATCAAGAAACGTCTGGATGTCTATCATAACCAGACAGCTCCCTTGATTGAATGGTATGAGAAAGAAGGTATCCACTACCATGTGGAAGGTCTGGGCACAATTGAGGAAATCTTCGCTCGAATAGAGAAAGTGATAGATAATCTTTAGGAACTCGAGGAACTCCTAGG
>Ga0247611_10005807_pt1 | contig 16080 bp, 20 predicted proteins | sample 177DNAGHGhighgp2_FD_192422 | JGI IMG/M metagenome (GOLD analysis project Ga0247611, IMG submission 192422) | Sheep rumen microbial communities from Palmerston North, Manawatu-Wanganui, New Zealand - 1770 DNA GHGhigh gp2 | ecosystem: Host-associated > Mammals > Digestive system > Stomach > Rumen... | reverse complement strand
GAACAAATTCAAAACTTAGTAACTTCTGTTGGCTTTCCAATTGTAATGTGTGGAGCGCTTGCATGGTACGTTAAACATTTAACTGATAAATTTAATGATGCTCTTGATAAAATAAGAGAACAACACGATCAAGAATCAAAAGCTATGACAAAATCACTTGACGCTAATACGCTTGCAATAAACACCTTATCTGAACGATTGAAGGAGAATGCTTAATGCCTTTTATTGCTAAGAAAACCGGTGGTTACGGTTACGCATCATCAGAAGGTAAAAACAATATCAGGATGATTAACGGCTTCTTAAATCAGTATAACGTAACGCTCGAAGCGCAAGCGGGTATTATTGGAAATATAATAGCTGAAAGCAGGCTCAACCCTTGGCGATGGGAACGCGCAAACAATATTCCAGCATCCGGTTATGGCTTCTTTCAATATACACCCGGTTCTGGATATACTGAAAGTGCAGACGCATCACAACTATTAGGCTTTGGTCCATCAAAATCTGTTCTTTATCCAACACCCGGTGAAACGCCAGATGATGGATGGGCACAGTTATTATCATTAGTCAATAATACTTTGCGAAAATGGATTGGTACAGTATGGCGGTCATACTGGGATCCAAATGAATATACTCAGCTTTATGATTTAGTACAAGATATTAAATCTACATGGGCTGGTCAAGATGGTCTATTGAAATGGTCTGAGTATATTCAAATAAACAGCGTAGCCGATGCCACAATAGCCTTTATGGCTTGTTACGAAGGCCCGAGAGTACCAAACTGGCAGTTAAGGGTGGATAATGCTAACAACATATTCAATCAGCTTTCCTTAACTACACCGCCAGAACCTCCAGGTTCTTCACCAACTCAATTATCAGAACATAAATGGATATATTACATTCGTCCACTTTGGTGGCAGATGTTAAACAGGAGGTAACAATAAATGCCTGTTCTTAATAGAGACGATTTCATCTCTACTGTTCGTCAGTTTGTAGGCGAAACGCCAGATGATGCAGGGTTGGCAATTCTTGAAAACATGACAGAAACCTTCGATCATATGGCTGGTGATACGCATATAGACTGGAAAGAGAAATACGAACAGAACGATAAGGATTGGCGTAAAAAATACGCTGATGCTTTCAATCAACCCATTGAACAAGATCACGAAGAAACACCGGATGAACATGCCGCAAACGTGAGAATTAAAGACCTGTTTATTAGAAAGGAGTAAAAACATATGCCTACTATTCCGTTCAAGTACACTCTTACTAACGCTTCTGTTGATGTTCTAAATGCTATTCGTAATGAAGCATCTACTGACTATCGTAACTACGTCCCTGTTGCTACGGCTGACTCTGACAGCATCCGCAAGATTGGTGCTATTATTATGGATAGCCCTGACTTGCGCAATCAGTTTGTACAGTCTTTGGTGAACCGCATTGGCCGTGTTCTTGTCACTTCTAAGCTGTACGAAAATCCCATTGCTATGTTTAAGAAAGGTATTCTTGAATATGGCGAAGTTGTTGAAAACATTTTCGTTGAACTCGCGCGCCCCTTCCAGTATAACCCCGACACCGCCGCCAGCACTGTCTTTGCCCGTGAAATTCCTGACGTTCGTGTAGCCTTCTCTGTAATGAATTTTCAGAAGTATTACAAGGACACTATTGATGATAAGCAGTTGTCTCTGGCCCTTCTGTCTTGGGACGGTGTGACCGATTTTATTAACAAGATTATTCAGTCTATGTATACAGCCGCTAATTACGATGAATTTCTTGTTATGAAATATATGGTTGGTCGCGCTCTGGTCAATGGACGTATTAAACAGATCGGCAATCCCAACACTACTCAGGCTGGTGCTATTGCTCTGCGGGGTGCTTCTAACGATATGACTTTCATGAACACTGAATACAATGTGGCTGGTGTTCATACCCATACCGCTAAAGAAGATCAGTACGTTCTTATTTCTTCTCAGTACGATGCTACCATGGATGTTGAAGTATTGGCTTCTGCCTTCAATATGGATAAGGCTGAATTTTTCGGTCATCGTGTTCTGATTGATGGCTTCAATAAACTTGATACTACTCGCCTTGCTCAGTTGTTTGCTTATGAAGCCACTGTTCCTGCGACTGGTACGAAGAACTATGTGCCTTTCACTGCTGATGAGCTTACTTTCCTTGGTAATGTAAAGGCTGTTGTTGTTGATAAAGACTGGTTCATGGTGTTTGATAATTTCATTGAAATGGCTTCGCTTCGCAATCCCGAAGGTATTTACTGGAATTATTGGCTCCACACTTGGAAAACTTTCTCTATTAATCCTTATGCTCAGGCTGGCTATATTGGCCCTGCCGTTGACTAAATACTTGGGTTGGGGTTGTGTTAGCCGTCTGCACAACATAGTCTTGGGTGGGAATTTGACGGTAGGAACGGAGGGAATATAATGGCAGAAATAGTACCTATGACGTCTTTTAATATATATTATAATGTTCCCTTGACTTCTGATTATATCAATACTTTTTATTTTTCAAATGCAACGCAACAGGATCAATATTTTAATACTAAGTTTACAAAAAGGACCGTTCCTTTAGAAAGCTATCAAAGAAAATCAAGGGGTTGGCTTAGAGTAAATTTGCCTTACCGTGATGTATACAATGCAAATTACATGTCATTTATAAACACTCAAGAATTAAAAGATGGGGCAGTTTATGCTCTTTATGAGCAAAAAACCTATTATGCTTTTATTCTTGATATTGTGTATATAAATGATGCCGTCAGTGAAATACATTATGATATAGATGTACTTCAATCCTTTATGTTTGATTGGACTTTCGAGGACGTGTACGTTGAAAGAGAAACGACAAATTCAGATAACATAGGTGAGCATTTGTTAGACGAGGGTATTCCCGTTGGTGATTATGTATACAGTCATGGCAGTCAGTTACAGTTTTCTGAAACAGGCTTAGATGGTTATTCTTTGGATGTTTTTGATTATGTTGTTGCATCTACTATGGATATTGATTATAAGGATAGCACTGAAGGTGGAGAACCTAATAGCTATATAAGTGGCGTTATAACAGGCTGTAAACTTTTACGATTTACACAATTGACAGGACAAGGCGGTATTCTTACATGGCTAAATAACATTCCCGGCGGAAGAGAAGGAAATGTATTAGCTGTTTTTATGTGCCCTCGTGTTATAAATTTTCAAAATGAACTTACTGATAGAGTAGTAACAAAAGCATTTGTCAGAAAATACAATAACGCCGTGGGAACTGACGGGGATTGGTATACGCCACAAAATAAAAAATTATTATCTTCTCCGTACAACAATCTTTTTATTCAATCTTCATCCGGGGAAAGCGTTATTTTTGATTATTCAAAACTTGCAGATGTCGAAATAGATAATGTAAAGCAAATACAATTTTCATTGTTTTTTAATTATACTTACCCGGTAACAGGTATACTGTTCCCAACTTCTAAATATAAGGGATATGAGCATCCGATGGGATATGGCTTGCCCTTGCCAACTATACCATCATGCACTTGGTCAACAGATACTTTTAAGGCATGGGCGGCTTTGAATACTGGTTATATTATTTCATCTATGGCTGGTTCTATTATAGATGCAGGTATACAAATAGGTTCAGCCGTTGCTGGTGCAAATGCAATAAGTACATCAGCTATAGCTTCATTTAATGCCGCAAGTTTTTCTGGGGCTTCGCAACAAGCATTAGAAGCCATTGATGCAAGAACTAAGCAATCGCAGTTTGGCAATCAATCAAGACTTGCTTCTGGTATAGTAGGCGATATACAAAATATAACCAATAATTTAATTTCAATACATAACGCAAGATTAGCACCTGATAGCTTTAATGGCTCTGCTCAGAATTTGCTGGCCGCCGGGTGCAGATATTACGGCTTTGTTTCCTATCAAAAGAGCATTAGAGCAGACTATGCTAAACAGCTTGATGAATATTTTACAATGTTTGGCTATAGGGTGAACACAATTAAAAGCCCTACTTTACAAAATAGAACAAGATTTACATATATAAAGACCGCAAATATGTGTTTACATGGTCTTATTCCGCAGAACTATATAGAAAAAATTTGTACTATTTTTAACATGGGTATTAGATTTTGGGTTGATAGGGATAACATAGGAATATATAAAGTATATAATAGCGGGACATTACAGTATGAATTATTACCGAATACTCCAGGGATAATACCCGGTGTAACACCATAAGAAAGGAGGTTCCCCACATTGTCAAATAAGCGCATAGCCAACCGCCCATTCTGGGAAAGTGCAATATCCAATAACCAAACATTTGTCAACTACTATCAGCGCTTAATGTCAATTGCTATTTCTCGTTTCCAATACAACAACGCTCCAGAAACCTTTGATCGCCGTTTCTTTGAACTCGCCCTTTTTACAGATGGACAAGCACTTTTCTTCAAAGATGATGTTATCGGTTATCTTGGGCTTCGCTGTTCTCCTGCTGGTAAACTAAACGTTTATGGCTATCCGACTTCACGACACGCTTATGCCGCTAATGGTTATAATGCCTATCGTGATGAAACTAATTCTGTACTTTTCTACGACAACAACGAGCATTATCCTGCAATGCGACATATTGAAATGTTTGCTTGGCGTCTCTATCGCATAGAACGTGCCATTGATACCAACGTAAATGGCCAGCGTACTCCCTTCTTCATAACGTGTGACGAAAACCAGCGTCTTACTTTCAAAAATGTCATGATGAAATATGAAGGTGATGAGCCTATAATATGGGGTCAGAAGGGTATCAATCTTGAAGCTATCAAAGTATTTCCGACAGTTGTTCCTTACGTTTCAAAAGACTTAGAAGAACTTAAAATGCAGATATGGAATGAAGCGCTTACATATCTCGGTGTAGCCAACTCTAACTTTGTAAAGCGTGAACGTCTTGTATCTGATGAAGTTGCCCGCAATATGGGCGGTGTAATTGCATCTCGTTATTCTCCGCTTGAACAACGTGAAATAGCTGTTGACAAAATCAACAAAATGTTTGGACTTAATATGTCAGTTGAATTTAAGGACACTACTGACCAGTATATTGAAAGTGCTATATTGAAAGAAAGTATCGTAAATTCCGAGGTAGAAATTCCAGATAAAGAAGGTGAAAACAATGGCTGAGTATACAACTCAAATTCGCTCCATAGTAGAGCAACTGAATAAAGACAATGACTTTGAACCTTCTTCGACTGATCCTATTAACGCAATAGATGAAAGAATTGAAAACGCAAGGCCACATATATTCTCTTTCAATTATCCTATTCTTGCCGCTGACAAGGCACGCTTTGAAAAGAATTTTATTCGTCATTTTTATACTCGTGAAATTGGGCTTGAAACATATTCGCTATGGCGTCTAAAACTTGCTTCTAAGCTGAATATGATTATTCCAAAATACAATAAATACTTTGAAGAAGCCACAAAATACGTTGATGTAAATTTGCTTGACAATGTAGACTATCGAATTGTTAGAGACTTTGACGGAAATAAAAATTTAAGTAATACAGAAGTTGTTGACGGAACAAGAACTGACAATCTTTCAGAAACCACAAACGGAACTAATAATGGTGAGGTTACAAGAACCGACAACCTTACCGAAAACACAAACGATGATTGTACTGAAAGCACAACCAGAAGGGATAATCTCACAGAAAACATTTCAGACGATGGCTCTGAAAATACTTTACGCACAGACAATCTTTCAGAAACTAATAACAGTAGCGGAAGTGAAACAAATAATCGTGACTTTGTGAGAGCATATTCCGACACTCCTCAAGGAAATATGCAAAATCTTCTTGATGAAAAATATCTCACCAATCTTACGCACGAATACGAAAACGGCAGTCAAAAATTAAACACTGATGTAAATACAAGGGCAAATACCGGAACTGTTTCAACGGATGTAGATAAAACTAATGAAAGAGTAAAGACCAATACAGGTAATGTAAAAACTGATACAGACAAGTCAAACGATAGAGTAAAAACTAATACAGGTACAGTAACTACTGAAAGTGAAGAAACTAATTCTTTAACTAAACGTAACACTGGTACAGTAGATACCGATACCACAACTACCAGAACTGGAACTGAGCGCGATATACAAGAAGAAAATACTCACCACGTTGGAAAGAATGGTGGAATGAGTTATGCCGAAGCGCTTCTCAAAGCGCGCGAAACTTATCTAAATATTGACCTTATGCTGTGCGATGAACTTGACGATCTGTTTATGCAGATATGGTAAAGGAGGTAAAGATAATATGCCGCATCCTGATTTTACGCCAGACTTAAATCAAATTTCTAATCGCGGTTCTTTCCGTTTCTGGTGCCAAAAAGTACTTCCACTTGTTTATGATGATAGTCTTAGTTATTACGAACTTCTGTGCAAAGTGATAGAATATCTTAACAACACCATGAATGATGTACGCATCATGGGTGGAAATATAGATGCACTTAAAGAAGCCTACACTAATTTTCAGAATTATATTTTTTCAGAATTTGATACATTTACTTCTGAAAGCGAAACTAAATATAATGAATTTACGACTAATATTACAAATGAATTTAATAATTTGCAAAATTATGTTGATACTTTTTTCGATGAACTTGACCTTACCGAAGAAGTTAGTGACAAGCTGGATGAAATGGCGGCAAGCGGGGCACTTTCTAATTTGCTTGCACCCCTTATTCCATCCATTGTTACAAATTGGCTCAGTGAAAATGTAACGCCTGTTGGGTCTGCCGTTGTTGTTGATGCAAGTTTAAGCATACAAGGCGCCGCTGCTGATGCAAAAGTGACAGGCGACAATTTCAAAAATGTTATTATTAAACAAGGTGTTAGTACTGATTTGAATAATGCAGAATACCTGGTTCAAGGAGTATTTGCATTGTCTGCTGGAAGGGAATATGTAAATGCTCCCCCGTTTGCAAGAAATATTGGTTGGCTTCTAAGAACTTTTACGGGCTTGTATAGTAATAACGTTTATGTATCACAATTTCTTAGCGACCAAACAGGCAAAATGTGGCATCGTTATATTAGTAGGCAAGGCACCAACCCTGGCTCATGGTATCAAATTTCAAGTAGAACTACGGTGGCACCGAGCAATGACTTCAACGATGCTGTATACAAAATGGAAGATGGTGTATATATATTTCCTGCAAATACTCAACTTGCTAATAGCCCTAACGATGCCTTTAAGGGTGGCTGGGTTTTGGAAGTAATTACAAACGTTTTTACTAACAATGATTACACTTTGCAAACAGCCCGCGATCAATACGGAACCACATATTCAAGATATATTTCAATGTCATCAAGCGCAAAATCTACATGGTTTACTATTGGTCAGCCTAAGAATACCGTATACATGTCGTTCGGTGATAGTATCACAGCAGGGCATGGGGTATCTACTCCGTACTCGGCAATAGTTGGACAGTACTTAGGGGCATATTTAACACGCAATGCTGGCGTTAGTTCTACGGGGTGGTTGGATAATACAGGCGGCCGCATTGCATATGAACAAATAATAAGAGGAAATTATGATAGTGTAGGTTATGTGACACTTGCCTGGGGAATTAACGACTATAGAACAGCTAAAATTATTGGCTCCGTAGCTACAAGTGAGGAAGGGGATACCACTGTTATTGGGCAAATGATAAAGGCTCTCAAATGGCTACAAGTAAATCATCCTGATGTATTGACAGTTGTATTATTGCCTATAAATATAACAGAAGTTGGAAATATTTCAACTAACTTTGCTATGAACTACGCAAACAGTAATGGTGATACATTAGCTGATTTCATATCGGCAATGAAAGAATGTTGCGATTATATGCAAATACCGTACATTGATATAAACAAATATTCTGGCTTCGGAACATATTCGCTTGACAGTTATTTGCTTGATACCGTACATCCTACTCAAGAAGCACACTATCGAATTGCCGGAATAGTAAAACAGCATTTTCCGTCTGCAAATTTGAAAAATTAAATATATCTCCTGGGCATGAGAATAAACTGCCCTTTAAGGAGGAATAAATCATGACTTACAAGGAACTTATATCTATCTTTGAAAGCATGTTAGAAAATAAATGGGGCTATGTCATGGGCACAGCTGGGGAAATATGGACGAAAGAAAAAGCTGAGCAATCCAAAAAAGGCAGTAAATGGATTGGACACAATGTAGCTGATTGCTCAGGAGCGTTTGTATATGCAATGAAGAAATACGGCATATCCATATATCATGGCTCCAATAGAATAGCAAGAAAATACGTTGGTATATTAAAAGACCTAAGGTATATAGAACCCGGCATGATAGTTTTCAAAAGCAAAATAAAAGGACAAGAAGGATATGCCTTACCTAATGAATATCAATTCAACGGAAAATATTATAACGGCGATTTGTCTGACTACTATCATTGTGGCTTGTATGTGGGGGATAATAAAGTTATAAATTTACAGTCCGGAGCTACTGGTTGTGTTGTTTCTCCTTTGTCACAAAACTGGAGCAAATGTGCATACTTAAATGATGTATGTTATGAAGAAAAGCAAGATGATATAATTTTACCGTATGATCTTGCAAAGCATCTTTATGAAATATTGAAGGAAGTGTTTGAATGACTAAATGGTATAACAATAGTATTAAGATGTATGAAGAAAGCTACAAGCCTTCTGTCATGCCAAATAGAAAACTGTTAAAACATCTATGTTGGCCTAACTATAAGATGTGTGAGAAGTGCGAAAACATTGGTTATTGTGAATATGGAAATGAAGCTGTTAGGAGACGATTGACAAATGGCAGAGTTTTATGACGGGACTAAATTGCTTTCCTTGATGGATATAAACGGGGAAAAGCCTGAGATATATATTTGTACATCAAACAGAAGTGCAGGTAAAACAACTTATTTTAGCAGGAAAGTTGTAAATAACTTTAAGAACCTTGGAAAGAAGTTTGCGCTTCTATATCGTTTCAATTATGAACTTGACAGTGTAGCAAATAAATTTTTCAAAGACCTTTCAAAATTATTTTTTCCAGCCGATACTATGACAAGTTTTCCCAGAGCAAAAGGTATATATCATGAACTTTTTCTAAACGATAAGCCATGTGGTTACGCTATTTCTATAAATAGTGCTGACCAATTAAAGAAATATTCACATCTATTCTCTGATGTTCAACAGATAATATTTGATGAATTTCAATCAGAAACTTCACACTATTGCAATAAAGAAGTTGATAAATTTATTTCTATTCATTCTTCTATTGCAAGGGGCAATGGTGAACAATCAAGATATGTTCCTGTTTATATGATTTCTAATCCCGTGACTCTATTAAATCCCTATTATGTTTCAATGGGAATATCTTTGAAGTTGACAAGAAGCACAAAATTTATGCGCGGTGAAGGCTGGGTTTTAGAGCAAGGATATAATGAAAGCGCCGCTAAAGCTATAAGTAACTCTGGCTTTATGAGAGCGTTTGCAAATGAAAAGTATACTGAATATGCTAAGAGTGGAAAATATTTGAACGACGACGAAACGTTCATTGAAAAACCGGAAGGATATGGAAGGTATGTTTGCACTCTTAAATTTAAGGGAAAGCTATATGGTATAAGGGAATATCAACAGCTTGGCATTTGCTATTGTGATGATAGCTTTGACGCTACATACCCTGTCAAGATAACTGTAACAACTGACGATCATGATGTTAATTATCTTATGCTAAGAAATAATAGCATCATGCTTGATAATTATAGATACCTCTTTGAGCGCGGATGCTTTAGGTTCAAGAACCTACTATGTAAAGAAGCATTGCTTACCGCTCTATCTTATTAAAGGTATCTCCTGTGTTGATACATCTATGGTGTATGGAGGATACACACGGGGTAAAACCTGCCTTCAACAGTTTCCGTTTATGTGTACGGCTTAGGTGTGCGCACAGAAAAAGATACAGCCCCTTGGGAAGTAATTCCCTTGGGGCATTTTTTTATTCAAATGTATTAAGCAATTGCTTTAATGGTCTTATCCTTTCCTCTAATTCAGACCACGCTTTATTATACCCATCAGTATATCCTTCTCTATATTTAGCATCTAATACTCTTTGTACTGAAATAAAAGATTTGTTTATATTTGCACATTCTTCTTTTCTACATCTAATATTTACGACATCAAAATTTTCACAAGTTGAACATATCTCTCTGTTCAAATACTGCATGTTATACCTCCATCATTTCATATGTAGTCTTACACAATAGTGTTCCGCCTTGTATCTGTCTTGCAACTAACTTACCGGGTACGCTTAGCCCTACCTTAAAATCTTCAATCTCCCTTTTCTTCATAACAAATTCTTTTTCTTCTTCGTCCATCTTTTCATATTCTTTTAATTCGTTCTCAGTTAATACTGATATACTTGTATATGTTCCGTTTACAGAGTGTAAAAACAAACTCTTACAATGGTCTGGCATGCCAGCACATTTAACATTGTAGTATGGTTTATCTATATCTTTCAAATTTTCTTTTACGATGTGTTCAATATATGTTTTCTGTCTTGTGAATTGTCCAAAATCCCAACAACTTTCAAGTTTCCAACAGCAGAATTTTCTATCATCCACTTTAATTCCAACAATCTCATTAGGATATAAGTCACAGTGTATGCTGTCAGTATCCGCATATATAAATCCCCTTTCATTAACGCCATGATAGTTTGCTTGTGCCGCTCTGATAGTAAAGCATCTTGCATAGCTTGTAATGGCCGCTCCTATTGCTATATAACCCGGCTTCTTTTTGAACTCTGGTATTGTATCGAATGCAAGCTGTCCTTCGTCACCTAAATGGGCAACCTTGAAAGAACTGTTTATAGACGTTGCCATCTTTCCATACAGATTATTAAGAAATAACTTTGCTAATTCTCTTACTGCTCCTTTGCTTTCCATTTTTATCTTCTTATACTTATCTATATATTCGTCAAATATTTTTCCGCTTGTTCTAAAATAACAACCGTCTAATATTTCAAAATTTTCTACATCGTAATGCTCCAAAAATAATTTATAATCCATCATCGTCATAGTTAATGTGACTGTAATTGGTTTGAACTCACCGTTTTCATAAATATAGTGTAAATATCTTTTCTCCTTTCTATCATATATATCTGATGTTTCCAACATTTCTGTTCCTTTATATAAAAAGTTACGCTTAATTTGCATGAATGGTAACATACCTTCTTTTAACTTGAAAGAGCATCGTATTCTTATATAATAAAAATATTTTCCTTCTATAACTTTATCGGGAATTTTATTTCCTGTCCAAAATGATGCCTTTCCAACAGGATATACATTTCCACTTTCGCTTGACATCATGGATGGGTAAAGACTATTTACATCTGCTGTTGTGCCGTTATTAAATATTTTATTTTCTTTTCCTTTTACAAGATAGCACCAGCCACCCCTATACGCATTATGTATATAATAACCAGCATTTTCCTCACCATATAAATCCTTATCTATCTTTTGTTCATATAGATTTGGAAATGCTTCTTTATAATCTTGCATAGAACGTAATGACATTACGGTAAAAGCGGTTATAAATTCTGACAAACAACACGCCCCTATTGTTAGCTTATTGTGACCATTATTAAACGCTATCTCTAATGCTTCTTTTATCACATATAAATCATTCTTTAGATATTCTTCTTCGTCAGGTGAAATGTAACAACCGGGCCATCTAAAACCTTCATATTCCATTTCAAGTTTACGATGCTTGGTTTGAAAACTTTCACCTATTCTTTTTAGACTAAATGGAAGAAGTTTATAACTATCTCTAAATTCAATGTATTTACCTTTATTTGTTTTTATTATTATATTATACCATTGCCCCATATCAGAAATTGAATACCTAAAAGTATTCTTTTGCATTTTCTTTTTTTCTATCCATGCGCATTGTCTAACTGACTTCATGAGCATTTCTCTCGGTGGTAATTCGTATAATGCTTGTTGAAAGCCACAATTTATAAAGTAATATATCCAAAAGGAGCCGTCAAATTTCAAATTATGATAATAAATAACTATATCTTTATCAAGATTAAGTAAATAATTATAAGTATCATCAATAGTGTGTAAAATGATAGCATTTTCTGTGTACATTTCACATACACCAGACGCCCACACTTCTGTTTTATCTTGTCCATCATATACTGTTGTTTCAAAATCTCCTACAAGATAAAGTGGGTCGTCTCGTCTTTTCATTCATACTTCACTCCTCTGGGCCGTCATAATCTTCATAATAACTATTATATCTATTTTCTACAAGTGGTTCAAGCATACTGAGAGCCGCATTATATCCTTCATATCTATCTGACGCATTTGAACTGTCTATTTTTGCTCTAACTTCATATGGTAAATCCATCCAACCCATATATGTTATGTGATAACCGTACTTATCTACTAAATTTCTTAGTCTGTCTGCTAAGGCTAACTTTATTCTTTCTCCAGCTGATATTTTTCTATTTCTTCCCCTTCTTGTTGTTGTGTCAACATTAGAAAAGTCCTGTATAAGATTGTCAATAAATGCTTTCTCCATATCAAAACCTTTGCTATATCCGAAAAAAGTTTCGCCTGTTAATTGTTTTACTTCTGTTGTCATTTTTTGCGTTATTTGCTGTTCTGGTGTATAAGTAATAATAAATTCTTGACCTGTCATGTTAAAACCATCTGCTTTTGCTTCGTCATAAATGCGTTTCATTTCTCGCCAATACGCTCTTTGATTTTTTGTCATATTTTTTAGTGATATTCTTTGTTCACCTATCCACATATGTTTACACCTTCTTTACATTTCCACAATGTAAACATACATAAGCATACCCTGATGCTGGAAGGAATTTTAATTGCATGGTACGATAACATTTATCACAGCACATTTTATAACCCCCTTAATTTAAAGAGAAAGCCCATACCGTATTTCAGATATGGGCTTGTCTTTAAGTCACATTATCTTAGACAATAGCACAAGTTAGGAAATATTTTCCTTTATAATTAGTGCTGTCCTTGCGGATAACGCGAATTTCATATTCTTCGCCATCCATGGTGTTCCAGATGTTCAAGAAAGCATCCATGAAAGTCTTGGAACCTGTTGTATACAGCTTGCCGTCAGAAGTCTCGAAGATGAACGCCTTATAATCCTTCTTACCATCTTCACGCTTAACTTCATCGTTGTGAATGTCAAGTACAGCGTAACCAGTGGGGGTTACAATGAAGTCCTTGTCACCATCAACATATTCCTGCAATACTTCGTCCAGCTTAATGGAAGCATTGCCGTCAGAATACTTCAACTGTTCACGTTTGGTAAATTCACGGGAAGTCTGAGCAAATTTCACAGTACGCATAATCTTTTATTCTCCTTTTAATTTTATTTTTTGGCTGTTAGGCTTCTTTTACGAGGGTAGCATGTTCAAGGAACACTTCAAGGGGCATTTCATAGAGTGCGTCAACGTTTTCGACTTCGATCACTTTGACGAAAACTTTGCCCTGCTCACTGGCCTGTTTGGAACATTCCTTACACATCTTGTCCTCAGGCATCTTACTTGCAAGGGGAATGGTCAGTGTCTGAAATTCCTCAGTTTCCTTGTCAAGTACACGACACTTGACCACGGTGGAGGTAATGGTGCGAGTGATTTTCTGAGCCATACTCAGAACCTTCTTTCTGCTGGTCTTTGCCAGCTTTTATTTTCGTGGCTTTGCCACTGGTAGGAGCGGTGGGATTTGAACCCACACATTCTTGTTTATAAGACAAGTGCTCTGAACCTATTGAACTACGCTCCTATATATGTGGGCGGCAAGATTTGAACTTGCAATGAAGGTGAATGAGCCTTCGGCTTTTCCAATTAAGCTACGCCCACAAGTCAGGTTCCTTAATAGAACCTGAGACTTTCAACACAATCTACATTAAGCAAAAGGCGTCTAAGTAAATCGTCAGCTGATTTGAATGGAATTGATAGATGGGCCACAATGTATGAAGAACCTTTGTTGTACATTATGGCTACCATATGGCCATCTTCCATCTTTTTAGCAATGGCCCCATCTATTAGAAGCTGTTTGACTGTTTCTGATAGAGAGGAAAGGACTGTTTTTTCACTCAATTTAATTCCTCCTTCATTGATTTTTGATATTCAATCTGCTTATTTACTAATATGCAATCAATTTCTTCAACAATTGCAGTATCTAAATAAGCGTTAAATGCGTCCCTTAATCCTTCTGCATACATATCTCCCAGATACCATATATGAGCATCTTTTATTGAAATGGCTATGTCGAATATTGCCTTGAGACAATTTATACATTCTTCTTTCGCCTCTAAGTTGTATTCAGATATTCTACTCATTGCATATCCCCCAATATATTTCTAAGTCATTTATATCGCACAGCACTTCATTTTTCCATACACCCTCAATAGGGCCATATTCAAGAGCAACAGCCACACCTCGCAGAATTGTAATATAGTGGTCAAATTCTCGAATATTATCGGCCTTTATAGCATCATTTGCTTTGCTATAAATCTTTTTTAGGCGCTCAGGAAATGTCATAGTAAAACACCTTCTCTCTTTGCCATGATACGTATGGTGTCTATAAATCTGGCACATATCTTTTCAAAGTTTTCTTGGTCTGTCACTGAGAAGGCTGTTTTGTATTGACATAAGGCTTGGTATACATTGTGAATAGCAATTTCTGTGCCACAGTCAAAGGCATATCGTATTTGACGCCCAATATAATCTTGCAGATTTCCTTCTTGGTATTCTACATACCTTTCATGGCGAGTTTTTGCTCTCATTCTTTTTTCCTCCTTCTTCAATCCATATGGACTGATTACAGCGTCCAGCTTGTGGGCGCTGTGTATCAATTCATTTGAATATAATCTTTTTGGCATTATCTAAATCCATTCCGGCTATCCAGCATAGCAATACTTCATCTACACGCTGTTCATCTTTATCTTCATAGAAATTTGCGATGCCATTTCCATACATTCCAACAACGCCATAACCGCTTTCCGTTCTTACTTTGGTATATCTGGCTATTTCAGCATGATTTATCTTGAAATAGTATTCACGGTTGAACTTGAAATGGCGCTGTACTTTCTGCTTGGTTTTCATTCTGCTTTTCCTCCAATTTTAATTTGTTGTGCTTTCCGCACAATCCCACACCAGCTTTTTGCTGGTGCAGGTTCTACGGAAAACTTAATCCTCGTAGAATAGGCCACGGCAGGCGTCACGATATAGCTGAATTACACTTTGCGCGTACTGTTTTGTACAACGTGTAAATTCAATTTTGGCTTCTTTTACTGTACAGCCTTTTAACCAGGTGTACGCATTTATGAATGCGTTTAGCATTTTTTGGCTCACCTCCTTACATACACGGAATAGCATTTCCATGGTCATCTATATCTGCAATTTTGAATATGTAGGTATTTCTGGCCGTTTCATATTGCAGAAATTCTTGGCGTCCTTCACGGAATTTGAAGGAGAACACGAACGTGAATGTTCCTGCGGAATGATAGCGCTTATTATAGCCATGCTTTTCATCATATACATGTTCACAATAATCAGCAGCTATTTCTTTTGCGCGTGACGGACGCTTATAAATGCTATACAGTGATACAGCATTTGCCCTATTATGCGCGTACAGTCTTGCCATGTTAGCCTTTGTCATTCTTAACCATTCCCTTCCTTTTTGTTTTTGTGCTTTTCGCACTATTCCGCCCATGCTTTTAACATGGGCAGATACTACGAAAAGTTAGTCAGTTTTCAATAGGCTTGAAGTTATCATCAATTTCAAAGGCATTTTTGATATAATCGTCAAGGTACATTGCCATTTTTCGTGATACCTTTTCGATTGACAGTGCCTTGAAAGCCTTCATGTTTTCGCCGTTGTAGTGCTCTAATGCCCACGTTTTGACCTGTTCATCACCTGCAAATTTACCTTCCACATACGCGGTAACAACGGATATTTCATCCGTATCAAGGTTGATTGCCTTCATGGTAACATTATAGCCCTCGAAACT
>Ga0247611_10005806_pt1 | contig 16082 bp, 12 predicted proteins | sample 177DNAGHGhighgp2_FD_192422 | JGI IMG/M metagenome (GOLD analysis project Ga0247611, IMG submission 192422) | Sheep rumen microbial communities from Palmerston North, Manawatu-Wanganui, New Zealand - 1770 DNA GHGhigh gp2 | ecosystem: Host-associated > Mammals > Digestive system > Stomach > Rumen... | reverse complement strand
TGTGGCGAGAGTCCCCGCAACGATGCCAACTACATGGTCGAGGCCATCCGTCGCTGCTATGCCGCTAAGGACGAGAAAGGCAGCACCATCCGCCGCATCAACGTCGAACTGGCTCCCATGAGCGTGGAGGACTTCGCCAAGCTCAAAGCCGAACGCATCGGCACCTATGTCTGCTTCCAAGAAACCTACGACCCCGTGGAATACGCCAAATTCCACCCCTCCGGCACCCCAAAAGGCGACTACCTCTACCGCCTCACCTGCATGGACCGTGCTCAGGAAGGTGGCATCAACGATGTGGGCATCGGTGTCCTCTTCGGCCTCACCGACTACCGCTTCGAAATCCTTGCCATGATGGAGCATGCCCGCCACCTTGAGGAAGACTATGGTTGCGGCCCCCACACCGTCAGCTTCCCCCGCATCGAGCCCGCCGAAGGCACTCCCTTCTCCCTGCCCGAAAACCTGCCCCATCCCGTCAACGACAAAGACTTCATGAAGATTGTGGCCATCATCCGTATCGCCATGCCCTACACCGGCATCATCATCTCCACCCGCGAGCGCCCCGCCATGCGCGACCAGTTGGTCAAATACGGTGCCAGCCAAATCAGTGCCGCTTCCGAAACCAACCCCGGCGGCTACGACGCTGGTGAAGGCAGTATGGACCAGAGCGACCACCAGAAAACCGGCGCCCAGTTCACCCTCGGCGACCACCGCTCGCTCGACGAGGTCATCAGCATGATGATCGACGGCGGCTACATCCCCAGCTTCTGCACCGGCTGCTACCGCAAAGGCCGTGTGGGTGCCGACTTCATGGACCTCGCCAAGCCCGGCCTCATCAAAGAGTTCTGCAAACCCAACGCCATGTTCACCTTCCGCGAATACCTCGAGGACTACGCCAGCCCTGCCACCAAGGAGAAAGGCCTGCGCCTCCTCAAGCAGCTTACCGAGACCTTCAGCAAAGAAGACCTCAAGAAACGCGTCGAGGGCAACCTCTGCAAAATAGGCGAAGGCGAACGCGACCTCTACTTCTAATACGTACATCATCTCCCACATTCTAAGGAGACACCCTGTGTCGGTGTCTCCTTTTGCTGTTCAACCCAAAACGGTCATTAGGTTGAACCTACTCGCAATCTACTACGGAGAAATATTTGAAAATTATTCTTTGCAATTTCTTTTTTTTGTGTATCTTTGCAAGAGGGATTTGTAATAACAAAATTGACTGCCATGTTAAAACTGATTGATTATCATATTACTAATCTTCCGCTCCCAAGCCGAAAACTACAAATACTTTGTAGTAAGGCCATAGGAATTGTTCCTTGATTATATCCACTCTGCATAATGGGATAGTATTTTTCCCATATATGTGTTAACAATACGCAAAATCACCCCACACCGAAATACATAATCGAAACTAATAACTTTTTTACATCATGAAACGAACAAAATGGTATATAGCAGCCATAATGCTATTTGCGGCAACAATAATCGTTGCTGGATGCAAGAAAGAAAAAGATGAAATCACCGAAGAACAGGCACGGATTGTGATGGAAAATGCCGAGGTTGTCATGGACAATGTCACTCAAATCTATGAAGCATCGGAGACAGTTGAAGAAATGGCACAGCATTTAGATGAAATCAAGGCGATGCCTAATGTGGAGGATGCATATCGGGATGATATTGCCATCTGTATAAAGATAAAGGACGGCGGCATCATCATGTGGTGCTATTATCAAGAAGAGGAGGATGAAAAAAATGTGAATGCTGAAGAATTGTTTAGAAATATCAGTAATACCATGTCTTTTGACAAGGGTGGCTCAATGTGTGAGGAAAAAAGGATTTGTTTATTGGATGCAATAAATTCTTGGGAAGGAGAATATTATGAAAATGAGGTGAATAAAATAAAGAATGAATTGGATTGGAAGTCCTTTATAAGAAAGGGGAAAGAAGTGACACCTGATACTATTTTGAAATATTTGCCAGTGTGTGGGGTTACAATACTACATACACATGGTTGCTATTCTAAAGATGGTCAGCATTGGCTGATGACAGGTCAATTGTATAAAGAAATAGAGAATTTGCCTGAGTTAGAATCGTGGAGAAAAGATTTGAAGAGAATAGTTTTACCTACAAAAGAAGAGAGAAAAGAAGATGCTAAAATAATGATTAGTGAGACTTTTTTGGATTTATTTATCACTAAAAAGTTTCCTCAAAATAGTATTGTTTTTTTTGCTGCATGTCATACATTAAATGGAAGCAATAGTTTATGGCAAAAATTAAAGAATAAGGGGCTTGGGTGTATGTTGGGATTTAATAATTCTGTATGGAATGTTTCAGATCTAAATTGTTGTCTGGAGTTTTTTAATGAGATGTTAGGCGGTGCTACCGCGAGTGACGCATGCGCAACTGTACGTAGGAATGTTTCTATATCGGGACCTGATGGGCCTGTGGATTTATTGTGCTATCCAGAAAACAGTGATATCATCTTGGTGGAGAAAGAGCCCGTAGGAGATGATTGGGTGGATTTGGGTTTGCCGAGTGGTTTGCTGTGGGCAACCAGAAACGTGGGTGCCACCTCGCCGGAGGGCTATGGCGACTACTTTGCCTGGGGTGAGACCACTACCAAGAGCGTCTATGACTGGACCACCTACATCTACTGCAACGGGGACTACAACCAACTCACCAAATACTGCAACAGATCAAGTTTTGGATACAACGGTTTCACTGACAACCTGACCATTCTCCAGCCTGGCGACGATGCCGCCACTGCCAACTATGGCGGCCGCACCCCAACAGAAGAAGAATGGGAAGAACTGATAAACAACACCACGGCTCAGTGGACTACGCAAAACGGGGTGAACGGACGTCTATTCACCAGTTCTAACGGCAACAGTCTCTTTCTGCCCGCCGCCGGCATCCGTTGGGACGGTTCGCTCTACAGCGCTGGGGACGCTGGCTACTACTGGTCGAGTTCGCTCTACACGGACGACCCGGGCTGCGCGTGGGGCATCAGTATCGACCCTGGCAGCCAGAACGTGGGCGACCGCGGCTACCGCTTCTGCGGTCTTTCTGTCCGAGCTGTGCGTTCTACGCAATAGAACCTTACCCTTGCCCCCACGGGCAGGGGAAAAGATGGCTGGCGGGAAATGGTGTGCCACCCTTAATTCTTATTGTGGATTGTTCGCTCATGGCAATAATTATAACCTTATGTATATGTTGTTACGATGCACTAGGGACTTTGACAGATATGGTGTTTTTGATATTAAGTTAAGGCATTTCTATTCGAAGGAAGAACTCAAAAAGCGCGTCGAGGGCAACCTCTGCAAAATAGGCGAAGGCGAACGCGACCTCTACTTCTAAACTGCCATCACACACCCAATTCACATACCAAGGAGGCACACAAGCGGTGCCTCCTTTTTTTATTACCGCTGGCGGAGCCAGCACATATATCCATTCCACTTTTAGTATTGGTTTTCCGATACGTACTATCGCATAATACCAATCGCATAATACCAGTAGAACACCTGGATACTTATGACCGTCTGCCACGAATGGTGCTGCCATACAGGCACCGTCCGCCAAACATTCATCCTTATTTTTTTTCAGACAATTTAAAAAAAAAACACTCCATTCCAGAAATAATATGTATCTTTGCAAAATAAAACATAGATTTATTAACCCTTAAATTATTACACAATGAAAAGAATCGTATTGACTATCATGTTTGCAGCTTTCGCTTTTGCTGCTAATGCACAGTTTGTCATTGGTGGACAGATTGGCTTCAACACCAATGGTGGCGATAACTGGTATTCCAACACCGCCGGCAACACACCCACCGACTATCATCAGCCCAGCAATGTGCATACCAACTTCACTATTGCTCCCAAATTCGGCTATAACCTGAACGAGCAGATGCATGTCGGTGTTGTTCTTGGATTCACTTCCCGAGTGACGAAAGACTATGAGGATTTCCTCACTTTTTATCGCACCAACAAGGATTTCCAAGGCTGGTATAAATACACTACCAACAGCTTCTTTTTTGCTCCCTACTTCCGCTACACTTTTTTGACTTTCAACAGGCTCTCCTGCTTCGCTGAGGCTCAAATAGCCTTAATGTACGCCCCCCAAACCAAGACTCATTATTACAACACCAGAGTGGCTGGAATCATAGATAAACACGATACTATTATTCCAGACAATACCACCACGACCACTTTTGCCATCACTGTTGTTCCCGGCGTCAACTATCGCTTCAGCAATCATTTCTCGGCCGACCTCTACATCGACCTCTTAGGCATTGCTTATACCAGCTCAACTGTCCACTACAAGAACACCGTTGCCGGTGTCACCACCGAAAGCAAGGGCTCTCGCAGTGACTTCAGATGTGTCGCCAGCTTCAATGCTGAGTCATTGGCCGACCATCTCAACCTCTTCCGCCTCGGTTTCAACTACCATTTCTAATCTCTCCGTGCTAGCCCCCCTAGGCCTCCACATGGCCTAAGGGACTTTCATACATGGCAACAGGGGGCGGCGACACTCATCGCATTTATCCTGCCAGCCCCTTTCCACACTCTCACACTGGGCAGAATGGCCTCAACCCATTCTGCCCAGTGTTTTTACTCCCATCGGGCGGTATGTACAGTTCCTTCTTAGTAATTAAGGGACATGAATATCACCGCACTGCGCAATATACGATGTTGCTCCCGTTCGGTCGCGACACCGTTTATTGCTTGTACGGTGTTATTGATATTCAGCCTCTTCGATGCTGTAAAAAAACAATCTTGTTTTAAACTAGAGCCTATCGTTTTTTGTTTCCCGACCCCTTGCCTTTGTCTGTCAAGCGTTTTCAGGAAAACACATTTTTCCCTCCGAACCCTTGCCTTTATCTCCGCCTTCGTTATCTCTTAAGCCGTTATTCACCTCTTAGGAAGTTTCTCTTAACCTGTAGGGTGATTAACGATTAAAGATGTAATTAGGGGATGGTGGAGCGGGAATGGAGTTGCAAAGGAGAGAGAGGGAAAACGGATGGGAAATGCTTGGAATGGAGTGATTCGAAATGACGGTTGCGGAAATGATGCGGACGGTTTGAGGGATGTAGTGGCAGTGACGGGACAGGGAAGGGGGGTGTTGCCGACAGGGTGGGATAGAGGTGTGGGAAGTGGAAGAAATGGGAATAATAGTGGAAGGTGGGTTCTATCGGATTGTTTTCAATGTCGCGTCCCTTCGGGACGCTTTACTATATGTGTTGATTGTCACGGCACTGCGCCTAACGGCTTGTACCGTGTTTCTTCGAGACGTTGCTATATCTCGGCATAGTTCGAACAAGTTCGGCTCTGCTCTCGACTTCCGCAACGTTATTAAAAGTCTCACCCCTTCGGGGTGATTTATAGAAGACGAGGGAAAGGAAATGTAAAGGAGAGAAAAATGAAAGGTAAAGGAAAGGGTTTGGCAGGGGAGAGGGGATATTGAGAGAACTGAGTGGGCGGGCGACCGTGTAGGTGGAAGGGGAGGAAAAGAATAAAAGAAAAGCCCCATCGGGCGGTGGCCACTGAGGGTGGTTGGGGCCGGATGGGGCGAGGGGGTTATTTCTTCTTTTTACGGTAGTCGAAATAGAGCATCCCTATGGTCCAGAGGGCGGCACAGATGAGTGCCCATATCACTCCGTTCATAGTGTGAAGAGGAGTTCTTTATGGCTGTTCCAGTCGACCATCATTTGGCGGAAGTCGTTGTATTCCGACTTGGAGATGACCGCTTTGCGGAGGCGGAGGCTGCGGGTGATGAGAATGCGTTTGCCTTTCTGCTTGATGATGATGCTGAGGCTGCCGATGTTGGGCTTGGTGTATTCTATGTTGACGTCGCCGCCAATCAGTTTGACACCTTTGGGGAGTTCGAGTGAGTAGTGGTAGAACTCGCTGGCGTTGCTGGCCTGGAGGTCGGTGAGACGCTTGGAGGAGAGGAGCGAGGGGTTGATTTTCAGTCCGCGGGGTTCGTCGGGCAGGGTGATGCGTGCATAGCCGTCAACAATGGTGTCGGGTTTCCATTCGAGGGAGCGGTCGATGTAGACGGGCGAGGAGGCTACGGCCTGGGCATCGGCTTTCTCGTTCTGGGTGAGGATGGGGGTTTTCTGAGTGGCGGAGAGGAGGTATTTCTGTCCGAGGATGGTGACTTCCACTTCGAGGGGACGGTCGCCGAATACATTGAGTGAGTTGTCGACAATGGAGGCGGAGAAGCCGGCTTGGTTGAGCATGGCGGCGAGGAGGCCAGTCTTGTCGAGGTAGGTGCCGCAGTTGGAGGCAAAGACTTCGGCGGCGGGAGTGATGGCGTAGTTGACGCGTGCGAGGTCTATATTGTTGAGGTGCACGTAGTCGACTACCCAGTCGCGGATGGCGGCCACAAAGTCTTTATCGTTGTCCTTGCGGAGGCTGTTGATGAGTGAGGCGGCGGCGGGGAGGGTGGTTTCGGCGGTGAAGACGGGGCGGTTGCCCAGCTGGAATTCCACGTCATAGCCTTTGGGTGCCACCATGTAGGGTTCGTTGATGGTTTGGGGCAGGTTGGTGAAGAGGTCGGTGTGGCCGTCGGCATAGCGTATTTCGTAGCGTTTGACGGGGCAGTCCTGGTTGAGGTTGAAGCGTTCGGCGAGGAGGGTGGTGTTGCGATGGAGGGTGTAGTCGAGCACGATGGTGCAGTTGTATTCCAGGCCGGTGTGGACAATGGCCATTTCGCGAATGTCGTTGAGGCGGCCGCAGTCGGTGCATTCGCCGGGCAGCTGGAGGACGAAGGCGTTTTGCGGAGTGACTACTTTCTGGCCTTTGGCGTCGATGGTGTAGCACTCGTTGATGGTGAGGCTTTCGAAGGCGGGGTTGTAGGTGATGAAGGTTTCGCCTTTGTCGGCATAGGCGGTGATGGCACGGTTGCGCAGGAGGGTGATTTCCTTGCGGAAGCGGATGTCCATAGAGCCGTCGTTGTTGACGCGGTAGCTGCGACGTATGAGGTTATATTCGGCGTCGGGGCTCTGGGCGATGGCGGCGAAGGCCATCAGGAGGGTTATCGATGTGAGGATTGCTTTTTTCATTTGTTATGCTGATTTGTGGTTGTATGACAAGTGTTAATACAATGTTATGTTACTGGATGGGTGTTTATTTGGTGAGGATGACGGGAGTGGTGGCCAGGAGTTGCTGGTTGGCAACGGTTTGGCGGAAGCTGGGCCAGTCGGAGGCGTTGTAGACGCGTTTGCCAAAGAGAGCGCTTTCGGCAAAGGTGAGTTTGTTGCCTTCCATCCAGTATTGGCAGCCGAAGCTGGCGGCGGGGTCGGCCACACCGTTGACAAAGGGGAAGTGGAGTTTTTTGTATTGGTCGGGGAGGGTGATGGTTTCCTTGATTTCGACCAGACGTGAGCAGGCATCGGCGAAGGGTTGGGTGCGGGTGGCCTCGGAGGTGTTGAAGAAGAGGTGCGACATGGCGTTCTTGTAGAAGTTGCGGGCAGAGAGGGGTATGAAGATGAGGGTGTTCTTGTCGACGGTGGCGAATTTAGGAATGGTGACCCGGTAGGTGATGGTGACGGGTTGTTTGAGGTATTGGTCGTTGCTGGTGTGGGTGATTTTCTCGATATGGGCCTGGGGGGCTATTTTGAGCAGTTCGACTTCCAGATTGCGGTTCCACTCGGCGGTGCGGCAGTTGAACACAGAGCGTACGGCGCGGTCGCTCTGGCCTTCGGCAGTGATGGTGAGGGTGGAGGAGAGGGTGCCGAATTGGTCGAGGAAGCTTTCGGCGTTGATGCGGATGTAGTGGTTTTCGGGAGCGGAGACGGGAGTGTATTGGAGGTCGGCACCATCGGGCAGGCCAATGAGGTAGCCTTGCTGTTGTTCGGCGCTGGACCAAAGTTCGCGCACGTTGGGCACCCAAGTGGGGTCGAGCATTTCGAACGAGCCGTCGCGGTGTTGCACAGCGCAGACGCTGTGGTTGAACTGGTCGGCGGGGATGCGGTCGATGCGTTCGTGGGCCATGGTCATGGCGGCATAGGCCTTGAAGCCGGCGGCACGGAGCATGGTGACGAGCATACCGGCCTTGTCCTTACATACTCCGCAGCGGTCGGTGAAGTTCATTTGGGCGTTGTGGAGGGTGAAGCCTTCGCCGGGGCCCATGCTGATGCCGGCATAGCGGATATTGTCGGCCACCCAGTGGGTGAGGATGGCAATGGAATCGTGTTCAGACTGTGCGGGGAGGAGCAGCTCGTTGACTTTGGCCTGCACCTCGGGGGTGGGCACGAAGGAGCCGTAGTCCTCGTTGACGCCATAAAACCAAATGGACTTGGCCTGCCAGTTGGGGCTGGTGCTGAGAAGGAGTTTGCACTGGATGTCGTTGTTGGCGAGGGCGCGGGGTTCGCGTTTGAGGGGAGTGATGTAGTTCTTGGTGAAGGTGTAGATGGTGCGGTCGTTGTCGATGGTGCTGTCGATGTGGACAGGGCTGTCGGCGGGGCAGTTGTAGAGTTCGAAACGGAGGTTTTTGGCGGTGAGCACGCTGACGCGGTAGACTTTCTGGTTGACGGGGTCGTTGGACCAGAAGGGGACAATGTCGTAGAAGTGGCCGCGCATGGGAGGTATGTATTTGCTGTCGTCGTCGTTGTCGGCGAGGAGGGCATAGGTGAAACCTTTGCGGTAGGTGACGAATTCTATTTCATCGCCGGGGTCGATATGGCCTATTTGGACCATTTTCTGGCTGGCACCCCAGTAGATGAGGCGAGCCGGAGCCACATAGTCGTATACACGTAGCAGGACATCCTCGGAGGTGCCGTCGGGGTGGTGGAGCAATACTTGTTGGAATTCGACATAGGCCGAGAGGGGGTCGTAGTCGATTTTGATGGTGGCAAGACTGCTGCAACCGGCATAGTCGTTGGCACGGATGCGTTGGTGGTTGGTGACATGGCTCAATCCGGACTCTTCCATGACAACAGAGGTGCTGTCGTAGAGTACGGTTTTGTGCTGTGCAACAGCGGGAAGAGCCGTGGCAACAAGGAAAATGGTGGTGAGTAGTGTTTTGTACGTCATATTGATAAGTTTATTATTTTATTTTTAAAATGCAAAAATACACTTTTTTTGTGAATTGAGTGGAGAGAAATGCATAATAGAAGAAAAAAATGTATTTTTGCAAATCTATGAAGGGAAAGAAAATAAGATATATTTTACTGTTGTTAAGTTTGTTTGCCAGTGCTTCCGCCTATGGGCAGGTGGAGAAAGACCTGCTGTCGGCCCAAATGATAAATCAAAAAGGTGCGATAGGTGACTCGATAATGGCAAGAATGAAAGGGAAAGAAAAAAAACCGCCGTTTGTGGTGAGGCTTTGGGAAAAATTCAGTAGCTGGCGTGCCAGGGCACAGGTGGCGGGATATGATTCGGGATATGTGACATACCCGAAGCACCCTTGGCTGGTGGATGTGGAGACCAAAATGTCGATTACCGGACAGATGATGTACCTGCCCAATATGGTGAACGACGATTATTGCAGAATAGTGAATACCACAGGATTATCGAGCCGGATGGGTGTAGGGGGTTACTACCGCGGATGGGGTTTGTCGTTCGGGCCGAGGTTGAGTAACGGGTCGGAGTTCTATTTTGAGTTCTCATCGTATGGAAGGGCGTTTGGTTTCGACTTGAAGATAGACAACCAGACTAATATGTACAGCACGATAGAGTGGATGACGAATGATTTGCCCTCGCCCTCGATGGGGAAGCATCCCGGATTGACGGGGCCGGAACTAGTGTTGCTGGACCTGAATACCTACTATGTGTTCAACAACAAGAAATTCTCGTATGCATCGGCGCTGAGCCAGACATCGTGGCAGACGAAAAGTGCCGGGAGCCTGATTGCGGGCATGTCGTATCTGGCCACATACACGGGGTATGACAGTGCTTTCTTTTTGCAGCTGCCATTTGCAAACCGATTCCATATCGACACGTTCCATGTGTTGTCGCATAATTTGCTGATGGGTGTAGGGTATGCCTACAACTGGGTGTGGGGAAAAGGGAAATGGCTGTTGCATGCTTCGGTGCTGCCCATGGCAAGGTGGTCGTTCTACAGAGATGTGATGGTGAAACCGTACGGCGATTTGGATACATGGCCAGAGGAATACAGCTCATATTACAAAATCAAGGAGCAGGAATTGCAGGAAAACTTCCATCAACGGCGATGGGGTTTTGCGGGCATGATGCGGCTGGCCTTTTTCTGGAACATCACAGACCGTTGGGCGTTGGGATTGGTGAGCTCGTATGCCAATTTTCTGGACGGACGGAAAGACGGTATCAAGTTGACCACCGATGATTTGAAGCTGTATGCCTACGTGGGTCTGAGACTGTGACAGGGGATGGAGATGATTACCTCTCCGAAGTGAATTATAGTAGTTTTCTGTAATAATAGAGGGTATCCCAGAACTTGCGGGATACCCTTTTATAGTTGTGTGCCTGTATGCCTGTGGGAACAGGATATGCGGAGTGGGGCTATTTGCGAGGGGTGGAAGAGTTGTCGGGCCGGAGGTTGGATATGAGCCTGACGGCAAGGATGAGCGCCAAGGGAAGCACGGAGGCATTGAGTTGCTGAGGGAGAGCCCCCAACGTCATGAACATGGCGGCAAAAAGCATGACAAGCTGCACGACGACCACCCAACGGTTGCTGCGGCGCAGACGAATGGCAAAATAGATGAAGAGTGGTGAGAGCCAGAGGATGTTGAGGTTGATTTTGGTGCAGTAGTGTACGGTGAAGAACCAAAGGAAGATGGCGACAAGCGAAAGGATGAAATCGATGGTGAAAAGGCAGCGGTCGAACCAACGGAGGTTCCAGGAGTGGCGCCATTCGAGAATGGTGAGGCAGAGGACGGCCAAGAGGAGTACATAGAATAAAAGAACGGGGGAGACGCTGCGAGGAAGGGGGCTGCGGGTTTCGGTCAAGAGGGTGGTGGCGGGGTCGGCGAGGGGTTGACGGGTGTCGCTTACGGTAAGGGTGTCGAACTGGTGCATCATCTCGATAGGGGAGAACATGTATTCATAGTTGGAACAGCGTTTGTCGCAACGGAGGCCGAGGGCCATATCGATGCCCAGCCGCCACCAAAGAAGGCAGTGGGCCGTGGAGCGGTAGAGGATATTGCGGTAGGAGAGGTTGGTGTCGGTGGTGGTTTCGGGACTGACAGAGCGGTGGCAGAGGGAATTGAAGACCATGTCGCGCACGCGGGTGGCGCAGTTGTCGCGGAAGAAGTCGTAAAGGTAGTAGCGGTATTGTGGCATATAGTTGGTTTCGAGGGCAATGAAGAGGTTGTTGAGCTCTTGGGAGGTGAGGCGCAATCGCTGCTCCCACACGGCACGGCCCTCCATGCTGTATTCGAACATGAAATTATCGAAAGAGGAGCGGCTGAGGCAATAGTTGAGACGGCCACGGGCGAATTTCCAATAGAAATGGGGAGTGTCGAAGTCGAAAGTGCCGTAGTTGTAGACAACGTCAATGTTGTTGACAGAGTCGTTGATGCGGATGGCGGAGTGGCCAAAAGTGGTGTAGAACTCGTCGCCGGGGCCACAGGTGATGAGGCTGGCAAAGGCGGAGTCGGACAGACGGGGCATGGAAGCCTCCTGCGCGCCGGCAAGAAGCGGGAACAGCAGAAGGAATGCGGAGATGAAAATGGATTTTCTCATTGTGGGATTGTGTTGACGGGATTATTGACGAGAGGGTTGGGGATAGGGTTCGGCAGGATTGACCGGTTGGGGCATATTGGAAGAGGAAGAGGGTGCCGGGGAACCGGGGTCGGAAGCAGGATGGTGAAGATGGATGTCCACCTGCGGGAACGGGATAGAGATGTTATTGCGGTATAGGGCTTTATAGATGTTTTCGCGCATGCGCATCCAGACGGTCCAGTAGTCGTCGGTGCGTACCCATATCCACATGGAGAAGTTGACCGAGCTTTCGGCGAGGTCGCTCACAGCCACCACCGGAGGTTTGGGGTCGTGGAGGACGAGGGGGTCTTCGTTGATTACCTGCATGAGGACATCGCGCACTTGGTCGAGGTCGGAGCCATAGGCCACCGAGGCCATAAGGTCGAGGCGGATGATTTCCTCCTTGGTATGGTTGATAAGGCTTTTGTTGGAGAGTTCGCTGTTGGGGATGATGATAGTGCGGCCGTTGAAGGGGCGCATGAAGGTGTGGAAAATACGGATTTCCTGAATGTAGCCTTTGTAGGCACCACATTCGATGTAGTCGCCCACTTTGAAGGGTTTCATGAGAAGGATGATGACACCGCCGGCGAAGTTTTGAAGCGTGCCTTGCAGGGCCATGCCGATGGCCAGACCCATGGCACCCAGGAGAGCAATGAAGGAGGTGGCTTTGATGCCCACTACATCCATGGCCATGATGATGATCATGGCTTTGAGAAGCACATCGACCAAAGAGCCCAGGAACGATTTGAGAGAGGGTTCGGCATTGCGTCGCTCAAGACCGCGCATGATGATTTTCTTGAGCATCTTGGCCAGTTTCATGCCTACCCAGAGAATGAGGATGGCAATGAGGAGTTTGGGGACGAAACTGACCGTCATCTCGGTGAGGGCTTTCATGCCGTCGCGGAGAATGGTGTTTTCGCCAGTCACCACACCTTTCAGGTCGTTGAGATCCATGTTCTTGAGGCTGTCGGAGATGGATTGTGTGATACTGTCGGTGGTGGCGAGGGTCTTGGAAAATTCGTCAACCGGTTGGTCGGGGACCTTGGCATTTTCGAGGGCAGTAGCTGTCAGCAGCGTGGGGGTTTTGTCGTCGAGTAATATCATGATAATTATATTGCAAAATATGTTTGATAACGTGTTTTGGGGCAAAAAATTATTCAGTATTGGAAAAAATGTCGTATCTTTGCAAACACTATAAAATAAAAGGTTCTATGATTATCGATTTTGAAAAGATTGAGTTAAGTGTGATGCCTCACTTCAAGGGTGGGGAAGGGGAGACCCGTTCGCACCTTTTTTTTGACGGGACAAACAAAATAATGCGCGGAATGCTGAAGCCGGGATGCACGATAGGCTACCATTGCCACGAAACCAGCAGCGAAATGATATTCATTATCAGCGGAGAGGCGAAATGCCTGTATGACGACGGAGAAGAACTGTTGAAGCCCGGACAGTGTCACTATTGCCCAAAGGGGCACAGCCACAGCCTGATAAATGCCAGTGCAACAGAGGATTTGTGCTATTATGCCGTGGTGCCGGAACAATAAGAAAATGAACAAGACAAGCAATAACTATAAAAGAAGGTAAACAATGAAAAGAACTGCATTAATACTTATGTCGGCAGTGGTGCTGTTTGCTGCATGTAATAACCGACCTGCTGAAAACGATGAACTTTCCCCTTTGCCGCTGAAGGTGTATAAGGGCAATTACTGCATGGAATTGACCACGGGCGAAAATGTGCCTGTGATAGACAGTAATGTACTGGATGTGCAGAATGAGTATAATTTGGTTTGGCCAGACATGACACTGCTTGGTGAAGAGGTGCAAAAAGAGTTGATAATGCTGGCATTTAACGATGGGGAGTCGTCAACATTGGAGGAAGCCGGAAAGAAATTCCTGTCACATACGTGGATGGAGGATGACGATTATTTCCAGGTGTTGAAAAGTAAACGGATAGATTCGGTACGTGTGTATCCGCACAACTATGCATCAGTTAAAGGAACGGTTAGACAGGACGGAAATCTGCTGCATTTCAGCGTGAATACAGAGAATAACGTGGCGTTTGCCGCTCACGGCACATACGGCTGGAATACACTGATTGTGGACCGTACGACAGAGAAGGTGGTAAGGCTGGTGGACATGATGGATACTGTGGGTCTGGGGACAGTGTTGATTCGCGCCTTGAACGAATTGCCAGTGAACAAAGAGAATGGGAATACGACAGAATGCCTGTTTGACGAGTTTAAACAGTCGCTGCCACAGCCGGATGGTTTCTATCTGGACAGCACACGGAGCCAGCTGGGTGTATACTACAATATTTACAACGCACAGCCTTATGCCTGCGGTATGTTGTTTGTGGACATGCCCATAGACTGGCTGAAGAACCAGGTGACACTTACCGCCTATGGTAAAGAGATTTTGGGTATAAAAGAGGACAAGTAATGAGTATCCATAATTGTCCGGAACTGATGGATGCTATTCAGAAGCTGGGGTTTCTGCCACTTCTGACCAGCAGCATATTGGGGTTTTCGGCCGACGAGATGGTTACGCCCGAATGCCGATATGTGGTGCGTGATGACGGGGGCTGGGAATGGCCTTTGTGGAAATGGAAAGGACCTGTGGTGACAGAGGGCAACTGCGTGTATGGTAAATTCTTTGAAGGCAAGGCGGGATTTATAAGCCAGGAATGGTGGCCGGACTTTTGCAACTATCGGCGCAGTGTGCACCCTGTACAGGAACGGGATTCGATAGAAGATACGATTCTTTTGATATTGGGTACCAATGGCAGCATGATAACGAGGGATTTGAGAAAGGCCTGTGGCTTTAACGGGGCAAAGATGCGGAGCCGTTTTGACTCGTATGTGACCCGACTGCAGGGGGCCTGTAGAATTGTGACAGAAGATTTTGTATATCCGCGCGACAAGCACGACCGCCCTTATGGCTGGGGATGGGCCTTGCTGACACTGCCCGAAACACTGCTGGGACGCGAGGCGTGCCAGTGCGAACGCTCACCCGAAGAATCGTATGCCCGGATTATGGAACATCTTAGTAGTTTGCTGCCTGATGCCAGCCAGAGACAGCTGACAAAGATATTAGGATGAGGAAAAGTGAGCATTGAGATTTCTGTAACAATGCCATTGAGTGCAAGGATGCATGTTTTATATAATAACAGATATAGATTCTGGTATAGATTCTTGTCACGCAAAAAAACTATCGCAATATAGAGTGGTTATTAGATGACTATATAGCTTTCCTCCACAAATAGTATTGAGGGAGCAGAGTTATTTTCTACTATATTAAAAGCATACGGTTATGGGCGCGGACTGCATAAATGTTATTCATTTGACAATGAAAAAACTGTTTTTATTAAGTATGATGTGTCTGATGGCATTATCGATGCAGGCACAAAAACGTAGTGTCGAGTTGGACTTCCAATTAGGAACAAACGTCACAGATCGCGGAGATTCTGTTTTCTCTTCGAGTGTTGAAGACAGTACGGGTTATACCGACTTGGGGTTGCCGAGCGGGACAAAATGGAAAAACTTTAATGCTACGGGATTCTACACCTACGACGAAGCTGTTTCCAAGTTTGGCAACCGTCTACCGACAAAGGAGCAATGGGAAGAACTAAAAGCCGAGTGCCAGTGGACGTGGAACGGAAGTGGATACAAGATTACGGGTCCCAACGGCAATTCCATCGTGTTGCCCGCCTCGGGCTACCGCAGTTGCGATGGAAGTGTCCTTAACGTGGGGTCCTACGGCTTCTATTGGTCTTCTACGCCCAAGGACTCCGACGTCGCGTGGTACCTCAGCTTCGATTCCGTCGGAGTGGACGTGAACGGCAACTACCGTTGCGGCGGTCTGTCCGTCCGGCTTGTCCAAGATTAATGATTGCGTGCAAAAGAGCCCAATCATTGGACATACAAAAAACTTTATTATCTCAACTTTAACGTAGATATAACCCAAGCGAAAAGTCTTCGTCGTTGTGAGAATTTGAGAAATACGATGTAATAAAACATGCCTATTGAAAAAAATGCGTATTGTTGCTAAAATTTTCAGTAGGATATGTGAGATGTAAGGGAGAGCATTAGGCATAGGAGTTTTGCCCCGATAAACGGCCGCCCAGCAGTGAGGCTCGTAACCATTGACGCAGTTTCCCTCGTTCTTTATATTTTAAAAGGATGTCTATCTCCATTATCGGCAAGTTGTTTGTAAAAACATGCTGCAAAGATTCAACTTTTTGCTGATACAAGAGAGTTTTTTACTTATTTGAGAAAAAAGTCGTATCTTTCCTCTAAAAATGGAACCATAGAAACAAAAAACACAACGATTTCCATGAGTGTCCGAAAAGGGAAGACAATGTACAATGAGTGAAAACAAAATACAGTTTTCACATTATCA
>Ga0247611_10005805_pt1 | contig 16084 bp, 19 predicted proteins | sample 177DNAGHGhighgp2_FD_192422 | JGI IMG/M metagenome (GOLD analysis project Ga0247611, IMG submission 192422) | Sheep rumen microbial communities from Palmerston North, Manawatu-Wanganui, New Zealand - 1770 DNA GHGhigh gp2 | ecosystem: Host-associated > Mammals > Digestive system > Stomach > Rumen... | reverse complement strand
TTCCGTGCAGAGCATGAGCCGGAGATCATTCTTTATGAGGCGGCAACCCGTGAGCTAAAGAAGCTCCTCAAAGGTAATCCTGTTCCAGCCGAGAAGAAGACGATCGCGAAGATCCGTGAACTCTCCGCGCGGAAGAATGAAGAATACGAAGAACTCTCCGAGATCAAGAAGCGCGAGAAATCGCTTCAGGAGAAAGTGAACAATGTCAGAAGTATTTACGAAAACCGCATTGACAGGATACAACAGAAAAATAGAGATCAGGAGCTGGGGTGACCCAGCTTCTGTTTTTCATAGTCACATCAATGTATACTTTGATAATTCTAAGTATGTTTTGCTACACGAAAGCGGTATCTCATCACACAAGGTAATGTTTCCATCTTTCAATCCGAGAATACTCAAGTGATTACCATAAATAAACGCGATATATGTTTCATATGTATCATTCAGTTGCTTTGAACGATACTCAAATAGAATCCCATAATCATTAATAGCGGCATCAATAATGATTGACCTTCCCTCTTTGTAACCAACAGGCTCTTTGAAGAAGAATCTGTACGGAATAAGACACATCAGGTTTTTTGGTTTACGCATATCATCAAGAAGCCGCTTAACATCACGTGATAAACCTCTCTCTCGTGTTTTAACATTTTCATATTCAAGAAGTTCACTATATGTAATGTTACGTAAAACCACGTGAAAATTGGTAGCATTTATAGGTTTATATTTCTTGTCGTTCGGAGTAGTATGAGGCGCACCATATCCATAAACTCCCTCAGCAAATTGAACAATCGAATCTGCAAACTCTCTTCTAGCTGTGCCTGCTGTTTCTGGTAAGAGAAGTTTGAAATCAATACTGTAATTGCTACTCACGCAATCACTTTGACCTTTTTCTTCTGATTGTGGCTTCGTAAATAACTCTTGGTTTGATTTTTCAAGGAAATAACTGGAGCTATTCATTAACTCTCGCATATAAATCTCATAATCACAATCATTCTTGTTTGTGATGAAGTCTTTAATTATCAATTGTGCTGGCAAATAACTAAACCATAAGACCGGAGCATTCATATGACATCATTCCTTTAAGAAACTTGAGTAGTTAGCAGTAATCTTGTTATTTCAGAAAGATTGTAAGCGAGACTAACCATATAAGTAGGACTCATTCTTCCCCAATCATTATTCTCAACATAATAACGGATGTCAACAAAATCATTTGCATGTATTAGTAACGTCGACCTGAACTTAGTTTCATCATCTTTATCACCGCAAAAACGGCTGATTTTTGATTTTGCATCATTCGGAAGCATATCAAAAAGATCTACCAAGCTATGCTTTTTGGGGAATGCAATGCCATAGTGTTTAAGCAAAGATTTAAAGAACATTTCGCAAGCAAAAGCAGCATTGACAACAGTGGGAGCTGTTAGCTGACAGATTCTTCCATCGTCAATTATCTTGTATTCACCATTATCTTCTTTTCCATAACAACGCCAGGCTGCTTCCATAAACGAAATACCATTTCTATAAAAATCCATTGGCGTATTATGAACTTGAATATTGAATTCCATATGTATCCTCCCTATATGTCACATAAGATTTTGATAATTATCAGGATCTATTGTTTTTGAAAATAACACCATGTGCATCTGCCACATGAATCACAAAAGTCTGGGAAATAATCATTTTGTATCAGAGTTACTTTATTCAATTATATCACTGCATATATAGAACCTCTGTTATACAAGAAAGTGTGAACGCGATGCTCTCTGTTGATCGCAGATCAGAAGTAGTTGTGAGTCTGTTAAAGGACGAGCGTTGCAATTATAGCAACTTCTCCGAGGGTCAGGGGAGCGAAATCCCCTGCAAGATGCCGGCTCCAATTTTTGTGAAAATGAAAGTTGGCAGCCAAGGCGAATCTTGCTCTTAAGGGAAACAGGTAGGTAATCCTGTTGAAAGTAGATGATATAATAATATGCGAGGCGAGAACTAATAGTGGAGGAAGAGTGTGTGGATTATAATATATTAATCGAAAATGCTGTTATGCCTCAATCTGGTATGTCTGCGGATCAAGAACAAAACTTTTCCGAATTACTAAAACATGTTAGCGCTAAAAAGCCTTCTCACCTATATAGATATAGAACAATAACCGATTACAATTTAAGTGCACTATACAAGGATGAATTGTATTTCTCTAAGGGCAGTTCGATGAATGATGATTTTGATGCTCGTCTTTACTATGATATGAATGCAATCAATAAATGGATAGATTCTTTTATTGCTGATGATGGAAGTTTGAAGATAATAAGAAGTTTAGTATCTTCCGAAGAAATACCGATTGAAGTATATCGTACATTCCCAAATGCTAAGGCGATCATTGACGCGTTGAAACAAATGCCAACTCGACAGATAAATGATATTTCAAAAAGTATGATTGGATTCATTAGAGATAATCTTAAATCTGAATTAGAGAGGAACACGAATAGTCTTAGGGACTTAACAAAGTTTGCTTGCTTTTCGGAGAGAGTTAATTCCGATATGATGTGGGGCCATTATGCAGATAATGCAACTGGCTTTGCTATTGAATATGAATTTGATAATCAATGTACAGTGTATAAGTCGAATGTTGGTACGATTTGGGGTAATCTTTTTCCGATTGTATACGGCAAACGCAGATTAGATATGACAGCCTATGCTATTTATCTGTTCCAGATATCTCTAATAAATCGATTAGCGAATGATAAAGGTATTCTTTTGCCACAGCAGGCAATCAAAATGATCGTTCCCTGTCCGGATTTATTTATGGCGACGAAAGTTGCAATAAAGAAATCAAATGAATGGAAAGCGGAGAAGGAGTGGAGGTTGTTTTTTACTACAAATGATAATTATGTTCAACATGAAGAGCATCCACATGTAATCCATAAGGCAAGCGCAGTTTATTTAGGAAGAAAAATAAGCACTATCAATGAAAAAATAGTAGTTGATATCGCCAGAGAAAAGCAAATCCCCGTATACAAGATGACTATTTCTAATTCGGCAAAAAACTACAGGCTAGGAAAAAGAATAGTATATACACCTTGAATTAGGAATCCATGAAAAGTATCTCAATAAGTAAATGCATGAAGATCATGCTCAAATCAACGGGATGTCTTGAAGATTTCTGTACGCTAGAGTCATTCTCTTAATCCCAATCTCCCCGCGAATCAGATTAGATGCTTATGTGCACTTGATATATGGCAAGCATTTCGGTTATGTCCACAACCATCCTTCTCAGCCGCAAACTCAGCCCCTCTTATGGGATAGGGGATTGTCTACAAGAGTCTCCTGTCCCACGACCTTGAGATTATTAATCTAGAGTCGATATCCCATCTCAAATGTAAACGGTAAACCATGAGTACCAAAGCCAATAAACGCCGGGCGAGATTGCTCGGCGTCTTCGTTGTTTAGGATTTTGCTTTCTGCTGATTCCTGCACCAATCCGGCAGGGATTCAGACCAAGGCATAAGGGAGCTGATGTATGTACTGGGAGCATCCTCCTCGTGGATGAGGAGCTGGTCAAGTAAATATTGCATATACTCGGCGGGTTTGAGAAGATTGGCCTTTGCCGTTTCAGCTATACTGTATAAAATGCCGCTGCTCTTGGCACCGTTGGCAGTGTCACATAGTTTCCAGTTGTGCTTCCCCACACAGAAAGACCGGATGCTTCGCTCTGCATCGTTGTTATCCATTGGGATAATAGGGTTCTTCAGAAACTCCCGGAGATATTCTTCTTGGTGGAGAGAATACATTAGTGCTTTGTAGGTTTTTCCAGCCTTGTCCAGAACAGTTGTGGACAGGGTTTTCTTTACCCAGTCAAAGTAGTCATCTACAAGTGGCTTCACAGATCGTTCCCGATGGGCTAGGACGTCTTTATTCGACTTGCCGATCACCATCTTGTTAACGTGGTAGATTACCGCGATCTTCTGGTTGCCCTCATATGCTATCGTTCCGACTGCTTTTTTCTCTCCATATGCTTTGACAATCTCTGCAAACTTCCTTTTGGCATGCGCCCAACACCCTGCTACAGTCAATGTATCAGGGTTTTCTTTCTTCAACGTATGGTATACTTGGTATCCGTCTGTGAGAAGTACTCCTTTGTATCCTTCTAGGAATTTTCTTGGGTTTTCCGTCTTCCGCGTGGGTTTGTACTCATATAGGTAGATAGGTGGTGAATCATATTCCTGGTCGGTATGGTATACCCACATATAACTCTTGGGATTTCCCTCTCGTCCATCTTTCGTTACTTTGAATGGCGTCTCATCACAGTGGATCAATTTGCTTCGTAGTATCTTTCTGTGCATCTCATTGTACACTGGTATCAAGTATCTCTCTGCTATCTTTATACACCAGCCTGCCATGACCTGTTTCGATATGTTGACGTCATTGAATGACATGGTCTCGGCGATTCGGTTCAGGGGCTGGGCATTGACATATTTGCTCTCGAAAATCGATCCAAATAGAGAAGGAGTCAGGATGCTGTTGCGGAGCAGATTCGTACTGCCGTCTGCCTTAACAATTACATCGTCTCCATTTGCATCCTTTCCTGCATACACATGGATAATCTCTCTGTGCTTCAGATACTTCGCTCTCTGGTATTCCACATGTACCGTTTCGATTGGCGGAAGCTCCTTGTACCCATGAGGAAATAATTCTTTCAGATCCGATTCCGGAAACTTATACTCTGTCGGTGTCATTTCTTCCAGCCGGCTGATATCTTCTGCTTTCTTACCCTTGGTTTTCTTTCTGATCGGTAATACTACTTGTATTTCAGGTTCATCTTCCAAACCGTTCTCTGTCAGCTGTTCCGCCTCATTCAGGATTTCTACGATTTCGCCGTTATCGTTAAATACTAATTGGCCTGTTATTTGGGATGCTTTTTCTGTCTTCCTGCCGAAGCGCTGTTGAATCAGCACATTCATGTTCTCTTGAAGTGCATCCATCTTCGCCTGGAGCTGTTCCATCTGGTCCATCAACTGAAGGTGCATCACCACTAATGCATCCTTGGGAATCCTCTTTAATTCAGCTTCTGTCAGGCCTCTCTTTTCCATACATTTATTGTACCAATAAATGTATCTTCCGCCTAGTGTTTTCAAGGATTTTGCGCTATTTTTTCAGTATGACTACATCCGCTCCGGCTTACTTTTTCCAATCACTTTTTTCTGTTCGATTTCCAGACCTTCCATCAGCCATCTGTATTGCTGCTCGGTTATCTGCTTGGCTTCTTCGCCGTTCCTTGGCCATTTGTACTTGCCACAGACCAGGCGCTTGTACATAAGAAGAAATCCGTCCCCTTCGTACACTAGCGCCTTCATGCGATCGCATCTCTTCCCACAAAACAGAAAGATGCTTCCTTCATCAAATGGGTTCAGATCAAACTGGCTATGAATCAGTATCGATAATCCGTCGATCCCTTTCCTCAGATCTGTATACCCTGTTGCTATGTATATGTGCTTGAACCCTGTCGCATCATTGAGCATGGAGTAGCACCTCGACCACCGTCCGTAGTGTTTCTTTATCCTCGATGACCATGTTGCATTTCCCAATGTTGATTCGTACCGGCGTGAACGTTTCTCTCACCATGACCTCTCTTTCTTCCGGTATCGATATCTCTGCGAATCTCTGTTCTTTCAGTACTCTTTCCCGTAGCTTTCTCAGCCAGTAATAATATGCATTCTTGCTGAGGTTATGTTCTTCACAGTACGCTCTTATCGTCAATCCGCTCACCGCGCGGTCTTCGATTATCCTCCGCCACTCTTGCATGCGGATTCGTTCCGTCTCTTCGTGTACTTGCATCCTCTGGCCTCCTGCTTTGAAAACTTGGTTTGGTTTGTAAAGTTTTCACACTTTTCACAACCTACTTCATTTTCTCACTTCAGGTTCCGCCTTTCGAGGTACTTATGGTTTACCGTTTACTCTCAAATTGTAGTGAGAAATAGAATTAGCACGAATAAGTTGTAATCTTTTGTTGACAATATAGATTCATAGGATGATAATTAACTAAAATACAAGAATACGTTCAAAGGGGTGAAAAAGATGCTAAAGAGAGTTGTGTTAGTTTGTTTGTCGTTATTATTTGTTGTCGGCTATTGCTGTACCTTTGGGGAACTTTCATCGACTGTACATGCTAATGCAGATGCTATCGTGTATAAAGCGGAGCAAAAACTTGGATGTCCCTATGAGTGGGGGGGAGGAAGAGGTTCAAATCCTACCTCATTTGATTGTAGTGGTTTAGTGTATTATAGTTACAAGACATATTGTAGTGTAATTGCTTTGAATTCAGATTGTGCCGCGGATCAAGCGCAAGCTTTGATTAATAATGGATATGATGCAGGTCAAGTGACAAAGGCGGTGATGTATTTTTATGCACAGAAGGATTCGGGGGGAAATTGGATACAGCCGAATCGTTTCATGCACATAAATCATGTTTCGATAGTATATAGCAATACTAAGATAATTCATGCACTCCCTAGTGGCGGCGTACAAAAATCGAGTATTGGATGGAGTTCTAGTTCTCGCGTATATCAGGGAACTTGGCATCAATAGATGTAATTGACTTGTCATATGAACCGTGCGCGTATTATTAGTATATCTCTGCTTTTTTCGTGTATTGTGGCATCCTCATTTGGGTGCCACAAATCAGTTCGTTTGGAAAAAGAGATTTCTATCAAACCAAGATACAATGTTCTTGAGTACTCACTCCCTGGTGATGAGTACGGAGATGTTGTTTTTTGTGATGATTTCCTTGTTGCGAACTATACAGAGTATTCTGAGGAATACGAAATTGCGCTAGAGAATAGAAACAACAGTTCTTCTGGGAGCCTTGTTCCCGTAAATCTGAATGGTGAACCGGTTTATCCTAAAGAGTATATTGATGTGTTCAATATCGAAGGACAACAAAAGACACATTTGTTCACCAATAAAGACCTTCCGAAAACGCATTTAAAAAGACAACTTGCGCCTGAAAAACGAGGAGTTTGGGTTTTGTCAACATGTATTGAACCTTTGACGGGAGAAGTGAGGTATGTCTCATCGTTAGTGCAACCAGATGGCCGAATTATAAATGAAAAGAGGCTTGATTTTGAGGCATTCTACTATATTGACGAATATGTATATTCTGAAAATGACAATCATATAGTTGTTGGAACAAACGAGAGTGGCGAAGAACATTTATTTGTGTTTTCTAATAATGGTCACTGTATAGCTGACCATGTGATAAGTAACTGTAGTGTAGTAGATTTGATCTCTCATAATGGGAAAATCGTACTATTGTGTAACAGCCAAAAAGATGAGTCAGATATATATATGTTGGAAGTTGGGGAAGATGGTAGTCTTCCTGATAATTCTATCCGAATAAGTAGCGACAATCTTAAGACATATGGAGAAGTGAAACTGTATTCACAAGCTGATTGTATTTACGCCTATAATTCATCCGCGATATATAAATACAATGAAGAAGAACACAGCTTTGACATTTTGTTGAAGTGGATAGATACAGATTCAACTATTAGCGTGAGAACAGTGAGCGTTAATCAGCAAGAAGAAATCTCTATTTATGGATTTTCGTATGTCAGTAAAAAACCAACATTGGGAATTCTGAGTCCTGCCGATTCTTCCTTACCTCCAAAGAAAACAATTTATGTAGGTGGGTATGCACTTGAACAGTTCCCTGCGATTATGACATTGATATACCAAGCAAATTATTCTTCAACCGAGTACCATTATGTGATTAAGGAATACTCTGATAATCCGAATGGTAATATTCGAGAAGCCGTTTTTCTAGATATTATGAATGGAAATGCTCCCGATATATATATCGAACAGGAATACAACTATATTCCATTTTACGATTTATCTACATCAGATTATTTGTGCGATTTGAGCAGTTTTGTAGATTCTTTACCAGATGAAGAGTATTTTAAAGATCTAATCAGTATAGGACAGGATCATCCGTTTTGTGTAGCGGCATTTGTGCGTCCCAATGCTTTGTTTGGGCTTTCCTCTGAAATTGATGGATATCAATGGGATTTTTCACGATATATGGATTGTCTTGGGGAAATGAAGAATGGGCAGCAGTTCCAAAGCGTGTTAACTGCTGAAGATTTGCTATACTACTCGCTTTTTTCGTGCATGGATAAGTTTGTTGATATAGAAAAACCGACATGTCGTTTTGATAACGAGGATTTTCGCGAACTGCTTGAATGGTCAAAAATGTGTGGAATAGAAGAGCCTTCAGGGAATATATACTCTAGAATGAAGGAAAAGGAATTACTTCTTTCATACACAGATCATATATCATTTAAAGAGATGATTATTAATGAGTGGAGCATAAGTGAGCCTGTTTCATACATCGGATTTCCAGCTGCAGGTGGAAATTCCATTTCGTATTTTCATGATTTTACCATGGGGATTTCAGCACAGAGTCAATACAAAAATGAATGTATGAGATTTTTAAGAATGGCCTTCGATAAAGATTTTCAAATTGAGTATCGGCATGCAACAAACTCGGTATCTAAAGTTGCTGAACGGGAAATTGCTGAACAAGAATGGGAAGAACTGTCGAATGCATTACAACTAACAGATTTTGATTACTACTTTTCGAGATATGCTGATTGTCTTTCTCGAGTAGAAGCTCCGGTGTTTGGTAGTTTTGAGGTAATGAATATTATAAATGAGGAAGTACCTGCGTATTTCCAAAATCAGAAGCCAATTGATGATGTTCTAAACATAATACAAAAAAGAGTGAAACTATATCTTCAAGAGCAATATGGATAGGAGTTTTCTATGAAAAAGAGAATAATAGCAAGTTTCGGATGTGTTTTATTGTTATTTACTGCTTGTTCGAACGAGACGAAAAAGACTGGTACGATAACTATTGCTAGTGATGAGTCTACATCTTCTACTGTATTTGTGACGAATGAAAGTGACTTGCCGGAAAAGTCGTCACAAGTGACAAACTCAACAGAGGTTTCTGAATCAACCGCTCAGACGGAGTATGCTAATTCCTTGGTGGAGCGCGTTGAACAATACGCAGAGTATTCTGAAGATGGAAGTATATGGTATGTCGATACACTTGCTCCTAAAGAAGACAAGTTGCCAGATTTGACGGGATTTTCATTTCCAGAGAGCATGGGAATTGAAGAACGGATGCTTGCGATCATAAATGAAACTGGTTTGACATATTTACAAGTTGAAAAAGACGGCATGCCGTATTATGAAGATGCACAAACAGGTGAGATAACGCTACCCTATACATATTGGGCCGTAAGGTGGAGTTCGATCCATCCTGATGACAGAACATATACATATGATGAGAACGAATCAGGGTGCACTATAAGCTTGCTATATTACGAATATACTGGTGATGAATTTATATATAATGGGGATCCGAAAAAGAATGAGAGAAAAGAACATAATTACAAAATAATCGACAAAGAAATCGGATTTGAAACATCGTGTTATTGGGACGAAAATGGAGAAAATGAACGGTGGTTGATTAAGAAAACTATTTCAAAAGTTGGAAGTGAAACTGTCGAATGCAGTATATTTCAATATGATAAGGAGAATAACAATTGTTACATATTCGAAGTAAGCTGTTGGACATGTGGGAATAGTGCACTGTCTGAAGAAGAATGTAACTGGCTTAAAAAATGTGTAGGACTATTAGATGAATCGATTCCAATTAGTGACATATTGGTATGAAGAAATCATATTCCATTCAAAGAGAGAGTTATATAAGCGATTTATTAAACCTATCAAGAAGAGAGCTTTTGATTATAAGAATTGACAATAATGTTTTCTTTATTGGATGCAAGTGATAATATAATGTCAGAAGCGTGGCAACGTTTTGGCAACAGGAAATCGGATAAGCAAAGTTAATAGGCTACATCGGATAATCTGTATACTACAGTTAATAAAACTAAGCCGTATAGTCTAGAAATTCATCCCGTGTGGGCGAACTCGAATAGTCTCAAAACGCTGGAAATGCCCGTAAATAGGGCATTTCAGTTTTTTAGCCAACATTAAGCCAACATAAATCAGCGATTTGTATTTTTGAGAAGTCAGCCCGCAGCCATAGGTGGATCAGTTCTGCAACTCAAAAAGTTATCAAGAGATATTTACTGCGATGATATAATCTAAGAATAAGAAGGATATCCGGTATTGCTAAGGCTAGAGACGAAGACCGTAAACAACAGCGTTATTGGGAAAGAAACGGTGTGCCAGCATATGCCAATCTTTATAATCTGGCCGCTCAGGAGAAGACTAAGCAAATGCGACCGCTCTATCAGGAGCTCCGCATGTGAGGAAATCTTACAGGCGGGACCTGGTATTCGGGCGATGACTATAGGGCTTGTTCAGCAACGTGTTAGTGAAGAAAGCAGGAGACAACTCAGGAATAATCTGGGGAAGACTCAGAGAAAAAGAGCAGGTTGATCCAGATAATAAGCGGGGAGAATCCGTTGAGGGTTCTCCCCGATACTGCCCGGTATCATTTTGTAACATAACACACTTATGGTTTATCTACATAGCAAGTTTTGCAATACTTTGACAGATTGAAGTAGTAGGTCTTCAAATAAAACTCTTTGTAAGGCTTTACTTCTTCATTAACTATTGGATAATCATCAACTATGCAGACATTTTTGTTTGAGATGTTGCATATAAGTCTTTCCCATTCCTTTTTTGTGCTTAATCGGAATAGTTTATCGAGAGATACAGATACACATTCGGATTTCAAATCTGCAGGCATCACATTTACCGTTACCATAGGATTATCGTATTTATCTACTGGCAGGTCTTCAAATAGATAATCCTGAAAGAAGACTTTGTTAGCCATTAGAAGAAAAATCCTATGCAAGTGTTATATTGAATTGCTTTCTCGACGAGTTTCTTAAATTCATTTGCCAGTTTAATGAATTCTTCGTTGTCGGATGAGTTGATCATCCGTTCTGTAATCTCGAGAATGGAAGGTAGTGTTTCCTGATCAGCAAATTCTTCTTCGTACATATTTATCAGCAAATCACATTCCGCATCGATAAAATTAAAAAGATATTCCTCCATAAGACAATACTTGTCCTCATGGAATCTCATATACAAGAAGCCGTCTTTGACTTTGTCTGCTTCTTTATCATAAAAAGCATAATCAGATAGCGCGTCGTTAGCTTCATCGTTGACAGGCACAAGGATATAGTACCACTTATCCATATCTAAGTATTCCTTGTAGCCGGGTATATTGTTATTCATATGTTTACACCGTTCCTTTCTTATAACTCATCCTAAAATGTGTTAATCTGTGTCGTTCTGCTCTTCTTGCGGCCCCTTGGAAAGCACCGGATATACTGGGCTCCTTAAGATCAATTCCAACATATGAGCCAGGTCTTCCATCAGGTAGTACCTCGCGTATCCTGAAATACTTTCCTCCTATGGCACATACGATCTCGTATGCTTTTCCGTTGTCGAAGAAAGAAATTTTCCTCATATTGTGTTGCATGTTGTATGTCTCGCTCGTGATAGCAAACTTTGATATATACTCATCAAGATTTACTGCTTTCCACAGGTGAGCATATTTCTCGTACTCATGTTTATCATGAATTACACCTTTGATTATGCTCATATCTTTTGATAAAACAAGAGCATGTATGATTTTGCTTCTGAGATCAGTATAAATAGCTTTAGCTCCCATAGAGATCACCTCCAATTATACATGGGTAAACTGTTTTGACGAAACCGCTGGATGTTGCGTGATAATAGTAGGATTTACTATTGTTTCTCACCCTGTTCCGTCTGTCGGGAAATGAAATAATGGATATTCCATAATGCTTGTTAAGATCGTAAGCATCGGACTTGGATATGGATCCGTATACAAATATGAGATCGGTATCCTTTTTGCGAAGAGCCATCTTGAGCAAGTACAAACCATAATCTTTAAACCCGTTTCTGTTGCATCCGAGATTGCCGATCATAAATGAACAGTAGTCCGGAAAGAAATCAGCAGCGCAAATGGTACTAATGTCTCCCGGTCTGTAATTAGGCAATACTTTTACTCCAGCTATCCTGAAAGATGATTATGAGGAATTCTATCCGTATTTCAGGATCTGGCTTAAAGATAAGACTGGATTACATGAGAAGATCATATTTTCATTGATCGAAAATAAGGATCTTCGGATTAAGTACGATGGCGTACTCCTAGCAAGAGAGTACGGATTAAAGTCTGCTGTTCCTTTGATCAAAAAACAGATTTCAATAAGAGAATGTCCTCCTTCCACGGAGAATAAAAGTTATGGATGGTCCGTTGGCAATATGGCACAATAGGTATTGAAGGATTTAAATGGATACTGATATTAGAAAGACTAACTATTAAAAGTCAATAAGAAAAATGTAGCGTAAACGCTAGTCACATCGAACCTTGATAATTGCATAACGAATCAAGCCCCCACGAGGTGCTTGGAAAAACAAGTGATATTAATCAGATGTGGTTTATGCTTGTGAAATGAACTCCTTGTTTGTTTTTACGAGATGGAACATAACTCTCGTCAGTTTCTTGGCAGCATGCGAGACGGCAACGTTATAAGGCTTTCCTTCTGCCCGTTTCTTGTGCAGGTAAGTTCTGAATGTCGGATCCCAATGGCATACGTATTTGGCTGCATTGGAGATAGCATAACGAAGATATTTAGAACCCCGTTTTACCATCCTGGAATGTGTAGAAGTCAGTTGTCCTGACTGGTATACCGACGGGTCCAATCCGGCGAATGCGAGGACTTGAGATCTTCGGTCCGCAGCATAGTCGCAATGGTATGCGCATCGACGTGATCCGTTTTCGTCTTTCTAAGACTTAGACCCTTTCTGAATAGATTGGTATGTAACGGATTGAACAATCCGGGGTCGTAGCCAGATTTGTTCAAGAAAGCCAGAAGATTATCGCTGTAGTGACCGGTAGCCTCCAGTCCTACTTTTATCTTCTCGGGGTTCTTAGAACAAGAACGGAGAACCTTCTTAAGAGTCTTAAAACCTCACGACTGTTCTCAAAGGTAAAAACTTCAAAGACAACATTGCCGTTGCGATCCAGGACAACACAATCGTGTTTATCCATCGCCACATCAATTCCTGCGTAAAACATAGCAGAACCTCCAATTAAAGTATTGACACTGCTTTGGTCCACAGACTCGTTTGTTCTTACGTAACCTCGTGCTATATGAAACGTCATGCGTTATCTAACTAATTACCGTTAAAACAAACAGCTGTGGTTATTGCCTTTCTAAAAACGTCAAAGCGTTAGGAAAACAAGACTAATCCACAGCGTCTGTTAGAAATTATAAGACCTTGATGAGGGTCTATAAAAACTACAAATTAATAATACGAGGAAAAACATATGTGGCATGACGATAATGATGACATAATGAAGCTGTACAACTTACTGGAGGAACATGAGATTTATAATCCTCTTCCGGCTGTTTGCCCTGTCTGTGGTTCCAAGTCAGGCCATATCTATCTGCACCGTTATGACGAGGAACATCACGGTGGCTCTTGGGTTTGGTGCAGCAATTGTCATAATTTTACTCATGCAAGCTGTAAGGTTCCTGATTGGTGGAGGAATCTCAGTTTATTTACCATTTTCGACCTTCACGGCGCACCTGATAATCTTGATGAACAAGCTGTGTATATTGATGATTTTGTTAATAAGCTGCTCGCAATAAAGGAAGACAAGGAATTCAAGGAATCAACCAAGCCGATTCCTTGTGAGATATGTGGAACAAATATGATCCGGGAGCTTCCGGAGGGATATGGTGGAGGACTCAGTATAACCTGTCCCAATTGCGGATGGGGTGTCGCCAGTTCATATTTTGATCCTATTGTTACTGATCCAACTGATTATCAAATTACATTGCTTAATGGCAATAAGGATTCTGTTGAAGTTATCCGGGCTGTAAACAAGGTTTCGCATCGTAATCTTTTGAAGTCCAAGCACCTGATTGAAAGTGCACCATGCGTAATCTTTAAAGGTGATGCGATTGAAGTACATGGTATGAAAGAGATCCTTGACGAAAAGAAGGTTCTATACAAGATCGAACCGGATTATCCATATGATTGATTGGAGGTAAACATGTCGGCTCACTATAGTGATTACTCGAACATAGATGGTAACACAGCCTTTTTGGCGGGTGCAGTATCTGCATTTGCTGATGCATATTTATGCGAGATTCTTCCTAAGTATTGGGATTTGGAAGCTGATGTTTTTAACGCTGACATATCTAATCTGTGTGATAGCATTCGTAAGAGATTACGGGATTATCTGTCGTATAATAATGCTAAAATCATCAGCAAGATAGACAAATTGAACTTTGGATTGCAACTGCTATCCGGAGATTTGCCTCAGATCGTACATGATCTGTTTAGTCGCTACAAAGAAAAACATGTTCCAAATGAATGTGAATTGATAAACAGCTTTCTTGCGGATATCAGATATCAGCTCGGAGAAGTAAAAGGCATCAATTCGATTGAAGGTTCGCTCAATGAGAGAATAACAGCGCCATTTAGTGAGTTCTACACATATATTGTTTTTACAGTGCTGTTTATTGAATATGATGGTTATATTGTAATGCTGGTGTTTGGTTCAGATGAATAGCATGAGATAGAAGGGCCTTATTATGAATATACAAGAAACAAGTAAGTTTATTAGTTTAATACTCCGGCATAAGCCTGAGACTATCGGCTTACGCTTGATGAGCATGGCTGGGCAAATGTTGACGAACTGATTGCCGGAATCTCAAGGACACACGAGATCAACCGTGAAATACTTGAGGAGATCGTCCGCACCGATAACAAGCAGCGTTACTCGTTTAATGAAGATAAAACTCTTATCAGAGCTAACCAGGGCCATTCAATACCGGTTGATGTTGAACTCGAAGAAGTCGAACCGCCTAAGTATCTCTATCATGGTACGGGTGAGAAGTTCAGAGAGTCCATCGATGCTGAAGGCTTGAAACCTAAGAGCAGGTTATATGTTCATCTTTCAGAAGATATAGAGACTGCGACTAAGGTTGGCAGCAGACACGGAAAGCCGGTAGTGTACCGCGTTTTTGCAGGCTGGATGCATAAAAACGGATTCAGATTCTATAGATCTGTTAATGGTGTGTGGCTTACCAAAGATGTTCCTACAAAATATATAAAGCGAGAGACTTTCGATGAGAAAGAGCTTGCAGTTGTTATTAAGGAGATCAGGTGCATATTATCTTTGGCTATTGATGATAATGCGGTCATAGACAGATCAGATAGGATCTTTGAACTTGAAAAGAAGTTCAGTTGGAAAGTGTTGCAGCAAGGTCTCTTTAGACTGTTGCTGGATGACAGCCTGGCAAGTGAAGAGTATCAAGTGCTTGCACGAGTATTCTGGCTTGCTACGGAAGAAAGCCGCGACAGGAAAGCAAATGGTGAGATCAAACTGAAGTTCAAAAAGAAGACGATCATAGGTTTGTTATACTATCGGCTTTACGATAATAAGGATCCATATGGCCTTATATGGAATGTTGTATGCAACTTATATCATCTTGATTATTGCAATTCCGAGTATAGTCCTTTTGAGGACGAGAAGGTTGTCAATCAGATGAAGAAATATGGTATAGATTTGAGGAAAGAAAGATGACAAAGTTTAAACACGAATATAATATTGTGTCCTGTATGTCAGAAGCATAAATTTCCTAAAATAGTAGATTATACTTTCTGTCCGTATTGTGGTTGGTGTCATGATGATGTGTCAGAAGACGTAGAATACCAGGATATAGCTATTGGTCCCAACAACCTTTCTCTTAATGATTTCAAAAAGCGATATCAAGAGACGATAAAGACAAATCCAGATTTATATTACAAACGCGACGTGTTAGTTGAAAAAGTGAGATAAAAGGATAAAGAGACAGCTTGTTTTATCTGGCGGAATTGCTAGTAAATTTGCGTTGACCGCTAAATAAAACGGGTTTATAATATGTTTATGATAGGACGAAATAATGAAATAAAAGAATTAAATAGACTCTATGACAGCAAGAAAGCAGAACTTGTTGCCATATAC
>Ga0247611_10005804_pt1 | contig 16086 bp, 12 predicted proteins | sample 177DNAGHGhighgp2_FD_192422 | JGI IMG/M metagenome (GOLD analysis project Ga0247611, IMG submission 192422) | Sheep rumen microbial communities from Palmerston North, Manawatu-Wanganui, New Zealand - 1770 DNA GHGhigh gp2 | ecosystem: Host-associated > Mammals > Digestive system > Stomach > Rumen... | reverse complement strand
CAAAAATTACTATTGAATTTAGTTTAAAAGGTAATAAAGAGATTAATATTAATAAAGGTTCAACTTATAATGAACCTGGTTTTAAAGCTATTGGTAGTGATGGAAATGATTATAGTGATAAAGTAATTATAAGTGGTAATGTTGATACTAATAAAGTTGGTAAATATACAATAACTTATACTTTAAGTGTAAAAGATAATAAAAAAACATTAATAAGAACAGTTAATGTTATAAGTAGAGAAATTCCTGTTACTTCTATTAAAACCGATAAGGATAATTATTCTATAGAAGTTGGAGAACTAGTTGTAATTAAAGCAACGATTGAACCATCAAATGCTACTAATAAGAATTTAACCTGGTCTAGTAGTAATAACAATATCGTAAAAGTATCAAATGGTAGAATTCAAGGAGTAAGTAAAGGAATAGCCAATATTACAGTTAAAGATAGTTCTGGTAAAGTATCTAAAACAGTTAAAGTTACAGTTAAAGAAAATGTAACAATTACTTTTACTCTTAAAGGTAGTAAAAATATTACTATTGTAGTTGGGGAAAGATTTACTGATCCGGGATTTAAAGCAATTGGTAGTAATGGTGAAAACTATAGTAATAATGTAACTATTAGTGGTAATGTTGATACTAATAAAGTAGGTAAATATACTTTAACTTATACTTTAAAAATTGGTTCTATTGAAAAAAGGATAACTAGAACTGTTACTGTTGTTAAAAAAGATATTCCTGTAACTGCGATTAAAACTGATAAAGATAAATATTCAGTATATGTTGATAATTCAATTTCTATTAAAACAACTATTGAGCCAAGTAACGCAACAAATAAATCTCTTACATGGACAAGTAGTGATACTAGTGTCGCAACAGTATCAAATGGTAGTGTTAAAGGAATTAAAGCAGGAACTGTAACAATAACTATTCAAGATAGTTCTAAAAAGATAACTAAAAAAGTTACTGTTACTGTTAAAAAGAAAGTAGCAACTTCAACTGTTGAGAAAATTCATTTTATTAAGCAAAGTGTAAGATCAACTGGTTCTGGTGATGCTATTCTTCTTGAATCTAATGGACACTTTGCTATGGTTGATACAGGATTAGGTAATACTACTGATCAAAAATATGTTTATAATTATTTAAAAAGCATTGGTGTTAAAAAATTAGATTTTGTATTAGTTACGCATAATCATAATGATCATATTGGTGGTTTTGTTTATTTAGCTAATAAGTTGCCAATTGGTAGATTGTATATCAAGACATATTTAGAAAAAGATTCTATAGCTCGTACTAATAAAACAAGATATAATAATGCTATTAATAAAGCCAAAGAAAAGAATATTCCTATTATTTATATTGATAAAAGTTTTACTGATGGAAAAGGGTTTACATTCCAAGATATGAAGATTAATTTATATAATACAAAACAAGTAATTCATGATAATGAGAATGGAAATACTGTTTTAGAGTATATTAAAGTAAATGGTTATCGCATCTTTTTAACAGGTGATTTTTATAGTTATTCTGATAATGTATCTTATATGTTAAATTTATCAAAGAAAAGCGCATTCAAGAATCTTGATATTTTAAAAATACCGCATCATGGTTATGGTTCATGTGCATTTAACTCTAATAAAACAGCTGCTAATAATATGAATCCAAAATATTTAATAATTACAGGTAGTGCTAAAGTATGTGATGGCGTCTTTAATTCTAAGATTAAAAGATATTATGTAAAGAGTTCTTCGAAGAATGCTGTTGTTGTAACTTTGGGAAGTAGTATTAAGATATTAGGCTAGATATTGTTGACAAATAAAGAAAAAATGTTATAATTATTTCATAAATCTTTGATGAAGAGAAGTAGTATTAATAAACTTATAAGCGAGTTAGGTGAGGTGCGAGCTAACAAAGAAATATTAATATGAATAACACTTCGGAGAGCTTATACGAATTAAGTAGTACGAGCCGGATGTTGCCGTTATAACAACTAAGGTTTTTTGACCGGAGAGATTACGTTAGTAATAATTAGGGTGGTACCGCGAACTATAGAGTCATTCGTCCCTTTGTGGGAGATGACTCTTTTTATATTTTTAGGAGGATTTTATGGATGTAAAAGAACTTTACGAGAAAATTAAAAAAATGATGGGTAAAGAAGTTACTTTATCTGGATGGGTTCGTAACCATCGTAAACAAAAAGAATTTGGGTTTATTGATTTTTCCGATGGAACTTGTTTTAAACATGTTCAATTAGTTTATACAGATAAGTTATCAGACTTTGATGAAATAGCAAAAATCAAAATAGGATCTAGTATTGAAGTAGTTGGTACTGTTATTGAATCAGAAGGATCTGGTCAAGATTTTGAAATAAGTGTTAAAACAATTAAACTTCTTGGTGATTGTCCTGATGAATATCCGATACAACCAAAAAGACATACTAGAGAGTTTTTAAGAGATGAGGCTTATTTAAGACCAAGAACAAACCTTTTCCAAGCTGTATTTAGAGTACGTAGTGTTGCTGCAATGGCTATTCATACTTATTTTCAAGAACATGGATATGTTTATTTTCATGCACCACTAATTACTGCTTCAGACTGTGAAGGTGCTGGTCAAATGTTTCAAGTTACTACTTTAGATTTGAATAGAATTGCTAAAAGTGGAAAAGTAGATTATTCTAAAGACTTCTTTGGTAAAAGTGCTGGTCTTACAGTATCAGGTCAATTGGAAGCTGAAACTTTTGCTCTTGCTTATAAAAAAACATATACTTTTGGTCCTACATTTAGAGCGGAAAACTCTAATACCAAAACACATGCTAGTGAATTTTGGATGATAGAGCCAGAAATTGCTTTTTGTGATCTTGAAGGTGATATGGATATTATGGAAGATATGCTTAAATATGTTGTTAAGTATGTACTTGATAAATGTCCTGATGAAATGGCTTTCTTTGATTCTTTTGTTGAAAAAGGATTACTTGATAAATTACATAAATTATTAAAAAGTAAGTTTACAAGAATAAGTCATCATGATGTTATTAAGATTCTTAAAGAAGCTAATGTTAAATGGGAATTTAAGCCTGAATATGGTGAAGATATTGCTAAAGAACATGAAAAATATATTACAGAATACTTTAATGGACCAGTATTTATTAAAGATTGGCCAAAAGATATTAAAGCCTTCTATATGAAGCAAAACCCTGATGGTGAAACTGTAGCAGCTGTTGACCTTGAAGTACCAGGAGCTGGTGAACTTATTGGTGGTTCACAACGTGAAGAAGACTATGATAAGTTAGTTCATCGTATGGAAGAACTTGGTATGGAAAAAGAATCTATGGAATGGTACTTAAACCTTCGTCGTTTTGGAGGATGTGTTCATTCAGGATTTGGTATGGGATTTGAAAGATTACTTATCTATCTTACTGGGGTAGAAAATATTCGTGATGTAATACCTTACCCAAGAACACCAGGTAACTGTGAATATTAAGATATAGGAAACTATATCTTTTTTCATATTAATTTATAATATATATTATTCTAATAATTATTGAACTGTTTAGATATTATTTAAAAATAAATTGAATTGTTTAAATATTATTGTTATAATTAAGTAGAATAGGAGAGTATATGAAAGATAAAGAGGAAGAAAAAATCAAAGAAGTTAATTCTCGCACAGTAAGACGAAAAATAAAAAGAGGAGATGTTGGTAAGGCAGTTGTAACTGGTAAGACTGTTGTTTTAAAAAAGAAACCCATTCCTAAAGTAGAAGTTAAAAAAGAAGAAAAGAAAGTTGAACAAGAAAAAGTTGAACAAAAAAAAGTTGAACCCAAAAAAGAAGAAGTTAAAGAAGTAAAAAAGAATGTTGAATATTCTAAAACTAAAGCTAATAAAGCTCCATATTTTTTCTTCACAGTAATTAGTATTTTATATTTTGCAATATCAATTTGTTTAATAGGTTATGCATCATATAAAGCTATTGCTGTAGCAAGAGCTTGTAAGAATAGTACTATTGATTCTTTTGTTACAAACAAAATGTTAAATGATAGAGTTGTGTTCAATGAAGATAATGTTACAATATATGAAGAAAATCACATTAGTAACAAACAAGTAATTAGTTATTACTTTATTGTTTTAACAACATTTGTTATTACATCTTTCATTCTTGCTGTTATCTTCTCTTATCTATCAGAATATTTCACTGATAAAAGATTTAATAATCCTTTAGATGATGATAATATCAAATATATGAAAAAATGTGCTTATTTATCAGTATCAATCTTGTGTATTGCAACATTAAGTGCCTTCTTACAAAAATTCTTAACACCATTTAATATATCTACGGTAGCACTTGAATCAATGTTTGTAATAGCTATTTCAACAATATGTGGTTATATTGTTATTGAAAGAGGAAATGAAATAATTAAAGAATAGATTTCTATTCTTTTTTTGTTGTTTACGTATAAATTTGACTACATATATTTTTTGTTTTATACTTAAAGTGTAATAAGTGTAGGAGGTTATCAAAATATGGAGCGAAAAATAACGGAAGAATTTCTAAAATGGAAAAGAGATAGTATTACAAAACCTTTTTGTCTATATGGAGCAAGACAAGTTGGAAAGACATATTCATCAATTGAATTTGGTCGAAAGTATTATAAAAATATTGCCTATTTTGATACTTACAATAATAGTGAATTACATGATATTATGATGCAAGAAAAAGTAGTAGATAGATTAATTACAAAACTATCTCTTCTTGCTAGTGAAACTATTTTTAAAGATGACACTTTAATTATTTTTGATAATATAACAGATATGAATTATATTAAGGCCTTAAAGATATTTTGTGACCCTAATAATCAGTATCATGTTATTGCAATAACAAATAATCGAGAAGAAATGATTAAGTCTCGTGTTGAAGATATTTATTATCGACCTATGTTTGAAATGGATTTTGAAGAGTTTTTAATAAATAGTGATAAAAAACAATTAATTGATTTTATTAAAGATAGTTATGATACGGGAAAAGCTATGCCTTTTCATCAAATGGCTATTGATGCCTATAATGATTATTTAATAACTGGAGGTTTTCCAGAAGTTGTTAATGCTTATTTAGAAAAGAATGATGAATTATTAATTGAAGGAATTAAAAAGAAAATAATTGATATATATGAAATTGAATATGCTAAACTTGATTTAGATAGTTTTAATCGTAGTTTAGAAATAATTAGTAGTATTCCTCTTCAATTAAAGAAAGATAATAAGAAATTTCAATATGGTGTTATTAAAAAAGGTGGAAGAAGTAAAGAATATGATGATGTTATTAATCTACTTGCAAGCAATAATATCGTAAGTAGGAGTTATCGTATAACTGATGTTAAAAGTCCTCTTGTTACTAATAAAGACAGTGATTGCTTTAAAATATATTATAATGATGTAGGTCTACTATATACACTACTTCATATGAATAGAGCTAAATTAATGAACAATGATGATTTAAGAAGAATATTAATTGAAAATAATGTTGCTAATATGATTTCTAATTGGGGATATAGTTTATATTATTATCAATCCGATGGAAAAGCTGAAGTATCTTTTGTTATTCAAAATCGAAATGGTAAAATAATACCAATTGAAATAGTTAATAAAAGACTTACAAAAGCTAAATCATTATCATTACTATTATCAAAATTTGATATAAATGATTCATATCGTATTACTGAAGAGAATTTTAGTAAAAAGAAAAATGTATATTTGGTACCAGTTTATGCAATCTTTTGTTTAAACTTACGATAGTATGATATAATTATTTTGGTGATTAAATGAAAAAAAATGATTTTAAATATATTATTACTTTAATGATTTTTATAGCAATAATTATATTAATATTCAAATTTATAGCATGGTTACTACCATATGCTTTAGTGCTTCTTGGTGTATATCTTGTATATGTCTTTATTATTAAAGTTAAAGATCGTACTATTGAATTAAGTAATAAAGATGATAAAAGTAATAAAAAGAATAAAGACAATGATATAAAAGAAGCTGAAATTGTAAAAGAGAAAAATAACTAAAATAGGCTTAGCCTATTTTTTAGTAGAGGTTAATATGTGTGGATTCGTAGGTTTTTGTGATAAAAAAGATAAAAAAGAAAAAGATAAATTAATAAAGAAGATGGCTGAACGTATTATTCATCGTGGACCAGATAGTGATGGTTATTATACCGATAATAATATTGCTTTAGGTTTTAGAAGGTTATCTATTATTGATTTATCTGGTGGAGATCAACCAATATTTAATGAAAAGAAAGATAAAGTAATTGTTTTTAATGGAGAAGTATATAATTATCGAGAACTTCGTCAAGATTTATTAGAACGTGGACATCATTTTTATACTACAAGTGATACAGAAGTTGTACTCCATGGTTATGAAGAATATGGTGAAGACTTATTTAATATGTTACGTGGTATGTATGCTTTTGTTATTTATGATATTAAAAAGAATGAACTTGTTGGTGTTCGTGATATCTTTGGTATTAAGCCTTTCTATTATTATAAAGATTCCGAAGAGTTTATGTTTGGAAGTGAAATTAAATCATTTCTAGATCATCCAGGTTTTATTAAAGAATTAAATAAGGAAGCTCTTGAACCATATTTATGTTTCCAATCTAGTGTTTTAAATGAAACATTTTTTAAGAATGTTTATAAACTAAAACCAGGTCATTTCTTAAGATTTAATAAAAAAGGTTTAGAAATAAAAGAATATCATAGTCTTGATTATAGTAAAGAAAAAGATAGTTTTAAAAACTACCAAGAGAAAGTAAGAAGAACGCTAGAAGATTCTATTAAATATCATCAAATAAGTGATGTTGAAGTAGGATCATATTTATCAGGTGGTGTTGATTCATCATACGTTGTTTCTAAATTTTTACCAGATAAAACTTTTACTGTTGGTTTTGATTATAATGGTTTTAATGAAACAACTTATGCTAAAGAATTGTCTGATATGTTAGATATTAATAATTATGCAAAGTTAGTTACCGCTGATGAATTCTTTAAAACTTTACCAGTTGTTGAGTATCATGCTGATGAACCACATGCTAATCTAACTATGGTACCTTTATATTACTTATCAAAACTTGCAAGAGAACAAGTTAAAGTAGTATTATCTGGAGAAGGATCTGACGAAATGTTTGGGGGATACAATGAATATAATGTTCCAACTATAGAAAAGTTATATCTACATCTACCATTATTTTTGAGAAAGTTTAATGCAAGTATTGCTAAAAAATTACCTAAATTTCCAGGTAAGAATACAATAATTAAAGATAGTAATAATATTGAAAATAGATATTTTAGTCGTGTTAATATTATGGGGACGGATGAAGCTAATAGTCTATTAACTAAAAAATATCAATCTAACTTAACACCAGCTAAGATCGTAAAACCATATTATGATAAGGTTAAAGGAGAACCTGAAGTATTAAAGAAAATGTATATTGATACGCATTTTTGGCTTCCTAATGATATTCTTTTAAAGGCTGATAAAATGAGTATGGCTAATTCTATTGAACTTCGAGTACCTTTCTTAGATCGTGAAGTATGGAATTTATCTAAAGTACTTCCAACTAAATATATGGTAAGAAAAGGACAAACTAAATATATCTTTAGAAGTATTGCTCATGAATCTCTTCCAGAAGAATGGGCTAAAAGAAGAAAATTAGGTTTCCCAGTACCTTTTAATACATGGTTAAAAGAAGATAAATATTATAAAAAAGTTAAAGAACAATTTAACAAAGATTATGTTTCTGAATTCTTTGATTTAGATAAAATTAATAAGATGTTAGATGATCATCATAATGATATAAAACCAAATACAAGAAAGATATTTACTATATATTGCTTCCTTCTTTGGTATGAAAGATATTTTATACTTGAAAAATAAATGAGTTTGTGATATAATCTTCACGGTGATTGAGATGATATTTTATAAAATTTATTTAATCAACAACTTTGAGACTGAAAACGAGATTAGTAATCGTCCACTAGCACGTGGTTATGAAAAAGTTGGAGCTCAACAAGAATTAATTAATGAGCATCCAGCAATAATAGTTTTTATTGATAGCAACATGTTAGTTCACGAATTTTATACAGGTGATTTTTTAAGAAAATATAATATTACTGGTGATGTTAAAGACAGTAGTATTTTGACATTTAATGATTTGAGTCAATTTAATTTTGATTTAATTCCTGAAGAAGAAATAGGAAAATATAGTAGTTTAAGAAAAAATCTTGAATTAAGAAAAGTAATTGCGAAAGTTATATTTAATCAAGATAATGATTTTGAAGTATCAACAATGGAGGATCTTGCAGAAGACCGTGCTATTCAATTTGATGCATACAATAAAGGTTTGACAACTATTAATCCATATTCTGAAGATTATATGGGAAATCAAAGCCTACGTTTAAAACGTTAGGCTTTTTTATTTAATTAAAAAGTGTTATATTTATATCATAGAGGTGTATATGAAGGTTAAGTATTGTTCATATTGTGGAAAAGATTTAAAAGATAGTGTTAATTTTTGTCCATATTGTGGTAGGGAGGTAACATATAGCGGTGCAAAAAAAGAAAAGGCATCAATTGGATGGATAATACTAGGTTTCTTTTTTCCGTTAGTAGGCCTTATTTTATTTCTTGTTTGGTTAAAAGAGAGACCACTTGCTTCTAAATATGCAGGCTTTGGGGCCTTAATTAAGTTTTTATTTTATATTTATATGATTATTATTATGATATTGTTTGTTATTTCTGAATTGATTTTTGGTGTTGATAAAGCAATCAATCATAATACAAAAGATGATTTTAATCATCAACAAGAAGTTTATGGTGAAGATGATTGGTCTTAATAAATAGTGTCAAATTTAAAAAAAATAAATAAAATTGTCTTTTAATTCTAGAAATTAATAATAATTATGCTAAAATTAAATTAAGGAGAGAACTATGAAGAAAATATTAACTTTATTAATGGCTATTGCATTAGTATTTGCACCAGTAAAAGCATTTGCAGATGAAGAAGATGTAACAGTAGGATATGAAATTGTCGATGAAGATTATTATGATGAGGATGAAGATGAATTCTACGATGATTATGAAGATTACGATTACGAAGATTATGATGATGAATATTATGATGAAGAAGAATATGATTATTATGACGATGATCTTGCTACATTTGATGAAGGATTAGTTGCTGTTGATGATGTAGTTGAAGAAGAAGATGATAAAGTATCTTTATCAGTATGCAATGTGGTTCTACTTGCTACTGTTCCATTTATTGCTGGTTTACTAGTAGGAGCTGGAGTAATGCTTCTATCTTGCAAAGTTATTAAAAAAGAAGTAAAAGAAGATAAAAAAGAAAGTAAGAAAAATGATAAGTAATTATCATTTTTTTTGAGGTTAGAAAATGAAAAAAGATAATATAATTTATATTTTATTTATAATTATTATTGTGGGAGTATCTGGATATTCTATTTATAAACATTTTAATTATGAAATACCTGATGGAGTAATTCCATATAGTGTTTATATTGATGTTATTGATGATGATAATGGTTATGTTGCTATTGGTATGAATAATTATTATAAAGAAAATAATGCCAAGTATAATAGTAATAAAGATATAATTTTACAAGGACAGTTTATTAAATTTGATAAAAATTTAAATATTGTTAAGAAAATTGATTATAATGATAATAATGATAATGGTTTTATGCCACGTGAGATTATCAAAACAGATGATGGCTATATCTTAACTGGGGTTATTATGCCTCTTAATAGTGTAAAGAGTGTTGTTATAAAACTTGATAAAGATTTAAATGTTGTAAAAAAGATTTATTTAAATGAATTAGATTCAACAGTTGCTATCAAAATGATTAAAGATAATGATAGATATACTATTTTAACTCATACTTATAAAACTGATGGTGAAACTATTAGTGATGACTATAATGTTATCTTTGAACTTGATAAAGATTTAAATATTGTAAATAAGATTATATATAAGGAAAATTATGTATTGAATCAAATGTTTTTACGAGATAATAATTATTTGTTAATAGGTAATAATGAAAAAGATAGTATCGTGGTTGTAATATCAAAAGATACTAGTGAAGTTTTATCTACAAAAATTACTGATATACCAAATCAATATGAACTTTATTTTTATAACAATAAATTATATACTAGTAAATATGTTTATGATTTAGAAAACGATACAATAATTCATTTTAGTGGAGAAAATCTAAGTGATAATCATATCTTATTAATAGATAATGATGTTATTTATGTTTCTCATCCTGACCCAAGTGATAATAATTATAGTGAATCAATTTATACATATGATTTAAATATGAATAAAATTAAAGAATATAAACTAGAATTTGAAAATATCGATAAAATAATTAATTATAATGATCGATTATTAGTTATTGGTCGTGTATCTCATGATGATAGCGTAATACCTATTATAAAATATGTTGAAAAGTAATTGACAAAATAGTTATAAAATGGTTAAATACTATTTGCATATTCTTATTGACAGCCCAGTTTAAAGATATTGTAACGTGTTTTTTGAAGTTAGAAGTAACTTTGGCTATCAAGTGAAACTATTAGAAAAAACTCCCTATGATGTTTTTAGATGTCAATTATATGTGATAATTGAAGAAAGGAGAATATATTATGTCAAGATATACTGGTTCAAGTTATAAACAAGCTCGTCGTGTTGGTTCATCTTTACTTGAAAATGGTAAAGAATTAGCAAGACGTGGTTATAAACCTGGTCAACATGGAGTTGCTCGTCGTTCTAAACCATCTAACTATAGTGTTCAATTAAATGAAAAACAAAAAGTTAAATTTATGTATGGTTTAAATGAAAGACAATTCCGTAAGACATTTGATGAAGCTGGAAAGATGTCTGGTATTCATGGTGAAAACTTCTTAAAATTACTAGAAAGTCGTTTAGACAATTTAGTATATAGAATGGGTTTTGCTAACACTCGTCGTGGAGCAAGACAATTAGTTAACCATGGTCATATCGCTGTTGATGGTCATAAAACAGATATTCCATCATATCGTGTAGTACCTGGACAAATTATTTCATTAAAAGATAATACAAAAGAATTAAAATCAGTTAAAGAAGCTCTTGAAGGTGTTACAAAAAGAGTTGAATATATAGAATTCGACAAAGCCAATAATTGTGCTAAATATGTAAGACTTCCAGAACGTAATGAATTAAGTGCTGATATTAATGAAGCATTAATCGTAGATTTCTATAACAGATAGTAAGAAGAGAAGGAAACTTCTCTTTTTTTGTCTTTTATAACAATGTAACTATATCTTTTATTATGTAAATGATAAAAAATATTTTTAAAAAAATTAATAAAATCTTTTTAATGAATATATTTATTGTTATAATTAAAATAAGGAGAGATATATGAATAATAATTTTTGTAAAAATTGTGGTACACCATTACAACCAGGATATCAAGTTTGTCCAAGTTGTGGTACACCAGTTGCACCTGTTCAACAACCAATGCCAATGAACAATCAACAACCTATGGGAGGAGTACAAATGCCAATGGGTCCTCAACCATATTATCAAGTACCACCTAAACCAAAATATAGTGGATACTTTATGGCAAGTAGTATTATTATGTTAATATTTGGCGTATTATTAGTATTAGGAAGTGGTACTCAAGATACTACTGTTGATACTACTATGGCTCTTGTATTACCAGGTATTTGTGGAATAGTTGGTGGTATATTATGTTTGATTGGAAAAAATAACAAAATTATGATTATGGTATCAGGTGGTGTATATATATTAGCAACAATAATTAATTCTATTGCTATTGGTGATGTATCTATTTATGGTATACTTGCAATTGTATTTGGGGTATTAAATATTGTTTTTGGTTTAAAAGTAACTAAATAAGTAAATATGATTATTCTTAAAATAAAAGAATAATCTTTTTTATTAATAAAAAGTTATAAGTTTTATTAACAATAGGGGTTGTAAAACATCTTTTTTATAATATAATCTTTCCAAGACTTAAAGGAAGAAGGATTATTTATGACAAAGAATAAAATTAAAATATTATCTATTTCACTAACGTTAATGAGTTATAAACTTAATATCTATTGATTTTTGTTTTATAAAAAATATATATTTTTTTTCTTAATTATGATAATATTAATAATAGAATAGGATGTGATTATATGAAGAAAGGTTTAATTATAGGATTAATCATATTAGCTATTATTATTATCGGGGTAGTAGTATTTATTATTCTTAGAAAAAGAAGAAAAAATAAATTAATAAGTGGTGTTAATGAACTTGAAATAAAGAAAAATCAATTAGATAGTATTCCAGTATTAACGGAAATTGCTAAGATAGAAGATATTGCTAAAAGTGAACAATTAGAAGAAAAAGTAAAAGATTTTAAAGAAAGATATAAAGTTCTAAAAGAAGATAGATTAAAAAATATTAATGATCAACTAGTTGGTCTTGATGAATTTATTACAAATCGAGATATTAAGGGTTATTATGATAGTTATGCTAATATTGAACAAGAATTATTTGAAATTGAAGAAGGAATTAATCAAATTCTTGTAGAAATAGATGATATAGCATCATATGAAGAAAAGTATCGTGATATTGTAACTAAGTTAAAATCACGTTTCCGTACACTTGAAAAAGTATATGAAAATAAAGAAACATCTTTTGGTGAAATTAAAAAAGCTATTAAGATGCAACTTGAGAATGTTGAAAGAAGATTTGTTGACTTTGATGTAGTAATGGAAGAAAAACTTTATAATGAAGTTGTCTTAGTTGTTAAATCACTTGATACAATGATTGATCATTTAGGTGTCGTAATGGATGAACTTCCTGATATTCTATTGATTTTAAATGATTTAATTCCAGGAAGAATTGAAGATTTAAAAATCGAGTATGATAAGATGGTTGAAGAAGAATATCCTGTTTCATATTTAGATTTTCCTAATAATATTGAAAAAATTGAGAAAAGATGTAGTGATATCTTAGATAGAGCGAAAGTTCTTAATATTACAGATAGTTTATTTGATCTTAAAGTTATCCTTGATTATTTAGATGGTTTATTTAAAGATTTAGAAACTGAACGAAATGCTCGTAAAGAATTTGAATCTAATAATGGATTATATGTAGAACGCTTTAAAAAGATTGAAACAGCCTTAAAAGATATCTATAAACAAATGGATGATATTAAGGATATGTATGGACTTAAAGAAAGTGATCTTGAAGTTATTGATAATCTTAATTTAAAAGTATCTAGTTTAAATAAAGATTATAAGAAAATGTTGAGAGAAGTTAAAAAATGTAAGAGTTCATATTTAAAGATAAATATTGATTTCAATAATATTATTACAAGACTTGATAGATTAAGTGATGAAGTTGATAAAGCTATTAGATCACTTGGTAGTATGTATGATGACGAAGTAAGAGCTCGTGAAGAAGTACATAATATGAATGAATTGTTAATTAATTGTAAGAGTAAGATAAGAGAGTATCGTCTTCCAATTATTCATGATGATTATTTAGTTGATGTATCAGAAGCAAGTGAAGCTCTTGATGTCGTAAGAAAAGAACTTGAAGAAAAACCAATTATTATTAAGACACTTAATTTACGTGTTGAAACTGCTCTTGATTTAGCATTTAAATTAAATAAGAAAACAAATGATATGATTAAATATGCTTATTTCACTGAATTAATGATTGTTTATGGAAATAAATATAAGAAAGAAAAGAATTTATCAAGTGATATTTCTAAAGCTGAATTATTATATTCTAAAGGTGATTATCAAGAAAGTTACAATTTATGTTTAAATATGGTAGATAAAATTGAATATGGTTTATCTAAAAAAATAAAAAAGATATGTAGTGAATAGAAAAGAAAATCAACAAAGATTTTCTTTTTTTCTTTATAAAAAAAATATTGTATGGGTATAAGTGATGTAGTAAAATAAAAGTATAATAGGTATGTAATATGAAAAAAATAATGTGTTTTTTATTTTTAACTTTTTTCTTTAGTATTAATGTTAAAGCAATTGAAGTAAATAATTTTCAAGAATTAAAAGATGCAATTAATAATAATGAAAGTGAAATAGTTATAAAAGAAGATTTTGCTTTTAATGAATTATTAACAATTAATTATGATGTTACTATTGATGGTGGTAATCATACATTAACTCGTGATAGTAGTTATTTAAAAGGACTATTTTCTATTACAAGTGGTTATACTTTAAATATATCTAATTTAGTTATTGATGGTGGTGCTAGTGGATGGAAGATGGACTATGATAATCGTTATTATACACAAGCTAATAATAAAGGTTATGTAAGAGTACCAACTATCACAGTAGAAAGTGATCTTATTGCATCTGCAACTTTAATTGCTAATAGTGGAAGTATAGAATTAGATAATGTTACAGTACAAAACATTAGATGTACTGTTGGTGGTTGTGCTATTAGAGGAAATGGAAATAATACTTTAAAAAATTCTACATTTATGCATATTGGTAGTTCAACAAGTGGTGGTGCTATTTATATAAATGGTGGAAAAACAATTATTGATAAATCTACTTTTAAAGATAATGCTGCTGGATGTGGAGTTACTACTGCAATAAGTGGGGGATCAATCTATATAACAGGTGCAACCTTACTAGATATAAGTAACAATAGTTTATTTGAAGATAATTTTGCTCAAGGTAATGCAGGAGCTTTATATATTATTAAAACAAACTTAAATATAAAAGATACGATATTTAGACATAATATGGTTGGTAATGATGGTTCAGCAATTCAAGCAAATTCTACAACAGGTACTTATTCATATAATATTACAGATACCATTTTTGAAAAAAATGTTGGTTTTGCTACAACAGGTCAAAGTATGGGAGTAATATGGCATGAACAATGGATAAGTACTGAAGATGCACCATTAACTTACAAAAATGTTATTTTTAGAGAAAATACAGGAACAACTGGTGGCGGTATCGCAGATAATGCTAAAAGTAATACCTATATTTATATGGAAAATATTGAATCATATAATAATAATGTAAATGCAGGTGGATTATTATATGCTCAAGCAGTAAATTATTATCTAAAAAATATTGATGTTCATGATAATACTCCTGATTTAGATACTTTTTCAAATGGTAATGGAGCAGCTGTTTATTCAACAAGTTTAGCTAAAACAACTATTGATGGTGGTAAAATATATAATAATAAGAGTAGAGGTTCAGGTACAGCATTATATTTAATTGCGGGTGAACTTGAAGTAAATAATTTAGAAATATATGATAATGAAACGATTGCTAATCGTGGGGCAGGTATCTTCGTAAGAGGATATTATGATGAATACCAACCAGTATTAACATTAAATAATACAATTGTTAGAAATAATCATGCTGTAACTGCAGGTGGGGGAATCGCTGTATCTGATAATGCAAATATTTTCTCTTCAATTACAATTGATGATCAATCTAAAATATATGATAATAGTTCAGAAACAGCAGGTGATGATTTTTCTTATCAAAGAGCAGATGATAGTGTAAATGATACAGATCAAAAGATAACACTTGATAATATTAGTATCGCGGGGATAACAGGAATTGATGGATGGTATAATGATTCTGAGGATAATCGATATATAGATACAAATAATCCGGAAGTATTTAATGACTATGTTGGATTTAATGGTACATCATTATATCTTAAAGCAGGTGGATTAACAGATTTAGATTATGATTTAGTTGAAGGAACAAATGATGATATAATTCCAGTTACTATTAAATATGGTGTTCCATTTACTGTAACAGATGAAGAACCTGAAAAAGAGGGATTTATCTTTAAAAGTTGGAATACCAAAGAAGATGGAAGTGGAACTACTTTAACAAGTGGTGATACTTATGATGGTAGCGAAGGTTATATTTTATACGCTATCTATGAAGAGACAGAATATACTGTTAATTATGATTTAGTTGGTGGAAGTAATGAAAA
>Ga0247611_10005802_pt1 | contig 16096 bp, 16 predicted proteins | sample 177DNAGHGhighgp2_FD_192422 | JGI IMG/M metagenome (GOLD analysis project Ga0247611, IMG submission 192422) | Sheep rumen microbial communities from Palmerston North, Manawatu-Wanganui, New Zealand - 1770 DNA GHGhigh gp2 | ecosystem: Host-associated > Mammals > Digestive system > Stomach > Rumen... | reverse complement strand
TATTACAAATTCGAGGGCAACAACACCTCCGGCAGCCATAAGCTCAACTCCGCCATCGCCCAGGCCTACTACGCCAAGAAGCAGGGCCTCAAGGGCGTGACGACCGAGACCGGCGCCGGCCAGTGGGGCACCGCGCTGTCGATGGCCTGCGCCTACCTCGGGCTCGACCTGAAGGTATTTATGGTCAAAGTCAGCTATGAGCAGAAGCCCTTCCGCCGCGAGGTCATGCGTACCTACGGCGCCGAGGTGACGCCGTCGCCGTCGAACACCACGGCGGTGGGGCGCAAGATCCTTGAAGAGTTCCCGGGCACGACCGGCTCGCTCGGCTGCGCGATCTCCGAGGCCGTCGAGGTCGCGACCTCCAACCCCGGCTACCGCTATGTGCTCGGCAGCGTGCTCAACCAGGTGCTGCTGCACCAGAGCGTGATCGGCCTTGAGGCCAAGGCGGCGCTGGACAAATACGGCGTGAAGCCCGACATCATCATCGGCTGCGCCGGCGGCGGGTCGAATCTGGGCGGTCTGATCGCGCCCTTCATGGGCGAGAAGCTGCGCGGCGAGGCGGATTACCGCTTCATCGCCGTCGAGCCGGCCTCCTGCCCCAGCTTCACGCGCGGCAGGTTTGCCTATGACTTCTGCGACACGGGCATGATCTGCCCGCTGGCGAAGATGTACACGCTCGGAAGCGGCTTTATCCCCTCGGCCAACCACGCCGGCGGCCTGCGCTTCCACGGCATGTCGCCCACGCTCTCGCAGCTCTATGCCGACGGGCTGATGGAGGCGCGCGCCGTCGAGCAGACGGCCGTGTTCGAGGCGGCGGAGCTCTTTGCCCGTGTCGAGGGCATCCTCCCCGCGCCGGAGAGCAGCCACGCGATCCGCGTCGCGATCGACGAGGCTCTGAAGTGCAAAGAGACGGGCGAGGAGAAGGACATTCTCTTCGGTCTGACCGGCACGGGCTATTTCGATCTGGTCGCGTATCAGAAGTTCAACGACGGGTTGATGACCGACTATATCCCCACGGACGAGGATCTTGCGAAGGGCTTTGCGGGCCTGCCGCAGATCCCGGGGCTGGGCTGAAATCCGTTTCCCCCGCAGAGTCTGCGGAAAAAGATTGACAGAGAAAGGGCTGTTGCCGTTGGCAACAGCCCTTTTTTGCTATGTTTCTTTGGAAGTCTGCGCCTGATGCGCCGCCGGGGTGCCGAGGAATTTCTCCATTACCCGGTACAGCGGCCGATAGAGCGCCAGCGTGAACACAAAGTTGCCCCCGCAGTGCGTCAGGTCATAGGGGATGCCCGCGACCCACATGGCGAAGAAGCCCTCCCAGCCGCCGTTGATGGCGAACCATTCGAGATACATCAGCGGCCCGAACACGAGGCCGAACACCGCCGCGATCACCGCCCAGAGGGGCGCGGAGTCGTTCTTGCGGAAGGCCATCGCGATCGCGACCAGCAGCGGCCAGGTGTAGAGATAACCGAACCACCAGACCCCGCCGCCGAAGATCAGCCCCTCGAGCATGACGTAAACGGCGACGGAATACATCGCCCGCCAGCCGAAGAAGACCGTCGTGAGGATGATGATCACGGCGTTGAGGTTGATGTTCGGGATTGAGGCCAGAGCCGCCTTTGTCGCAAAGAGCAGCGCGCCCATCAGCGCGAGGATGCAGATCTCCTTGGCGCTGAGCTTACCAGCCGGTCGTGAGGGTGATCTCATAGCTCTCGCCGTCCGCGATCATCGTGTCGTCCACGCCGGTCATGAGCATCTCGCCGCCCTTGGTGAAGCACCACCACTGCTGTGCGCCTTCGTCGGCGGTCTCGCCGTCGACCGTCAGCACGTACAGGCCATACTCGCTCTCCGTGCCTTCGATGAGCTTCTGCTCCTCGAGCGCGCCGCGCAGATTCTCCGCGTCGGTCGCAATGGCAAAGTCCTTGCTCGAGCCGTCGCCGTGCACGACGGTGACGGTCAGCTTCTTGCCGCCCTCCTGTGCCGCCGGCTTATTGGCGTTGTAGATGACGAGCGCGCCGATGACGAGTACAAGCAAAACCGCCACGGCAATGATGATGTTTCTGGTTTTTTTGTTCATTTCAAACCTCTCCTTTCTTATGTTTCATCGAACATCACACAAGGAAAAAAGAGAGAAGATGGGGCATCTGACCCATACCCCAAATTCGTCCGGAAGTCCGCGGATCCTTGTGCGACACGACGCCTCCCTTCGGCGGCGCCGTACGGGCAGGTCTTCTGACTTTGGAGGCTTTGGATGACCGCCGTAAAACGTCGTTCACCCGCCGCCCCGCTTCACAGTGACGGCCTCGCGTGAGAATTGCACTCACATTCCCCTGTTGACTGCGGCCCGGTCTCCGCCTGCGCGGATACGGCGCAGATCCCGTTTCGATCGCTTGCGCGAAAAGTATAGCACGCCGCCGCCGGGAAAACAATCCCGGCGGCGGCAAATCGTCGTCAAGTTCTTCTGATGTCTCTCCGAAAAAAAGGGGGGTAAGAGCTCTGCGTCTTACAGATCGACCTTTTCGAAGATAGCCTCCGCGCGGCGGGCGCCGAGCGCGGTCAGCAGCACGAAGAGCGCGGCTCCAACGGCGAGAACGGCCAGCTTTGCCGGCAGATGCTGCGGATCGGGCGTGTCGAGCACGTCGCGGAAGAAGGGCAGGACAAAGCTGCAGGCCTCAAGGGCAAAGATAAAGAGGAACACGCACAGCGACACGACCAGAAACGGCTTGCCGACCGCCGCGGGGTTTTTGTACAGCCGCGGCAGGAACAGCGCGTTGAACACGCCCGCCACGACAAGCGCCAGACCGAAGAGCGCGACGTTCACGTCCATGCCCGCGGGATTGGGCCCGAGCTTCAGCGCGCCGCGCGCTATCGCAAAGGGCACGCAGACAGCAAGCTGCAGCAGCTCCGTGATCGCGAAATACAGCGCGCGGGCGCGCACCGCGTCCCTCTTGCGCACGGGCAGCAGCAGCGTGTAGTACAGATCGTTGTTCTCCCGCGCTGAGAGGCAGGCGTAAAACAGCCCCAGCGAGGCAAAGAAGCTCGGCAGATACATGGGGTAGCCGGGGATCAGCATCATCGCCCCGAAGGCGAGGAACATCCAGCTTGTCGGGTGCGCGAAAAGCGCAAATTCCTTTTTCAGCAGCTTAGCCATCGTCTCTCGCCTCCCTGTCCAAGTGCACCATGATCTCCTCGAGGTCGGACGTATGCCCGCCCAGTTCCTCCAGCTCGCTGCGCTCGACGAGCGCGGTAAAGCCCTCCTTGGCGCGTTTGCAGCCGATCAGACGGTCTTGATAGGTCTCCGCCTGCTCCGCCGTGAGCTCGACCGTGCGGTATTTCTCCCGCAGCTCACCGAGCGGCAGGGAAAAGACGATCTCGCCGTTTCGGATATAGGTCACGTCGTCGGCGCATTTGTCGAGATCCTCGGTGATATGGGTGGAGAAGAGGATGCTCACGCCCTCGTCGGCAAGCGTGAGGAACACATCGCACAGCTCGTCGCGCGAGACGGGATCGAGCCCGCTCGTCGGTTCGTCGAGGATCAGCAGCTCAGCCCTGTGGCTGAGCGCCAGGGCGAGCGCGTACTTGACCTGCATGCCGGCCGAAAGCGCCTTGGGCGTTTTGCTCTCGTCGAGGGCAAAGAGCTTCAGATAGCGCTGATAGGCCGCCTCGTCCCAGTTGTCGTAAAAGCTGCGCGTCACGGCCGTGATGGCGGAGAGCTTTTTGCTTGGGTAATAATTCGCGCCGCCGGAGACGAAGGCGATGCGGCGCTTGATCTCTTGCTCATGCTCCCCAAAGCCAAGGCCGAAAAAGCTTACCTCGCCCGCGGAGGGGTGAACGATGTTGAGCATGCTCTTGAGCGTCGTGGTCTTGCCCGCGCCGTTGCGGCCGATGAAGCCCATGATCCGTCCGCGGGAGAGCGAAAAGCCGACTTCCTTCAGTCGGAACGCCGGATATTCCTTGCAGAGGCCGCGGATCTCCAGCACCGTCTCAGCCATCGTCTTCGCCGCCTTCCATCAGACCGTGTACTTTTTCGATAAAGGTGTTGAACACGCCCTTGGGAGGGATCGCAATGCCGCGCTTTTCGTCCGCCAGCAGAATGATCGTGTCCCCGGGCTCGATCGAGAACATCTCGCGCATCTCCTTGGGGATGACGATCTGCCCCTTTTCGCCCACCTTGGCCGAGGCGGCCAGTTTGTCCTTCGGTGCTTTCATAGCGGCTCCTTTCCGTTTGAAAAGTATAATTTGTTATACTAATCATACTATATATCCGGTCTTAAGAAAAGTCAAGAAGTTTTCATCTTGCGCCGCGGCGCGTCGAATGGTATGATAAATTGATTTAATATCAGTATAAGAGAGAGACGCATGAAATATAAATGCCTGGTTTTTGACCACGACGACACCGTGGTAAACAGCACGGCGACGATCCACTACCCCTGCTTTCAGCTTTTCCTCGATGAGCGTTATCCGGGGCGGAGGTGTTCGCTGGAGCACTATTTTATTGCCAACTTCTCCCCCGGCTTCCTCGAGATGTGCCGGGGCGAGTACGGCATGGACGAGGACGCGATCCGCGACGAGACGGCCTACTGGCTGAACTATGTCGAGACCCATGTCCCCACGGCCTACCCGGGCATCCGCGAGATCATGGAGCGGCAGCGCGCCGAGGGCGGGCTGATCGCCGTGGTGTCCCACTCGCACGAGAGGAACATCCTGCGCGACTGGGCGGCAAACGGTCTGCCGGCGCCCGACGCCGTCTACGGCTGGGAGCGGCCGGAGGAGGAACGCAAGCCCTATCCCTTCCCGCTGGAGGATCTGATGCGGCGCTATGCGCTGCGGCCGGAGGAGATGCTCATGATCGACGATCTCAAGCCCGGCTATGACATGGCCCGCGCCGCCTCCGTCCCCTTTGCGGCGGTCGGCTGGGCCAACGACATCCCTCAGATCGAGAGCTTTATGCGCCAAAACTGCAAACGTTATTTCAAGACCGTGGAAGAGCTGGACGCTTTTCTGCGGTAACGAGATTCTACTGTATTCAGGTGGAAACAGACATGATGAGAAACTGGAGAAAGATCCTGGCATTGCTGCTGATGCTCGCGCTGCTGCTGCCGCTGGCCCCCGCCGCCATGGCCGAGGACGGGGAGGACGACGCGCGCTTTGCCGGCCGGAGCTGGGAGGAGATCGTCGATGAGTTCCTCGCCGAGCACAACGCCGCCCCCGAATCCGTCGCCTGCGGCTGGTGCAACACCGTCACAGGCGAGGAGCACTATCACAACGCCGACCAGTATATGGTCTCCGGCAGCATGTACAAGGTGCCGATCAACATGATCTTCACCGAAAAGGTACATAACGGCGAGATCGGCTGGGACACCTTCATCGGCGGCTATCGCTACGAATACTGCCTGCACGCGACGATCGTGGACTCCAACAACGACATCGCCAAGGGCATGTGGGACTATCTCGGCGGCTATCAGCCCTACCGGCATATTCTGGCCCCCTATATGGGCGAGGACCCCGACACGGTCGAGGAAAAGTTTTATGAGAACAACTTTTTCACGCCGCGCCAGATGATCTATGCGCTCAAGCTCCTTGCGACCGAGTCCGAGCGCTTCCCGAAGCTGATTGACGAGATGCTGCAGGCCGAGCCGAACAAGTATTTCAAGGAACGTGCGCACGACTATGACATTGCGCAGAAATACGGCTACTGGCCCGACCCGAACGGCTGGCACGTCGCGCTCAACGACTGCGCGATCATCTACACCGAGGAGCCGATCTGCATCGTGATCTTCATCGACTCGGTCAACGAGCAGGCGAGCCGCGAGCTGCTGAAGGACTACTGCGATCTGATGATCGCGTATACGGAATACTCCACGCCCGCGCGCAGGGAGGCCGAGCGCCGCAAGGCCGAGGAGGCCGCGATCGCCGCGCTGAACGAGGCAACCCCCGCGCCGCAGGAGAGCGAAAGCGGCGCCTCCGCGTCCGACCCCGCCCCGACAGCCGCGCCGCAGAGCGAGCCGGGCATGCCGGCCGCGGAAGAGGAAGAGCGCGAGCCGGGGCTGTTCTGGCCGATCGCGCTGGGGTTCTGCACGCTGGCGCTCGCCGTATGGCTCAGTCTGCGGGCGATCCGCCGCGCGCGGCGCGGCAAGCTCTCGCTGCCCTGGGCGCTCGCGGCCGTGCTCTTCGGCACGGCGGCGATCCTGGTCTGCCTTCTGCCGGGCGAGAGGGCGGCAAAGTCCGCTTCCCCCTCCGCCGCGGCGGAGGACAGCGCCTCAAGCGCCGAGGCGCAGGCTGCGGTGACGGAATTCTTCGATTCGCTTGTCGCGCGCGACTATGAGCGCGCCTGTGCGCGTCTGTCCGGCGTCGCCGCGCTGGGGCTGGAGGACAACCCCGCGAGCGAGGACGCCGCGCGGCTGATGGAAGCGGTACGCGCAAGCTGGAGCTGGCGGCTGTACGGCGACTGCATGCTGACGCGCAGCGGCGCGACGCAGCAGGTCGTCTTCAATTCGCTTGATCTTTCGCGCATGCGCGACGACATCCGCGCCGCCACCGAGGCGGAGGTCGAGCGTCTGGCCGCCGAGCTTCCGGCGGACGAGATCTATGCCGAGGACGGCGGCTATCTCCCGTCCTTTACCGAGCGCGCCTATGCCGCGGCGCTTGACGCCGTTCTCGCGCGCGCCGACGAATACTACGCCGCCACGGGTCTGAACATCCGTCTTGTAAAGGACGGCGGCGAATGGCTGATCGTCCCCGACAGCGCCCTGTACGGCGCGCTGACGGGCGGCGCGGTGAGATGAAGGGAGGAAGAGGAACGTATGCAACGCAAGCAGAATAACGACCTTCCCTTTTCCTACCGCGTGATCGCTCTCGCGCTCTTTGCGCTGTGCCTGCTGCTGCTCCTGTGGGTCGCCGGGCACGTCCATCCCGACTTTGCCACGGCCGCTTCCCCCGCGCAGAGCGCGCCCGGTACGGCTGCCGCGAGCACGTCCGGCACGGCCCGCACGACCGAGGCGGATCTTGCCGGCCGCTTTGAGCAGTTCGTCAACAACGACGTCCACGCCCACGCACTGGAGGATCTCACCTATATTGAGCGGCACTACTCGATCCCCGAGAGCGCGCTGATCGCGCCGAAGCCCGACCCCGCCCGCTTCGGCGAGACTTCCGATCCCGCGGTCGTACAGGCCGTCGTCGAGTCGGCCGCCGCGCTGCTCGGCGACCAGACCCTGGCTTGGAGCCCGGACATCGCCTTTATGCCGGGCAGCACGATCAAGTACTACTGCGACGACACGATCCTTGCGATCGCGTGGAAGGAGGCGCTCGGCAACTCCGCGGTCTCCTTCGGCGAGATCAAGGTGGCCGACGGCTCGCAGATCCGGCGCTATATCGCCAACAACAGCTATGGCTCGGACGTGCAGCTCTACGCTTCGGACATGGCGCGCGACGTCAATGCCGTCATCGCCCTCAACGGCGACTTCTACGCCTTCCGCAAGATCGGCATCACGGTCCACGCCCGCCAGCTTTACCGCAACGCGGGCAAGACGCTCGACACCTGCTTTGTCACGGCGGGCGGCGATTTGATCTTCTCGCACCGGGGCGAGCTGGACTCCGACGAGTCCGTCCGCCGCTTTATCGAGGAAAACGACGTGGTCTTCTCACTCTCCTTCGGGCCGATCCTGGTGGAAAACGGCGAGTTGAAGAGCGCCGAGAGCTACGGCAGCTATCCCATCGGCGAGATCAACAACATCTATTCCCGCTCCGGCATCGGGCAGCTGGGCAAGCTGCACTACCTCATCGCCACGCTCGGCGAGCAGGGGCCCTACAACACGCGCGCCCAGCTTTACACCTTTGCCTCCTACATGGCCGCGAAGGGCTGTGAGAGCGCCTATGCGCTCGACGGCGGCCAGACCGCCACGATGATCTTCAATGGCACGACCTTCAACCGGGTCGACTGGGACAGCGAGCGGACCATGAGCGACATCGTCTACTTTGCCACGGCAAAGGACAGCGGAGAGGGGGCGACGCCATGAGCAGCGCCATGCTTGCCATCGGCTCGATGAGCCTGTATAAAAGTGCGCTCGTCATCGCGCTCGGCGCGGCGGCCTGCTTTGCGCTCTTTTACGCGCTGTACAGCGCGCACGGCGGCTTCGGCGCGGCGGCCTGGCTGTTCACAGCGGCCGATATCGTGCTGAGCGTGCTCTTCTGCCGTTTCCTGCACTACTACTGCCACGCCGAGCAATACGGCTCGCTTATCAAGGCGATGGGGAACTATTCCACCGGCGGCTATGTGCTCGCCGGCGTCGTGCCGGCCGCGCTCGCCGCGGTCTGGATCGTCCGGCTCGCCGGGCTGACGCAGAACCCCGCCCGCCTGCTGGACTGCTTCGCGCCCGGCGCGGTGCTGGCCGTGGCCTTTATCCGGCTCAGCGCCCTGTTCAACAGCACCTGCCGCGGCAAGATCACCGTGCGCACGCCCTTTTTGCAGCACCTGCCGCTCGCCTCGCCGGTGACGGCGTCCTCGGGCGCGGCCGAATACCGCTTTGCCACCTTCTTTGTGGAATTCCTGCTGCTTGGCGTCATGTTCTTCCTGGCGCTGCGCTTTTTCTTCAAGCGCCGCCGCAAACCGATGAAGGCCGGGCAGAAGCGCGACGGCAACACCGCGCTCTATGCGATGCTGCTTGTCGCCGCGGTGGAAATGATCCTCGACTCCACGCGTTATGACTCCAGCTTTTTCCCCTTCAACGGCTTTATCAGCGTCGGTCAGATCGGCGCGGCGGTGTGCGTGCTCTCCGTGCTTATCACGTGGTCGGTGCGCTCGGTGCGCGCCAACGGCCGGACAGCCTTCCACTGGGTGATCTGGATCGGCTGGTTTCTCGCGCTCGCCGTCTCGGGCGTCAGTGAGTATTTCGTCCAGCGCCACGGCGACTGGTATCTCGGCTGTTATACCGTGATGGCCGTGGGCTGCTTCTTCATGGCCTGGCTGCCGGTGCAGATGTACAAGAGCATCTGCGCGAAGAAGAAGAGGCAGAGGAGCGAGGCATGAAGCGTTCGGAGATCAACCGCGCGCTGCGCGAAATGGAGGAATTCTGCCGCCGTGAGCGCTGTTATCTCCCGCCGTTTTGCTCCTTTACGCCGGAGGAGTGGCGGGAAAAGGGGCACGAGTACGACGAGGTACGCGACTGCGCGCTGGGCTGGGACATCACGGACTACGGTCTCGGCGATTTCGAGCGCGTCGGCTTTTCGCTCATCACGATCCGCAACGGCTGCCGCGAGCGGAGCGCGGAATACCCCAAGGTCTATGCCGAAAAGCTGTTGTACCTGCGCGAGGGGCAGTATTCGCCCAACCATTTCCACTGGGTCAAGACAGAGGACATCATCAACCGCGGCGGCGGCAACGTGCTGATCCGCGTGTATAACGCGCTGCCGGACGAGGAGATCGACCGTGAGAGCGACGTGACCGTCCGCTGCGACGGGCGGCGCTTCACCGTTCCCGCCGGGACGCAGATCCGTCTTCGGCCCGGGGAGAGCATCTCCATCCCCCAGCGGCTCTACCACGACTTCACCGTGGAGAAGGGCACGGGCGCCGTGCTGCTCGGCGAGGTCAGCGAGTGCAACGACGATAAGAACGACAACCGCTTCAACCCGCCCGTCGGCCGCTTCCCGGCCATTGAGGAGGACGAGCCGCCCTATCGCCTTTTGTGCGGCGAATATCCGAAAGCCGAATAAAACGAACGAACCCCGGGTCGAATGACCCGGGGTTCTCTTGTATGCTGTTGCTTTTTCGCGGCGCGGGCAGCCGGGGCGTCGGCCCCTACTGTTCCCGCACGCTCAGCGTGAAGCGGTTGCGCTCGACGACCGCGTGCTCGACGTCGAGCACATAGTCGATCTCCACGCTGCCGCCCTTTGCGCCGATGTCGTGGCGGATGCGCTGGGTGGACATGCCGAGCGTCGCCATGCCGTAGGGCGTTTCATACTGGAAGCTGTTCTTCTCGCCGCGGCGGAAGACCATGCGGCTGGTGATGCTGCCCGTGCGGTCGACGATGACCTCGTCGGGGCGGATCTCCACGCTCGTGCGCGTGCCGGGCAGGCCGGTGACCTCGCTTTCCATATAGCTGAGATACCCTGTGCCGTCCTCAAAGCTGTACTTGCCGTCGGTCGTAAAGTCGATGCGGTCGGGCTCGCTGTCCTCGAGACGGTGGATGCTGTTGATGCTGATCACGACGTCCTTCATTCCTTACACCTCCATGGCCGGGACGTGGCACACCGCGCTCCGCGGCGGGCGGCCGAGGAAGATCGAGGCGTGCGCGGTAAATTCCTCCGCGCTGCCGGAGGTGAAGAAGCGCTCCTCGCCCGCCGCGCCGCAGAGATCGTTTTCGCGCAGATAGTCCGCGAGCTCGTGCGCCGCGCAGTCGGCCGCGCCGATGAGCAGCACGCCGTCGCCGAGGTAGGCGCGGATGGCCTGCTCGATGAGGCCGTAGTGCGTGCAGCCAAGGATCAGCGAGCCCGCGCCCCTCGCGCGGATCGGCGCGAGATACTCCGCCACGGCCGCGCGCAGCTCGGCGTCGGCCGGGTCGTACTTTCCGCTTTCGATCAGCGGGACGAAGGCCGGGCAGGCGACGGGGACGACCTCGACGCCGGGGCAGGCCGCCTCGAGCGCCTTTTGGAAGCCGCCGCTGCGGATCGAGGCGGCGGTCGCGATCACGCCGACGGGCTTTTGGGCGTGCTTCGCTGCCTCGCGCACGGTGGCCGTGATCACGTTGAAGCTGCGGATCTCATAGCCGCCCAGGATGTCGGGCGCGGTGGACGACACGGTGCCGCAGGCGGCGAGGATGGCCTTGACGCCGTAAGAGGCGACAAAGTCGAGATCCTGCCGCGCCATGCGCCGCAGTTCCTCCGCGGGGCGTGGGCCGTAGGGCATGCGTGCTGTGTCGGCAAAATATACGATATTTTCATGCGGCAGCTCCTTTTGCAGCGCGCGGAGGGCCGTCAGCCCGCCGAGGCCGGAATCGAAGATGCCGATCGGTCTTGTATCCATGTGGTTCTCCCAATCAAAGCTGTTTTAATAATATAGCGCATTACGGCCTTTATGACAAGCAGTTTTTTTGTCGCCCGCGCCGAGTGGAAAATCTGCTTGTACTTTGCTATAATAGGTATATAATGATTATATGAGGGCGAAAAGCTGAAAGCTTTTCGCCGCGCCGCTTTGCGGCGCAGCAAAACGGCACGGCTGTTTTGCCATATACTCACTGCAAGGAGCATCGGGCGAATGATTCAAAGAATCATTCGCTGCCAAACCTGTCGTTTGGCAGCGAAATCAAGCGAAGTCTCGATTGATTTCGCTATCCGATGATCATTATAATAAGCAAAGCACCCGAAGGAGGGATGATCGTGAACATTGAACTGACCGACAAGGAATTCCGTCGGCTTTTGGATATGGTGTACATCGGCAACTGGATCTTGAACTCCGGCCGCGGCAACGACCGGTTCGAGGATTATGACCTGCTGCAGGAAAAGCTGTTTGCGCTCTGCGCGCGAAACGGCATGCGCAGCCTCTCCCAGAACTGGCAGGGGCACGTCTTCCCCTCGAAGGCCTATACCGAGGGCGGCATCCACGAGGCGATCGCCGACTATGAGGACGCGGTGTTCTTCGACATTCTGGCCGAGGAGCTGGCGCGGCGCGATCTGGGGCTGGAGGAGAGCGAGCCGGAGGATTATACCGAGCTGCAAAGCCGCATGGACGAATATCTCGACGAATTTGATAAAAACGGGCTCGGCGCCGTGAGCGTCGACTTGTAAAGGAGCAGACATGCACGACGATCTGACGCGCGAGGACATCAAAAAAATGCAGGAGGAGCTGGATTATCGCCGGCTCAAGCTGCATCCGGAGATATTGGAGGAGGTCAAGCGCACCCGCGCCTTCGGCGACCTCAGCGAGAATTATGAATACAAGGCCGCCAAGCAGGCCCAGCGGGAGAACATGAGCCGCATGCGCTATCTCGAGGGCATGATCAAGTCCGCCCACGTCATTTCCGACCGCTCCGGCGCGGACGAGGTCGGGCTGTTCGACCGGGTGGAGATCTATATGCCCGAGGATGACGAGACCGACGTGATCCGCGTCGTGACGACCGTGCGCTGCGACCCGCGCAAGGGGCTGATCAGCAAGGAATCGCCCTTTGGTCAGCAGGTGCTGGGCAAGCGCGTGGGCGACCGCTTCACCGTCCAGGTGAACGAGACTTACAGCTATGAGGCTGTGATCCGCTCCATCACCAAGGACAGCGACGACGGCTCGGTGCCGCTCCTGGGGTATTAGTTCCTAGTTATTAGTTTCTAGTTTCTAGAGGACGGGAGAACGTTTTTGCTGGAAACTAAATAAGAAAACGGAAGCGCCTTAAAGGCGCTTCCGTTTTCTTATTTCACGCTTTCGGCGAAGCGGAGGAAGGCCGCCCTGCCTTCTTCGTCGCGCTTGAACACGCCCGCGTGCTCGAGCACGGTCTTGAACACCTCGCCGACCTCTTTCCTGATGATCTCGTCGGCGTTGTCGGGAGTGAAGAGGTGGCGCTTCTTCAGCTCCTCCGCCCAGGGGGCGTGCTTTTCCGTCAACTCCGAGGCCGTGAGATCCTCGCCGTTCGCCAGGCGGCGACTAAGCTCGCCCAGCTCGTTCTTTAAGCGCGCGGGCAGCACGGCCAGGCCCATCACCTCGATCAGGCCGATGTTTTCCTTTTTGATGTGGTGCAGTTCGGCGTGCGGGTGGAACAGGCCGAGGGGATGCTCCTCGGTCGTAAGGTTGTTGCGCAGCACAAGATCGAGCTCGTAATCCTCGCCGCGGCGGCGGGCGATCGGCGTGATGGTGTTGTGCTTCTCGCCGTCGGTCTCGGCATAGATCGAGACGCTCTCGTCCGTGTAGCCGCGCCAGGCGAGCAGGATCCGGTCGGCCAGCTCTTCGAGTCTCTCCCGGTCGGCGCATCTGAGACGGATCACGCTCATCGGCCAGCGGACGATGCCCGCCTCGACGTCGTCAAAGCCGGGGAAGGACAGCTTTGTCTCCACCTCGGCGCGGGCCATGGCAAACTCGTAGTTGCCGCCCTGGAAATGGTCGTGGCTGAGGATCGAGCCGCCGACGATCGGCAGATCGGCGTTCGAGCCGATGAAGTAGTGCGGGAAGAGCGTGACGAAATCGAGCAGGCGGCGGAAGGCCGCGCGGTCGATCTTCATCGGGCGGTGCTCGGCGCAGAGCGCGATGCAGTGCTCGTTATAGTAGACATAGGGGGAATACTGCAAAAACCAGTCCTCGCCCGCGAGCTTGATCGGGATCAGGCGGTGGTTTTCGCGCGCGGGATAGTCGGCGCGGCCGGCATAGCCCTCGGCCTCGCGGCAGAGCTGACACTTGGGGTAGCCGGAGGGCTTGGCGCTGCGTGCCGCGGCGATCGCGCGCGGGTCCTTTTCGGGCTTGGAGAGGTTGATCGTGACGTCAAGCTCGCCGTATTCGGTCTCGGCCTTCCACTTGCGGTCCTTCGCGATGCGGTAGCGGCGGATATAGTCCGTGTCACAGGAAAAGCCGTAATACCAGTCGGTCGCGGCCTTGGGGTCCTCGGCATAGAGATCGCGGAAGCGGCCGATCACCGTTGAGGGCCGCGGCGTCAGCACGCCCATCAGGCGCGTGTCCAGCAGGTCGCGGCTCGTGATGCCGCCGTCGATCACGCCGCGCGCCGCGGCGTCGTCGAGGATGGCCGTTAAGATCTCCTCCAGCGTTTCGCCCGCCTTCTCGCCCACCGGCTCATAGGCGTCGAGCGAGAGGATATCCAGCATGCGGTTGCGCGCCCAGACGGCGTCTGCCTCCTCGATCAGTCCTTTTTCCAGACCGTAGGCGACAAGCGCGCCGATCTCATCGTAAATCATGGCAGATTCTCCCTTTTCTGACGTTTGACGTCATTATATCATAGCGACCTCTGCGTGGCAAGGTGGTGCCGCGGCGGCAGGCGAAAAGTTTGCGCCGTTCGATTGTATTGTGCCGCCGGGTGTGGTATAGTAACAAAAAAGCAAATCATTCGCTTCGGAGGAAAGACGGCTATGGAAATGACAGCGGCGGCCTCGTGGCTGACGGACGCCTTTTCGGGCATCGATCTGGGAATATTGAGCCTGATGCACACCTTTGCCGAGCATGCCGGCGGTGTGCTCACGCCGCTTTGCAAGCTCATCACGCTCCTGGGGGAAAAGGGCATCCTGTTCTTCCTGCTCTCGATCGGGCTGATGTGCTTTGCCCGGACGCGTCCGCTCGGCGTGTGCATGTTCGGCGCCGTGTGCTGCGGCGCGCTGATCACCAACATTCTGCTCAAGGACTGGGTCGCCCGGCCGCGCCCGTTTGAGACGCTTGCGGTGTACCGCGACTGGTGGCTTTCGATCGGCGCCCCGGCCGAGGACGGCTTTTCCTTCCCCTCCGGCCATGTGACCGCCGCGGCGGCCGGCATGGGCGCCATTTGCTTCATGCGCGGCAGGCGCTGGATCTGGCCGGCGGTGGGCGTCGTGCTGGTGATGATGTTTTCGCGCAACTACCTCCTGGCCCACTTCCCCAGCGACGTGATCGCCGCGGCGCTGATCGGGGTGTTCTCCGCCTGGGTCGCGTATCTCATCACGATGCAGATCTTCGCCTTTTTCTCCACGCGCAAAAAGGGCGACAAGCTGGCCGATTTTGTGATGCACTACAACGTCCCCGTCCCCGCGTGGCTGACCTATAAGGGCAAGCATTGATCCGATATGCAAAACGACCCGGACATCGTCCGGGTCGTTTTTTATGTTCTTATTTGTCGGTGCGCTTTTTCTTCGTGAGAAGGATCAGCCCGCCTGCCGCGCCGAGCACGCAGACCGCGGCGATCGCGCCCCACAGGGCGATGTTGTTCTCGTCGCCGGTCTTGGGGCTGTGGCCCTCGGCATAGATGGTGAGCTTGGTCTCGGCCTTGCCGTCGTCAAAGTTGACGGTGACGGTGTGGCCGCCCTTGGCCAGCTTCTCAAGTGTCTCGGGCTTGAAGGAGACGACCGTGCTGCCGCTCTTGACCGTGTAATCGGTATCCTTGGTCAGCGTCTTGCCGTCGATCTCGACGGAAGAGAAGTGGTTGAGACAGGTGTCGTCCGCCTCGCTGCGCTTGACGGTGATCGAAACGGTCTTGTTGCTCTTGAGCGTGTAGTAGCCGTTCGCTCCGGCGGAGACGGTGTACTTGATCTCCGTCCACTTGGCATAGAGCGTCAGATCCGCGGTGACGGCGGAGGTGAAGTCATAGGCCGTCTTGAGATCCTTGTCGCTGTACCAGCCGGAGAAGGAATAGCCCTTCCGGGTGGGAGCGGTGGGGTTGGCGGCCGTTTTGCCTTTTTCCACGGTCTGCTTTTCCACGGCGGAGCCGCCGTTCGTCTCAAAGCTGACGGTAAAGGTGTCGGGCTTTTTCTCGGTCCACTTGGCCTTGAGCGTGATGTCGGCCTCGACGGGAGAGCCGAAGTCAAACGCGGCGCCCTGCGGCGTCTGCCAGGAGTCAAAGGTGTAGCCTTCCTTCGTAGGGTCGGTGGGCTTCGTCGCCTTGCCGCCGATGGTCACAGTCTGGGGTGCAACGGAGCTGCCGCCGTCGCTGTCAAAGGTCACGGTATAGCTCAGCCATTTCCAGGTCGCCTTGACGGTGGTATTGGCGGTGATGTCAACCTCATCGCCGGGCTTGGCAGGCTTGCCGAGAAGCTCCCAGCTGTCAAATTCCTTGCCGGTCGGCGCCTTGAAGCCGTTTTCGGGAAGCTTGAGCTTCTCGCCTTTTTTCACCTTGACGTCCGCCATGCTTCCGGTGCCCTCGCCGGCCGCAAACGTGACGGTGAAGCTGTCCTCCTCCGCCGGCGCTTCCTGCGCGGTCCACTTGGCCTTGAGCGTGATGTTGGCAGTAATGGCCGAATTGAAATCGAACGCGGTCTCATCTTCCTTCAGCCAGGAATTGAAGGTGAAGCCTTCCTTGGTGGGGTCGGCGGGCTTCGTCGCCGTGCCGCCGGCGGTCACGGTCTGGGCCTCGACGGCGCTGCCGCCGTCGCTGTCAAAGGTCCCGGTAAAGGTGGCCGGCTTGTTCTCGGTCCCCTTCGCCTTGAGCCTGGT
>Ga0247611_10005801_pt1 | contig 16096 bp, 5 predicted proteins | sample 177DNAGHGhighgp2_FD_192422 | JGI IMG/M metagenome (GOLD analysis project Ga0247611, IMG submission 192422) | Sheep rumen microbial communities from Palmerston North, Manawatu-Wanganui, New Zealand - 1770 DNA GHGhigh gp2 | ecosystem: Host-associated > Mammals > Digestive system > Stomach > Rumen ... | reverse complement strand
CTGCAAGATGAGCTATTGAGCAATTTCAACCGTCGATTTATCGCTCAAGGTAGCTTGATTGCTCGGAACGCCAGTGTTTATCGGACTTTGAGAGAGGTTTCAGCCTGCAAAATGAGCTATAGGTCTGGAATTCATACTCCAACCCCAAATGCCTCTCACCACAAAAAATACTGCCACCACCATCAATCATGGATGGTGGCGGCAGTGGTCACAATAAATTCACTAACAAATAAAAAACTTTATGGAATGCTTGACTCCATAGCATTTAGCAGTATTTCAGTGCCTTTTTTTGAGAGGTGAATCTCAATTTCTGAGCCTTCGTCGGTATGGAAGACACATGTGCAGTTTTTGGTGTTGATTTTATAGACATAACGCCGGTTGATGAGATTCTTGCGGTCGGGGCGTATAAATGTGGTGCCACCAAGCATTCGCTCCAGTGAAAGCAGACTTTCGAGCACCATCACTTTGTCGTGCTGTGTGACAATGACCGAATAATTGCCGTCGGCGTAAATATAGATGATATCTTCCAAGGCCACATAAACGTGCCCGCTGGCTGTGCGGAAGAGGCTTTTGCCTGTGGTGTTGATTTGAGATACCTTCCTGCGGTTTTCCTTGTTTACCAGGCGGGTCACTTTCTCGATGGCCAGTGCCAGTTCGCCTCGGTCTATAGGTTTGAGCAGATAATCCACCGCTTGAAGTTTGATGGCTTTAATCAAGTATTCACGGTCGTCGTAGGCTGTGGTGAAGATGATGTAAGGCATCGGGATGGCGCTTTTCAGTTCCTCTATCAGACTCATGGCGTTTCTTCCCTGCAACTGGATGTCGAGAAAAAGCAAACGTGGTCGATGGTGAAGAATGCTGTTGAGGGCGCTGCTGTAACTGTCGCAACTGTCCACCACCTCGATTTGCTGTCTGAAATCCTCCAGTTTCTGAAGCAGCGAAAGCCTGGGAAGTCGTTCGTCTTCCACTACAATGGTCTTAATGGGTTGTTTTTTCATCTTCTATGGTTTAGCTGTGAGGGGTGAGGGGTGAGAGGTGAGAGAAATGCACTGAGGGCGCAATGCTATTGTCCTTTAACTTCCTCTCTATTCAATCATACTTATATCCCGTTGGGATTTCCATCACATAGCGAGTGCCGGTGATGCCATTGGTGTTGATATCCTCCACATATTGCTGGATGGCATACTTGTTCATCTGGTTGTGAAGAGCAATTTGTTCCATCAGAATGGAGAGCCCCATTTTGCTCGACTTCTTATGCAGACTGGCTGCTGCGGCACGTCCTATGCCATCATCGGTTACCACCACCCTTACCCAGTCGTGGCCATCCCGCACGAAATGCTCGATGCCTACATCCACATTCCCCGGTGTCTCCTTGGGCGAGATGCCATGCTTGATGGCATTCTGGCAGTAGGTGTGCAGTAGCATGTTGGGCAGTAGTGTCTGCGGGTTGACATCCTCATCCACATGGATGTTGTAGGTGAGTTTTTCGCCATATCTCATCTTTTCCAGTTTCATGTAGTTTTCCAGGTAGTCCACCTCCTCGCGCACACTTCGTGCCGGGCGGTCGATGTCGGCCAGTGTGCTGTTGGTGAATTTCGAATAGAGTCCCAGATAGTAGGTGGCCTCCTCCACCGAATGGTTCATCACAAAATATTCTATGCCGGAGAGCACATTCGAGTTGAAATGGGGAATCGACTTCAGTCTGATGGCATTGATTTGCAACTCCTTCTGCATCTTCTCACGCCGCAGGGCTTCCATGGCTTTCTTGTTGCGCAGGCGTTCCAGGCGCCGCGCTGTCATCCATATTGTCACGCCCAGCAGCACAAGCGCGGCAAGCCACACCCACCAATGTTGCCACCATTTCAGTGGCGGAGTCACCACCATGTCGTCTTTTAGAGATTGTAGCAACCTCTCTGGCGAGAAGGATGTCATCTCCTCGAGTCCGGCCAGCCATACGGTGCCATCTGCCGTCTCGGCCATGGGCGACATCTGAGGCTCTATGATGGTAAGGCCGTTTTGATGGTTGACAAAATACACATCGCTCACATTCCATTGGCTGTCAATCCGGGCCAGGATGACTCCATCCATGACGGCGATGACCAGGAAACCTTTTGGGGAGATATGCAACGACCTGATTTCGTGTCCGGCCAACTGTGGAAGTGCTTTGTTCAGCGGTTCCACCACCCCGTGACGGATGATGAAGAGCGAGTCGCCGGATGAAAACAGCACATTGCCGTCGCGGTCGCTGTCCATCGCCGAGATGGTCAGTTTCTGTGAATACTCCACATTCTCGGCTGTCCAGGGTGCGGATGCCTGGTGTGACAATCGGAAGAGGCCATAGGTGCTGCCCACCCACAACTGCCCGTCGGCATCGGCTGCGGCGCACCATGAGTGGGGCAAGTCGGCGGTCAGCGTGTCAGTACGCTCCGTGGAAGGGTCGTACATCAGCACCATGTTGCGTGTGCCGAAAACCACTTTCCCGAATGCTTCAGTGATAAACTGATAGCGCTCGTAGGGCTGGCCCACCGTGCGTACCTGTTTGCCGTCCACCTGCTGGATGCCCTCTTTTCCGGCCAGATAGACTTTGCCGTCCACCACAGCGGCACCCGGTATGTAGAAATTGCTGCTTGAATTGCATATCACCTCACCATCGACAAGCACTTTGCCATTGAGCGTTCCCATCACCAGTTGCCCATTGCCGTCGACGGCAATGGCCCTGGCAATGTCGTTGGCATCCGTCAGACTGTGATTCTGGAAGTCCATCGTGAAGAAGCAATAGAGTCCTTGGTAGGTGGCCATCCAGAGGCGGTTCCAGCGGTCGATGAGCATTCCTTTGATAAGATTGAAACCACTGGCCATTTTCTCCACCTTCTTCCCGTCGTAGACATAGAGCGTATGGCTGTCGGCGATGATAAGGCGCCCACGGTGGTCGTAGCGGGCAAACAGACCATAGTCGGGGGCCTCAAACTGATATTCCACAAGCAGTGTCAATCCATGACTGCTCACCGTGTAGATGCCGTCGCCGGCAAAGGCATACAGCATCTTCCCCATGCGGTGGAGCGAGTATACATCATCTTTTTTCGAGAGCAAACGGAAGTGGTGATGGTCGGAGACGTAAAGCCCCTCCTCCGTGGGTAGGTAGAGGGTGGTGGAATCCATGTAAAGTTTGCGGTCGGGGGTCATCTTGTCGAGCATGGGGTCGGCCGACAAGGTGTCGCAGAAGTCTTTCCTCCACCGGCATAGTCGCCGATGGGTCTCTTGTTTATCCTCCAGCAGAATGGTACCCTGGGGTAGGTCTGGAGAGTTGAAATTGTTGAGCATCAGTTGACCATTGGGGTCCATTTGCCGCAAGGACAGGTGGCCGTCGTCGAATATCCAGTAACGGCCAAAGCCCATTGCACGCACCTCGTCGCCAATCTCGCAAAACGACACGATGTTCACCCGCCGGCCCTGCATATAGGGCATCATCATCAGGCCGTCGTAACGGGCAAAGCCAGAGAGTGTCCCCACGTAGATATACCCGCGCTCGTCTTGCCACACGGTCTCGGTCTGCATCTGTGGCAGACCGTCGAGCGTAGTGAAGCGACGGAAACTCAGACGGCTGGTGATGTCCTGTGCAAAAGCCATGCCCATGGCCGACATGCCCAGTAGGATGAGCAGGATTCTTATTATATGCAGTTTTTGTGGTCTCATGCAGTGCAAAGTTATGCAATTCCACCGACAAAAGCAAATGTATTTGAGCACCTGAAAAAGATTTTTCGGTTCGTCATCTCATTCATGCAGTTCATCACTCCCAGATGCGCATTCGTCAAAAACCGATTTCTCCCAAAACCTACTTTCACAATTATTCACTATATTTGTCAATGCAAGAACTCAAATCCCAGCGAACACGACAAATCTTATAATACAATGAAAAGACTAATTGTTTACATCATTATGTGCCTTACGGCCACAGTGACGTGGGCACAAGACGTGGTCATCGACCGACTCGTCCCGGGGAGACTCGGTATCACCGTCCTGCAACAGGTGAACAGTTTCGACGATGTGCGGAGCCTCACCATCCGTTCAGGTAAATGGAACGATACCGATTTCAGTCTCTTGCAAAACGACTTTCCCAATCTGAGAAAACTCGACTTGGGCGGTCTCGACAGTAAATTCTTCGCTGGCAAATATGATTCTTCTGTCGGCAGGAAAGACTCGTTGCGCACGATGATTTTGCCACGCAATTTGGTGGTGGTGCCCAGAGGCATCATCAGTGAATGCCCCTTGGTGGAGGAAATCGAGATACCCCCTTCGGTTATCTCTGTCTCTCAAAATGCGTTCTCCAACACAAAACTCCGTCATGTGACATTCCACGAGGGGTTACAGGTGCTTGGCTATGCCAGTTTCTCCAACTGCGTCAATTTGGAGCGTGTCACACTGCCTGCCTCGCTGATTTCGGCCAGCGGTGCCTTTTACGGCTGTTTCAATCTTTACGATGTCACTTGCCTGGCCCCCACGCCGCCCTTCCTCGGGGAGAGAGGACTGTATGGAAAAGCCGAACGTGTAGAGGGTACCCTGCACATACCTCCTGGGAGCAACTACGGTGTCGCCGCCGGGTGGAATGTTTTCAACCACATCCAGGAAATCAATATGGAGCCGGCCAAGGATATCGGAGTGGTAGACACTTACGTGCCTTATCCATATCCTTCCAATCATCCCAATGTGACGCTCCGGGTGGGTATGGACAGCCTTTATGATATCACCGGTACGAAATATACGCTGAAGTATGCCGGACGCATGACTGTCACTGGTAGCGGCACATTGGAATTGGGTACTTATAATCACGAACTTGACATCCATGGGCATAACATGAAGGGATATTTCAATAATATCACCACCAATTTCCAATCCTACAATGAAGATGCTTGTTGGCCTACGCTCATGGCCAGAAGTCCCATCAGTGCCACCGACGTAAGCATCACCCATCGTCTTGCTAATTATTATAATGAGTATTATTCGTCGGTCTGGACGTTCACCTCACTGCCTTTCGATGCCAAATTGAGCGATTTGGTGACCGAGGGCGAGGATTTGCAGTGGAGCATCATGAAATATTCCGGAAAGATGCGTGCCGATGCCCGTTTCGACGATGTGTGGGTGCGGCAGACTGCCGACAGTACACTGCGCGCTGGCGAAGGCTTCATCGTGGCCGCGGGATGGAACAGTGACGTCTCGAAACAGGCTTCAATCCGCTTCACCGCCACGCCCGCGCATCGCAACGACGTCTTCAATACCGGGAATGCCGTCATACACCTACATGACTATCCCGCTGAATTTGAGTGCGACCGTGGCTGGAACTTCGTAGGCAATCCCTATCCCTGTCACTTCGCCACCAAGTATTTCGACCTTACCGGTCCGTTTGTGGTTTTCGACGGTGTACGCTTCAAGACTTATAGCCCCATCGACGACGATTATGTGCTGAAGCCTTATGAGGGATTCTTTATCCAGAAGCCCTGGGGGCACGATGCTCTTCAATTGTATAAAGAGGGGCGCTTCCTCTCAGAAACCGACTACAAAGAATTCAAGAATCAAAACAATGCCCCGCGCCATGTGTCGGCAGCCGACAGAAAAGTCATCAATGTGTCGCTCGCAAAGGATGACGAGGAGCAGGACCGCACACGACTGGTCATCAATAGCGAGGCTTCGCACGACTATGACCCCTCATGCGATGCCGTGAAATTCCCCGCCATGGACAATATCCAGACTGAGTTGTACCTCATTGGTCACGACGGCACTCGATTTGCCATCAGCGAGCAGCCCCTCGGCAGAGGCGAGAACCTGACACTCGGGGCACTGTTTGCCGCAGAGGGCGATTACACCATCTCGTTCAGCGGCAACGGTCTTGACGACCTCTACCTCACCGACATCGACACACAGGTCACACAGCCGATATCCGAGCCTTACACATTCCATGCACAGGCCGGAGAGAGTCATGGAAGGTTCTATATCAGTCGCGCCGGCGACAATGGTGGGACAACATACCAAAATGCCACCGTCGAAGTTGATGGCGTGAAGTACCAAATAAATGCCAATGGCCTTGCCACTGTTGTGGATGTAACCAAAGAAATTGAGACTCTTGAGATTCCACAGACTGTCACCTATCAGGGTGCCAACTACACTGTCTATTATTTCAATCATTACACCTACAACGCCATTACCTACAAACACCTTGTGTTGCCTTCAACTACCCTTAGCACTTATATTTCACGGGGCACTCCGAGAAAACTGGAGTCTGTCACCGTGCAGGCGCTATGTCCACCAACACAAAATTACAACACGGGTACGGTGCGCGACACCACCGACAATTATACATATTACGTACACCCGGCATCGGTCAATCGTTACAAAAGTTCGCTGAGTTACCGTGCGATTCCGCATATCCTCCCCATGACCCAGGAGCCGAAGCAACTGTGGGCACACTACGGACTGGTGCAGTTCGACGACACCAACAAACCTTCCAACAAGCCCGACTTCTATACGTATCTCAACTTTTACCCGGGGCATTACTATTACACCAACACCTACGAGAGCAACTGGGCCAATATCGAGGTGGAGGGCACTAAGACTATGCGCCTGGGCAACTTTGAGTATTTCATCAAGTACCCATTGCTCTCGCTGGTCGATAAAGGCTCTATGCTCAGTAGCCGAATGAATCCCACGATGATTGCCAACTCGCCGATGACCGCCGACCATGTGACTACCCGCTTAAAGACCGACATGTACGACATTCATTCATGGCCCATGTTATGTTTGCCCTACGACATGCGACCCAGCGATATAACGGCTGAATTCAAATTCTTCGTGCCTACCGTAAGGACGTATGATGGTGCCCGACGAGCTGCCAACGGCCCGACACCCGCCTCCAATCTCGACCCACATTCATCTAACTGGAAAGTAGTAAGCACAGGAGAGACGGTGCCCGCTGGAGAAGGGTTCATCATCAATGCATACGTACCCTACAGTTCTGATGGGCATTTGGTGAACCTGCCAGCCCTGAACAACGACCGCCGAAATGGCGTCTTCGCCAACGACCGTGTCATCACGCTGAAAGACTATCCGTCGGCACGACCCGAAGACCGTGGATGGAATCTCGTGGGAAATGCCTATCCCGCCTACTATAATATGGGCGAGAGCAATATCTCCACACCCTATTATGTGTGGGGGACCACATCAACGAGCAACAGTAATCGTGCATGCCATTACTACGTCTTCACCCGCGACGACGACGACTTCCTGCTCATGCCTTTCCAGGCATTCTTCGTGCAATATACAGACACGCAACATGAGATACACATGCCGGGCAGTGGGCGATACCATAGTTATGAGGACTATGAGGGCCGCCGGCCGGCCAATGCGCCAAGACTGGGCAGCGGTGGCACTGCCACACGCTATCTCTTCGACATCCTACTGACAGGCTGCGGTCAAGACGACCGTACCCGCGTGGTGCTCAATGAAGAGGCCACCACTGCCTTTGAACCTGCATCCGACGCCATTCAGATACCTACCGACGGTGCTTCTCTCCTTTGCACCATCGACGAGGGACACCGCTTCTCCATCAACGAGCGACCTGCACCTCAGGGAAGCATCACTCTCGGACTTGATATCGCCATCGGAGGCGAATACACCCTCTCACTGGGCAAGACCAACAGCTACGGTTTGGTGCTCACCGACCACGACAATGGGCGTGTGGTGCGTCTTGGCGAAGGTGACTATACTTTCTATGCCGAAGCCGGCCGCCACGACGGGCGCTTCTCTCTCTCGTTCGACAATCTCACCCACATCGGGGCTTTCACCTACCGAAGTGCCGCCACATCTCTCTATGATTTGCAGGGCCGCATCGTCACCGGTACTCCCCAGAGAGGCATTTATATCCAAAACGGAAAGAAAGTCGTAATCAGATAGTCACCAAAGTCCTTAAAGACCTTATCAAACAAAAATAGGAAAAACTATGAGACATTTCACAAGATACATAGCCCTGCTGGCACTGCTATTCACCGCAATGAGCACAACTGCCCAGCAGACCCGTACGATTACCTGCAAGGTGATGCCCGATAATCTGCGTGAGACCATCATCAACAACGGCGTTAATGTACAGACATTGCTGGTATATGAGGCAACAGCCGATGGAAGACAAGGCAACGGGATAGGCTCCTTTAATGTTGGCGACGGACAACAACTCTCAGTGCCCGTTGGCAAACAAATCGTGCTGAGCCATGCGCTTGGAGGTTCCTGGGACGTTGACAAATGGTATGCCAACGGACAACCTCTCGGCGGCTCGGTGGTGGAATACACCGGAACGAACAAGTTCGGATACTACGACAACTTCTTCTATGAGACCGTCTTCACCATGCCCAATGAGGATGTGGAGATTGAAATTTGGCTGATGTATGACCCAAATCTACCAGGTGACCCTGGCGACGGAACCCATCAGCTGAAAATCGTCTCCAACGCCGGAGAAAACATTAAATTTTCATACCAAAATGGAGCCTTGCAATCTACCACGGCATGGTTCGAAAACGGAGTCTATCACTGTCCTGCGGGCGAGCCTGTGGGCATCAAGGTGGACTGTAGTGAAGGATGGCGCGTGCGCCGCCTTGAACTCGACGGTGCCACGATTTACGAGGGTGATGGCATGTACGAACAGGAATTCGGAGGGCAGGTTAATTCTACTTTTTACTACATCTACACCATGCCCGACCGCGATGTGACCCTCTATGCCTACGCTGAGTTCAGCCCCGAAACCCCCGACCATGAGGGCAACACCGACTTGCCACGAATGCCTGGAAGCAACGGGTGGGACGCCGCCACCGGCGAGGTGACCATCACTAATTTGGTGTCCTACCAAGACACCTATGGTCACAGTTATTCTTCCTTGAATGATGCTCTTAGTGCATTGATGGAGCGTGAACATTTCAAATTCCCCGACATCAAGAGCCTTGTGATGGCCTGCGACATGACACCCGAAGGATGGGACAATGCCAGCAATCAACTTTCCAATTTGTTCACTTCCACACTGCCCACCACCAATTTGGAGCGTATCGACCTGAGCCGCACGTGGGACTGGGGCACAGCCGACTACATGGACTGGAACACTTATACCCAGGGCACCTTCAAGGACGGCACACCCATCGGCGACGGAGTGGTGAGCAACATCTTCAATCAGTACAACACAACGGATGTCTCCTCGCTCAAGCATCTCATTCTGCCGTCGTGCGTCACGGGATTTGTGGGTAAAGATGCTTTCCTGCACTTGGAGAAACTCAAGGCACTCACACTCTTTTCCACCACACCGCCCAAGGTGGACGACGACACGCTCGACCCACTGCCCCTCTCGCTCACACTCTATGTGCCGGGACCATCGGTGGGAGTCTATCAAGCCGACCCTTACTGGGGGCGCTTCATCGACATACGCCCCATCGACGACAGCCAGGTGACCGACCTCACCGTCTATCTGCCTGCCGACTATCCCGACGGGCGCTATACCGACATGTCGATTGTGCTGCGCAACGTGGCATCGGGCGAGACACAGCACTATGTGATCGACGACCGCAGCGACTACACCTTCCGCAATCTGCCGAGAGGTGCCTGCTACACCGTGTCGCTTGTCACATCCCGCGACGTGACCCTGGCCACTGCCGACAGTGTGTTCACCATCCAGCGCTATGTGGCGACAGGATTCGATGCCATCACACCTCTCCACGACCTCACGCTCACCGTGAAGGCCGATGGCGTGAATATCACTCAAAGATGCAGCATAGCGTGGACCACCACCGATGGCAGCCTCATCGGCAATGGAAGCATCCTGCGCTGGCAGCCGGCTGGTACCACCGTGGGCTACGACGTGAAGTTGCAACCCACCTTGGCCAACACGTACATCCAGCCTCCGCATGGAACGGTCAGCGTGGGCACAGACCCCGACCAAATCCTGGTGACTGCCCAGCGGCCGCAGATTGCCGTGGTGGACGGAAAGGTGACCGACAACAGCGGACGACGTGTGTCGGGCGCCCTTGTGACCTTCGTCCTGCCCATCAACGACAACGTGAGCCGAACCTACTCAACCGTGACCGACGGTAGTGGAAACTTCAGCCTGGAGGCCGCCACAGGAGCGGGCGTGCTCTCCGTCGGCGACACACGCTATATCAAGTGGAGCGAAAACGTCACCTTGCCCTTGGCCCAGAATATCCATATTACTGTCGACGAAATCACTGGCCCGGTGGTGCACTATGAGATGCCTTTCAGCCAGAGTGCAATTGAGGGCGAGGAAACCAGTGTGGCACCCTCCTACAACGACATGGAAAATGTGGACATCGAGGTCTATAATCTCACCACCGGACAGACGCTGGAGAATGTGTCGGTGCAATATCCGCAAATCGTGCTCATCGAGGGTGCCAAGGCGGGCGACCATCTGCGCCTGACAGCCACCAGCCGTAAGGGCGACTTCAACCCCGTGGAGACCACCACTGTGCTCGACAGCCAGGGCAAAGGCAATGCCACCCTGCCTGTCACCGCCCTGGGCGGTGTCTTCTTGAAGATGGAGCAGACCGAAAACACGGCGGTGACCACCAATATCTACGATGCCGCTGGTGAACTCTATGCCACCTACGCCATGAGCAACGCCGACTACACCGTCGACGAAATGCCCGACGGCGATTACACCGTGGTGATGATGACCTCAACCGACCTTCTCGGACGACTTGGGCGATTGGCTCAATATGCCGACCTGGGATTGGTAGAAGGCACCGACTATGTGAAACAGCGCGCGACAGTGAAGAGCGGTGTTATCAAGAAAGTGACCTTCCCCACCGTGCCCGTGCTTGACGAGACGCGATTCTATTATATCGACTTCGAAAACTCTGCCTATGGTGCCAACAAGAGCCAGGTGGGACTGGGCAACAATTTCTCTTTGCGCACCAACATCACGCTGAAACCAGAGTATGATGGACGGGTGACGGCAGCACAACTTGTATTCGATCTGCCTTCCAACACAGCCGTCGTGCCAGGCTCGGCAATGACCGGACAACGTGTAGTGCAGTTCACGCAGCAGGACAACCGCATCACCATACCTGTCCCTGTGGCCGACCTTGGACAGGTCACGCGATTCGCCGTGCAGACACTCAGCGAGGGAGGTGCCCAAACCTCTGCCTGGCTGATGCTCACCATCGGCGGACAGCAGGTGAAACAGCCTCTCGGTTCCACATTCGTTCAAGTCAACGGAGTGGGCTTCAGTGTACCGGAGCAAGTGGCCGATCTGACCGTGCCCGTCAGTGGCTACGCACCGGCGTTGAGCCGCATCACAGTGCTGGCCAACAATATTGAGATTGGACACACCATGGCCACCGCCGATGGATTCTGGAATGTGGACTGCCAGTTGCCGGAAAAGACGCCCACTCTCTCGAATTTCTTAGTGAAGGCACGCATGGAGACCGCATCTGGCGCGGTAGCCTATACAAAGGCGCGCGAACTGTCGTACGACCGCGACGCCGTCATGGCACTGCACACCTATATGTACTGCAGCGAACCTGATGTCGTCGAAGGTTTCGATGGGAGCAGGTACGTTGACTTCGACTACACCACTTCGATGAGAATGCAGGAAGTCATTACGCTCAGACTGCACATGTATGCCACATACAACTGGACTTTCTACACCCTGCTCAACACTCAGGACACCACTCGGGTAAAAAATGTGACACTCATCGTGAAACTTGAGAACGGGGAGCTGGTGCTGCTGCCTTCAACCTACGATGGCAACAGGGGAATGTGGGTCGCACATACCGATGATACCCAGACTAGCGATGAAGTGTATGCTTGGAAAGCAGGTCATACTCCTGTGGCTGTGGCCGTTGATATAACCATGAAAGACGATGCTTACAAATTGGATGCCGATCTCTTGAGCAACTCCTTGAACTCTCTTTCCATGATGCAGGGCTGTCTGAGAGAGACCTTGCAACTTATTGAATACTATTTTGCACAGTTTGAAGAAGAGAAAGACCTCGACCGACGCCGCCAACTCATAGAAGAGTTCTGCCAAGTCTTCGACATCGACCCAGAGATGGAACTCGCGCCAGAATGGCAGAACCTCAGTTGGGAGGAATGTGTCGACAAGGTGAAAAAAATGGCCGATGATTTCTCGCTCGACATGGATGGCTTCCTCAATGCCGATATGTATAACTTGCAGATGGATGGTGTCACCATCGAGCATGTAGGAAACGTCAACTCCAACCAACTCATCGAGGAGGGATACGATGAGATTCCCACCACCAGCGGAACCAGCATCTTCCTCTATCAGGATGAGGAAAAGATGATTATCGTGGATCGCGGCAATGACATGAAAATCACCTACGACCTGACCTCAGAGCAGGCTATGGCCAACCTTATGCGTGCCAATGGACTGAACCGTGCCAGTATGCAGGAGAATCTTGCCAAGATGAACAGCAAGTACGATGTCATCAAGTGGATGATGGAATTGGTACAGGGTTCCTGCAACTTAGTGGTGGAGGGCATGAAAATCCATGAGAACATTGCGATGTGCAACAATGCCATGGGAATCTACACCAAAGCCATGCTTGATGGAAAAATGGCAGATGAGGCGGGGAAAGAATTCATGAGGGCCATGAAGCAAAAACATTTCTGGGAAGGTTTGGAGAATTGGCTCAATACTCTGAAACAGGAAGGCCCCAACGTAAGTTCTGCCCTGTCTGCCTTCACCAAAGGAGAAGGTACGCTGGCCGCTGCAGCGAAAGTGGCCATGGCAGGCATGAAGGTCATAGAGAAAGTGATGTCGTGGTCGGCACTCATCGCTGATGTTGCCGATGGTATCTCAAAGGTGCAAGGACTGCTTGATGTTTACAACTCGGTGCCAAATCCCTGCAAGGACGATTTTGCCAATGCCTCCCGCATACGCGACGATATCCTGGGTTATGGCGGATGGACATCGGGACTCTATCTCGCTGTCATCCTCAGTGATGCGATATCCATGACACAGGTGAACACGGGCCTTACGGGCGCCGCGGCGTCTGCTGGCACATCACTTGTCATGTCGGTGGTGGGATGCGCACTCATCATCGCCAAGACCATCGGTATGGAGATGTATGCCAAGGATTATAAGAGCCGTATCAAGAACTGGGAGCAGGAAATCTTCCTCCTGGAGTGCGACCGCAAGAAACCTGACTTCGACCCCGAGCACCCCTATTGGAAAAAGCGTATTGAAGCACTGAATCGATACAACCATGAGGTAAGTGTGCTCCACGACCCGTCGGGCTACGTCTATGAGGCCGTGACCGACAACCGCGTGAAGGATGCCACCGCGACCATCTTCTATGAAGGCGACGTGGAAGACATCTACGGCGACACCCACAAGGGCGCCATACAGTGGGATGCCGAGAATTATGGTCAGGTGAACCCGCAAATCACCGATGCACAGGGCCGCTACAACTGGGATACACCACAGGGACAGTGGCAGGTGAAAATCGAGAAGAATGGCTACGAGACGGCTTTCAGCGAGTGGCTGCCCGTACCGCCTCCGCAACTCGACGTGAATATCGGTATCCGCCAATTGGCACAGCCCACCGTGAAGAAGGTCATCGCTTACGAGGATGGTCTCGAGGTGGAGTTCAGCAAGTATATGCGTCCGCAGACCATCGACGACAGCCGGCTGTGGCTCACCCACGACAATAAACGGGTGCCGGTGTATATTTGCCCGCTCAATGAGTCGAAGGCTTGGCTGAGCGACTCTGCCTATGTGTCGCGCCTGCTCATCAAGGCCAAGCAGCCTCTTCATACAGGTGATAAAGTCACGCTCACCGTGCGCCGCGAGGTGGAGAGTTATGCGGGGGTGAGGATGGCTGCTGATTATCAGCAGGAGTTCGTCGTCACCAACCGTGTGCGGCAGATTGCCACTGACTCGATACTCGAGGTGCCCAAGGGTGGCACACGCACATTCCGCGTAGTGGCTGAGCCTGTCTCCGCAGCAGCCGGAAAACGGGTTGTCGCTACCATGCAACATGATATCATGGCAACGGTAAATTCATCGGCTGTATTCGACAGCAACGGTGTGGCTACATTCACTATCAATGGTGAGTCGGGTGGATTCTCTGACATGGTGCTCGAACTGGAGGAGAACGACGAGGTGAACACCCATGCCCTTGTCGAGGTCATCGACCCGAATGCCATGCCTGTGGCAGCACCGATGGCATCGCGCATCAGTGGTACGGGCGTGCTGCCTGGCGACTTGCTCGAACTATGGTGCGACACCGAGGGTGCCACCATCTGGTACACCACCGACGGCTCGTGCCCATGTGATGAGAATGGCTCTCGCAAGCAATATACCGAAGCAATCGTGCTCAACCCGCCGGTCACCATCCGCGCATACGCCGTGAAGGGAGAGCAGCCGGAGAGTAGGGTGATGAATTTCTTCTACGACCTCTGGACGGGTATCGCACGCAAGTCTGCCGACGAGTTGATGCCCGAGGGATATTACGACACCGAGGGCCGCCGCATCAACCAGCCGCAACGGGGCGTAAGCATCGTCAGAATGAACGATGGAACGACTCGGAAGGTGGTGGTGAAATAGTTTGGAGTTTGGAGTTGCTGAACTCCGAGGGCGTGACAGACCACAGGCAGGTGGTGGAGTGAAGCGAAACCCCTGCCAACAAGTGGCACACACATCATAAACCCTGAAGGGGGTGACAGAACAGGTAGAATATGTTCTGTCACCCCCTTCAGGGTTAACGTAATATATAAATTACAGCACTTTTGTGACCTCGGTTATGCTCCTCGACTCGATATTGTCGCTGCCTTCCTTTTTCACATAGACGCGCCCGATTTCACTGTCTATCTGGGCCACGATATATCCTGGTCGGTAGTAACTCACCCATGAGGCAAACACCTTGTCGCCCACCTTTATCTTCTCCTTGAATGGGATGATGCGGACATCGGCCTTGTTGTAGATTTCTATCTTGCTGCCAAATCCCAGAACCAGCACCTTGTCGCCCTCTGCATGAATGAGCACTCCTTTCCGCCATTCATCATCCTTTTTCATGGCTACCTGGGCACCACTCTGCCACTGTCCGTCTTTGAGAACGGTAAACGAGGCGGGCTTCAGTGATTCGCCCTTACGCTTCTCTTCCAGTTTCGGACTGTCGGGGTTGTCGGGATAAGTCATGTCGAGATAGCAAACTTTCGGTTCGGCAGGATTGCTGTCATCTACCACGATGGCGCGCTGCATTCCACTACCACTCTGCCACCATGTGAGCACAATGTCGCCCTTCTTCGCCTTAGCCTTTTGGGGCAATGGTATAATCAGGGCATTGGGAATCTCCACATCGTTGCCATAGTTGGCAAGCACTGATGTCTCTTCACCCACTTTTTCCACCGTGGTGTCGTAGAAGATAAGCACCGCATCCTGAAGCGGCTCTTTATTCTTGATTTTTTCGGGATAATACGTGTAAGGACTCAGCACGGTCTGCCCCTCTGCCAAACTGATTTTCACTTTTTTGGGGAAATCCCAAGGCCAGGTGTCACTTTCCTGGGCGATGGCTGGTGTTACCATCAACACAGCCACCATGCATAGCATTGCTTTGACGATTTTTCTCATAGTGTTATTCTTGAATTGACTGGGAACATCCCCAATCAGGGTGCAAAGATAATGTTTTTTTATCGTCGGATGCTTTTTTTCAAGCCATAATCCATAATGTTTATACTCTTTTTTCAGATATGCAAACAATTCTTTACTTATTCCCACACCTCTTGTCCATCAATACTTTCATCCAGTGACCGCCCACTACGCTTCGGGCCCTGAATGCTACGGCGGCACCCTGGTCGTCGGTCCAGAACCAGTCGCTGAGAGGCCATCGGGTAGGGGTTTTGTCGGCATAATGATACACTCGTTCGGCAAATGCCAGGAATGTGTCTGTGTCTGGAGCCATGGCGGCTGCCCACATGATCCAGTCGGACTTGGAATAGGATTTTCTGCAGTCGAACTGCTCATTTTCCACTGTGGAACGGTTCTTGATTCTGGTTTTGTAGGTGTTGACCATGTGCACGGAATAATTAAGGAACT
>Ga0247611_10005800_pt1 | contig 16103 bp, 9 predicted proteins | sample 177DNAGHGhighgp2_FD_192422 | JGI IMG/M metagenome (GOLD analysis project Ga0247611, IMG submission 192422) | Sheep rumen microbial communities from Palmerston North, Manawatu-Wanganui, New Zealand - 1770 DNA GHGhigh gp2 | ecosystem: Host-associated > Mammals > Digestive system > Stomach > Rumen ... | reverse complement strand
TCCAAACGATTAATGGTTTCCGGGGACAAAGATACGGAAATTTCTGATAGCGGATACTCCTTTAACCATCTTTTTATGCTGCCATCGCTCAAACCGTATTTCTTATGAAGGGAATAGTAGCTGGAACTCGAGACATAATACTCTTTTATAACTGATAATTTGAAGTCCTTGCTGAAATGGCGATAGACTCGACGGGATTGATTTTCGATCATGATTCTGATTTGTTAAATCATGTGCATCTAATCTGTATTAAGTCACGTCGTACAGTCCAGTTGAGCAGGAATGAAGTTCTGCATAAATTCCATGGCATTAGCGGGACAGTTCTCACCCAGGCGGCGGTCGCCAGTGTATTTCTCAATCCATGATCCTGAAGCCTCCTCAAGCAGTGTCCACGGGTCACCTTTGGAACCTCGTGAGGCTATCGTGATAGCCCAGCGCGGGTCGTAGGCATAGCTGGTGTAGTAATGCAGCATCTCATGCACTAAGGTCTGCTTCAGCTGCCATAGCTGGTCTTGGTTGGCTGTTGCGATGTTACGGAACATCGCCTCGTTGAGTCGTACTTCATAGAACGCCTTGCCCCAGCCGCTGATGTTACATGCTCCCCAGCCTTCTACGCCCTTCGTGATGACCATAGGTATTTTCACGCCTTCGGGCAGGCGGAAGCCTACCTTCTCAATGATGTTGACGGCCTCCTCTGCGTATTGACGCGTGAGATTGACTATCTGGCGCTCTGCCAACGACCAATGGTAGTACCAGTCGATGGTGAAGCGTTTGCTGGATGTTGAGGCCCTGGTCTCTGAGGTCTCTTCGCCTGTGTCCTGCGGGCTATCGACCAGTCCCACCGTCAGCGTGGGCTGTGCGCCGTCTTCACCCTGCATCTGCGGCAGCTTGGCCGTGTATGCGCCATTGGCATACGTCGTGGGCAGTGGGGTGACAATTGTCACGTCTTGGTTGGAATGGCGGTTCCAACCATCGACGCTCACCACCATGTGTGCGTTCTCGTTGTATTCGCTCTTGATGCTGATGGTGACCTCCTTTCCCATGTTCTTTGGTAATGTCACCTTGTGGAAGTCAGAGTAGGCAACGTCGCCCACCAATTCCTGCGATGAGGCTTTGTCGATGTATAGATCGCCAGCCTCGTCGAATGTCCCGGCAGGAATCTGTATGGCAATATCTCCCGTCTCTACCGTTCCACCTGTGGCTGCTATGGTGAACTTATTTCCTGTTGGCGTCGTTGGCGTCACTGGCTCGTCATCATCATTTTTTTCGCGGCAAGCCGTCGTGAGGCAGAGCGCGAGGGCGAGGATGATGAGCCGCCCGAAGTGTCTTGATGTGGTATGCATAGGGCAGATTGTTTAAAGCGTGCTAATTTGCGTGGTGCGGATTTTGCGGCATAGCTCTTTACATCGTACATCGATTGACCTGCGGGGTTGATGAGTTCGATGTCAAGATGGAAGGAGCCGCCGTCCCAACCCGTCCAGGTGGTCTCAGTCCACCGGCTGGAGTCCACCTGTTTCTGCACGACGCGCATGGAGGTGATGTAGGTGGTCTGCTGGCCGCTCCACGCCTTGAAGTAATATTCGGCATAGCCGTCGAGATGGGTGGTATAGGGGAAGCGTCCGAGACGCAGGTCATAGTCGATGGAAATGCGGTCGTCGCAGGTCTCGTGGACGACAATGTGTCCGCCAGAGACCTGTGCGTCGAGGTCATCGACTCCGGGCTGCATATCGACGGTGAGCTCTACGTCGTAGGTCTGAGTCCATGTGCCTACAAAAGAACCCTCGTTGGAGGTGGAAGAGCCTTTGGCACGCACGGTGCGGTAGCGCCCATTTCCATAAGACGTGCAGGGTGCCATGAGGCTCCAAATCTCATCGAAGTTGTCGCCGGCACCGATGGGGATGCGTATGCCGTGGTCTTGGTTGCGCGTCTGGCCTATCCATTCCTCAACGGATGAGGCGGTGACATATCCTGAGGCCGAGAAGTCGAAGTTGATGTACATGCGTGTGAAGAGGTTGTTGCTCTCTCCGGCTTCCTGCGTCACTGGTATGCGGAAGAATACCACGCCAGGGTCTGTCAGCTCCTCGGCATCGTCGTTGTTGGTGGCGAAGATGATGATGTCGGCGGCGCGCTTCTCGCCCGTAGTGTTGGGCTGGGCGGTGACGATGCACTTGGTGTGGTCGGGAGCTTCCACCTTGAGCCAGTCGTCATTCTCATCGCCCTCGACGTAACCTCCGTACCAATGGTTATTGCCGATGTCCATCTTGATGGTCTGCTGACCTCCTTCGGCGCTGAAAGAGAGCGATGTCTTGTCTATGGTGAGCTTACCCGGCTCAGGCACCTTGTTCTTCTTGTCGAGGATGGACTTTTCTGTGGTCGTCACATCGACCACCGTGGTCTGTCCGGGTGTGACGGTGGTCTCGGCGGTGTATTTGTCGCCTGTGGCATCTACTGCGGTTACGGTGACTTCTGTTTTCTTGTCAGTGGCAACGGGAACATCTATGCTGCCGTTGTTGGCGCCGATGCCTATGTTTACCTTGTCATCCTTCTTGTCGGAAACGATGACGCTCCTGGCTGGTGTCTGCGTGTCGGAGTCCTTCACTTTCACCGTAGTCTGTTGCTCCTTGGGCTTCTGCTTGTTGGTGAGGTCGTCGTAGTATTGTTTCATGGCGTCCTCGCACTGTTTCTTTGTGGCTTGCTGTTTCTCGGTTGTGCCAGAGCGGTCTTTTGAGAGCAGGTTAGTGGTGGCGTTGGCCACAGCAGCTGTGGTAGAGGTGATGACGGCAGGAGCCAGCTTACTTATGGCCTCCTTGCTGCCGTTCAGGGCATCCTTGATATTGTTGCTGTTCATGCCGGGCACGGGAGCCGCCTCCTGCATCACGCTCACCACAAACTTGGCTCCCGCCACCCAGAGGTCAGCAGCGCGTGATGCCAGGTTTTTTGTGGGCGTAATACCCAGATCGTTGCACTTATTGAAGAAGTCGTTACCAATCGACGTGGCGTGGTCGCGGGAGTTTTCATACCAAAACTCGAAGATACGTGAACCGGCATTGTCGTATTTGCCTTCGATGAAGTTCTTCATCCACGTCTTGTAGTCGGTCTCGCCCTTTTTATACTCCGGCGTGGCTTCAAAGAGCAGCCGCCCTGTCTCGTCGGGGTTCGGACATTGTGCCAGCACACCAACGACACACTTGCGGCAGTCTTCGCCGGTGTTCTTGATCAGGCCGAAGAAACCGAAGTAGTTCAGCACCCAGCCGAAGCCGCGTGTCTGGACTATGGGCGTCTCGAGGATGCCCATGTCGATGAGTCGCTGTAGGGCAGGCTCTGCGGCATCATAGAGCTCAGCAATGTCCTCCGCACGTTTTGTCAAGTCGCGCATGGCGGCGGGGGTAGGTTCATCCTTGCCGAATCCTCCCTTGCTGCTGTCGTAGTAGGCGAGGAAAAGATTGTGCTTGTAGGCCTCGGCAGCGGACATGAGGTCGATGAACTGTGCGTAGTCCGACGTGAACTGCGACGTGGCGATGTAGTCCTTGTAGGCAGGAAGCGTTGAGGTTGTGGGATTGTCGGTGTCTTCTTCTTCGAAGCATGCAGTCGTGAGGCAGAGTGCGAGGGCGAGGATGATGAGTCGCCCGAGGTGTCTTGAAGTGGTATTCATTGCGCTGTAATTAGTGGTTTTGCGTTGCAAAGATAACACAAAAACCAACAAAAACAGCATGAGGAGGCAAGGAATCGACTTACAAATTCACAAAAACGACTAACATTTGTGATTTTGTAAGTCGGTGGTGGCAACATACTCCCTCGGGGTCATACCTGTTAAAGCCTTGAATGTGCGGAAGAAAGTGGTCTCGTTGGCGAAACCTGCCTTGATGTATAGTGCCGAAATCTTCGTCTCGGGGTTGGAGCGCAGCAGCGACTTGGCATAATCGATGCGATAGGTGTTGATGAACTGCGAGAACGAACCGTTTCCAGAGGCTTTGATGCAGTCGGACAAGTAGGTGCGGTTGACGTGCAGCAGGACGGCGATGTCCGACAGCTTCAGGTTGCTGTTCAGGTAGAGTTGCTCTTCCTCCATCAAATGGCGTATGCGCTGCATGAGTGCCTGATTGTCCGAGGATACGGCCTGTGGTTCGTCTGCCTCGTCTGTCTCGTCAGACTGCTGCGGTTGGCTGCGCCGACGGCGGTATATATAATTAAGAATAAGGTATAGACCGAAGGCCGAGACGGCTGCGAGAAGGAAGTACCACAACCTCGCCGAAGAGGTCTGACGTGCGCTTGCGACGGGTTGGCCGACGGGCAGCACCAGCACGGAGGCCGTGGGGTTAAAGTTGTTTTTGACAAAACCGCCGGCCAGGATGAGATTGCCCTCAGCGGTCAGCGCAGGCTCGTTCCTGGTGGGCAGACTCTCGAGCGGGTCGGTATAGTAGCATGTCAGGTGGGCTGGACGCTCTGGTGACGCTTGTCCGTAATCTACGGCGAGGACATACAAACGCTCGGTGCCGAAGCCAAGCAGATAGGCGCGTCCGGCTTCGCGGTCGGCAATGAAGTTGTTGACATACCTGATGCTGTCCCAAGGCGTTACCTGAGGCACGGGGCGGTCGGTGGGCAGGAGCGAGAAGGTGGTGCCGTGTATTAGGGCGATGGCAAGACCCACCCCCAACCCCTCCCGTGAGGGAGGGGAGGAGAGGGGAGAAGAAGGGGGAGAGGCGAATGGAACCGAGCGTACCACGGGCAGCAGATAGGCATAGTAATCCTGCGACTCATCACCGATGAAGGCGGTGGCACTGCGTTCACAACTGGGCAAGTCCCAGTTTGGATGCCACTCGCGGAACAGGGGAACGTCAATGGTGCCACCGCTGAGGCAATCCACGATGATACTATCTGAGTACGCTCCCTTATTGTCGAAGCGGCTGAAGATCAGCGCATCGTCCTTGGCGGTGCGGAATATCCTTGGGCAGGATCGCTGTGTGCTGACATCCTTGAGATGCGAGAAATGCGTGTCGTCATCGAAGATTTCTATATCATCATCGTGATACCAGTTACCTGTGATGACCACGCGTCCGCTGTCCAACTCTACGGCATCCGCGAAGCAGCGTTTTGTGTCCAGACAGCCGAAACCCTCAAAACGATGGGCCGCAGGATCGTAGGTCTCTACGGAATAGGTCTGTCCGATGCCTAAATCCTGTTCGTGGCCTCCGCCGATGAGAATCTTTCCGGAGCTGAGCAGTAGCGAGAAGCCTTGGTCGTGGCGGTAGGTCATGGGCATGGTGTGCCATTTGCCGTCGGCATAGTACTCCGCTGTCGGCGTAGGCACGAAGCCTGAAGTATGACCGCCCATGACCACGATTTCGCCGTTTACACAATATGTGGCATGTCCTGAGCGAGGAACATTCATGTCAGGCAGACGTTGCACCTCCAGCTTGACCCAAGCCCCTCCCTCCCCTTCTCCCCTCTCTTCTCCCCTCTCCCACGGGAGAGGGGTCGGGGGTGAGGCTGGAATTGAGGTCGAGGCCTGTATCGGGAGTACGAGCATGGTGGCAAGGATGATGAGCCGCCCGAGGAGTTTTGATGTGGTATTCATAGGACTGTTGCTATGAGTTTTCGGTGCAAAGATACAAAAGTTTTGGAGTAAGAACAGCCTTTTGCCCCAAAAATCATCTTTTACAGCAACAAACTTATGTAAAAGCCGCAGAACCTTCACCACAGCAGGACAATAGATGCGTTAACTTATTTCTTCCGCTTCCTCCCGAAATTATAACCAATCCGAATGGATGGCTCGATGCAGCTCGTCTCATTCGCCAAAGACTGATGATAGGTTAACTCTCCCATCACGTACCATCTGTCGGTGAGATACTTGCCAAAGCGGACTTCCAGGGGTAACACCAGAACCAGTCCCACTTCGGCACTTTATTCAAGCGCAACACCCATCTCAACCCTTCTACTTTCAGAGCAACCACCATCTTTTGACTCTGAGCCCTATGCTCGCTATCGAACTGCTGCCCCTGTCTGCCAAGGTAGAGTGGTAGAGAGGGGAACGTAGCGTGGGGCATTGGGTTGGTAGTCGAAGTTGAAGTCGATCTCAATCATATTGTCTGGGTCGGGAACGTACTTGTAGGTATATGTCGTGAAGCCCTCGCCGATGTAGTTTTTCGATATTTGAGTATTTGTGTATGAGGTAATCTTGAGCCCATCGGCTTCGTAAAGACGATAGATGAGCGTGCCATAGGAATCGTAGCTTGGGAAATAAGAGTAATGGAGGGGTATTTCGCCGAAGGTGATGGTCTCTGAACCCTTTTCACCGTTGCCTCTGTCGTAGGATTTGGTGTATTTGGCGTTTACGGCTTTGGTATTCGAGCAGTTGCCGGTGAGGTTCAAGATGTCGCATGAGAAGGTCTTGCCGTTTTCGTTTGTCGAGAGATGCAGCGTGCTGCCGTTCTGGTTGAATGTGATCTCTTCCTCATCTAGGATGAACACGCGGTCGAGGTCGATGATGTCGTCATCGCCCACCATTTGCTCCTTGACCTTGATCGTGACCATCATGGCGTATGCCGACTCGTGCATACCCGTCACGATGATGTCCGATTCGCCACCCGGCACATCCTCCGCCTTGCCTTCCTGCACCACGTGGACGGGCATCTTCACCTTTTGGTCATCCGTCGAGTTGGGAACATCCGAGACATAGCAATCTACGATGCACTCGCGTTGTTGTGTCGAGGTGTTGGGCTGCGCACCTATTTCCACATAGCATCCGTTATCCACATACGCTCGCACGCCACACCAGCCTCTGCCCTCCTCGCGTACATTACCTCCGAAGTACGAGTATCCAGCTGGGTCAATTTTGACATTCTGTTTGCCGCCATCGGCTGAGAAGTATAGCGTTGTCGGTGTGGCTGTAGGTGTTGAGCCTTTAGCCTTGCGCAGTTCGACGACAACCGTTGAAGGGACGCTGCCCGTGAATGATGTGTAGCACGATTGGCGCGTGGTGAGGAGGAAGAATCCGGCATCCATCTCACCACTACTGTTGCGGTATTTCTCCAGCTCTGCGCCCGAAACGACAATCGAATCGGCATACTCCGACGAGATAACCATAGCCACTTTGGGGAACTGTGTGATTTTCGTCACCTTGGAGGCTTCAGCCGAATTGGCAATAAGCAGGTAAGTCTGCACGTCTGGCGATTCCTGTTTGATGACGAGTTCCTTGTCTCTCAACGATACGTCCTTGAAGCCTGTCAATATAGTATAAAGACCTTCGCAGCCGTATGGATATACAGATCCCTGCGGCATGGTCTTTTTCATCAAATTATTAAAAGTGAATATGCTCCTGGCGGAACAGAAGTTTAGGCCCTTGAGCAGTTCCCCCTTCCATAGTTTGAGGTAGTAGTCATCGATATTGTTCCCGCCGTCGAAGAAATTCCAGTTGTGGCTTTTCGTCCAGCTGTCAAGGAAATCCAGCGTGGTGTATCCCTGCAGCAGTTTTTCGAATTTGCCCCATGTCTCATAAAGCTCCACAACGCTCTTGTCGGTGATGCCGTACGACCCGCCGTAAGTCGTCAGGTAGTAGAGGAAGGGGCCTAAAGCATATCCATATTCTGCGTATGACGCCTTAGTCCCGGGAAACATTTTGTCGATGTCGCCTTTGTTCTTCGAAAGGCCAAGCCTGTACTTGTTCACTGGATCCATTGTCGTGCCTATTCCGTTGGGCTCCAACTGGAAAGAGGTGCTAAGCGCCCCGCCATTCATGTACTTCTCTACCCACACAGAACCCATTTCGGCCAAAGCCAGATGATCGTTGTTTCCGCTCTTCAAACCGCTGAAGTAGCGCGGGTCGTAGTCGGACTGAAAATAATGAAGCGTTTCATGAATGACTGTCATCTTCAGTTCCTTAGTCATTGTGCAGTTGCTTTCAAGGATCTTGGGGATGCTGAGGTAGATGCAGCTCCACCAATTGTTGTTTGCCCAGTGCTGTACGTGTATGCCCCAGTTCTCCGTTTGGTTGAAATAGAAGGGGATGGAATGTTGGCCGTTGAGTTTGAACCCCAGTTTGCGGATCTCGTGAACGGCTTCTTTGATGCAGGCATTCAGGGTTGGTGCGAAGGCCTTCATCTGGTTCAGCGTGCCACTGCTGTACAGCGCCCATGCTTCCCAACTTATATAGATGTCCCATTTCACGCTATCCACTTCTCCAGAAGCCAAAGCCCAGTTGAGGTCGACCAGCGAGCGCGTTTCCTTGACACCCGCACCGTCCAATGTGGGGATGTGTGCCAGTCCGATGGTGAAGCTCACCTTCTCGGGGTCATCGCCATTGTCGCTGGCAGGGATGGTTGTGGTATATTCACCGCCCGCGTAGGTGGTTTGAGGATAACATTCGATGGAGGTCTCGCGCAGAGCGGAGAGTGCATAACCCGTCGAGAGCATCACGAAATTGACGTCGTCGCCCAGGTTATTGGACTTCACCTTGACGGTGAGTTTCTTGTTCGTGGTGGCTGGCATCGTGACTTTGTAGAATGTCGATGCCTCGTATTTGCTGCTGACCTCACCCTTCTTCTCCTCCACCACAGTCACCTTGGCGTCGCTGGTGAAGGTGCCGCTGGGGAAGTTGATGCTGATGTCGCCATGAGTGACGAGAGCGCCATTTGAAGTCACCGTGACCGTGTTCTTGTCGTCGGTGGGGTCGGACGGCGTAGCGGGTGTTTCTTGGTCATCGTCGGTGAAGATATCTATGATGTCTTCGGGCGTGCAGGCGGCAAAGCAAAAGGCGCAAGCCAGCGTCGCAAGGATGTGCAGGAAGTCATGTCGCTGTTTCATGATGAATGTTGTTTTAAAGATGGAATCCATTACGCCCGCAAAGATAGTACAATTCTGTGAAACTGCCGCAAAAAAATGAAATTTTTCTTTCAAACAGGTGTCAGGTGTCAGGATTTTTACGTGAATCGCTTGCCAATTCACAGAAAAGAAGTACCTTTGTTCAATGAAAAACACTTGGAACACCCGGGTCTTCCAAGCAGAACACCAAGGTGTGCCAAACATTACACCCGGGTGTTCCAAGCAAAACACCTTGGTGTTCCAATAAAAAACTATGGACGCATCGACTCACATGCCCATGCCCATCCGACCACAACAATAACCCCATCATACAATGGCACTACTCAAACAAACCATCAACTACGATATTCACAAGAACCCGCAGGCAGCAGGTCAGGCGGCAAGCTATCACCCCCGTGTGGCAGAGCATCGGGTGGTCAGCACGACAGACCTGTTCGACGAGTACCTGCGTCCCTCGCAGGCCAGCGACCTGCGTATGCTGCTGCCCCGTTTCTTCGATGCCTTGAAGGAAGAGCTGCGCTGCGGCAACACCGTTCACATCGACGGCCTCGGCACCTTCTCGCCAACCCTCGCTGCCGACGTGACGCTGAAGAAGAACACGTCGCGCGGCGAGCCCTTTGTGGTTGAGAACCTGCGTGTGGATGGCATCGCCTTCCGTCCCGAGAAACAGCTCAAGGAGGCTCTTCAAGAAAACATCAACTTCCGCTACGATCCGCAAATCAAAGGGCAGTATGTGCCAGCGGATTACTATGAGCCCCTCTTCACCGATTTCTTCCGCACGCCCAACACCCTGCTCTCACGCGCCGATGTCAGGCAGCTCTTAGGCATCGAGGACTATCCCGCCAAGCGTCTGCTGCAAAAGCTCGTCGCCGATGGCTGCCTCATCCCCGTCGGTGGCCGTGGCTCCGACCGCTATCTCCCCGCCCCCGGCCACTTCGGACGCTAACCCCGTGCCATGAGACACCACTCTCCTGACACCTGACACCTTTTTCAAACAAAAACGGCCTACCCTCGCATTGAGGATAGGCCGTTGGCCGTTATAAGAATGAGGTTATTTCATGAGAAACTTGTGGACGGTGCCGTCATCAAAGACGATGATGTTGAGACCTCGTTGCATGGAGTTGAGCCGCTTGCCATCAGGCGTGTATATACGTGCGACTATTTTGAAGCGTACCCGCAGTGACACCTTTGAGTTTTCTTTGGGTTTTTGGAAGAGGAAGAAGATCATGTAAAGTGTTAGGAATCAATCATTCCAATACTCCTTTTTGGGTTTTTGAATATTTTTTCCAGAAAAAAAGAAAATAGAGAGATGAGTTAGAAACTTTTCGCGAAAAGTAGTGCAAAAACCCAAAAACAGCCCTGTAAGCATCCGTCTCTGAGGCAATTACGACAATTCTCTCGCGCTTCAAAAAACCAAAAAATTAGCACTTGCTAAACGATAACAAACTCACCAGCGAGACGAGCCCGCTGGTGAGGAGATAGATGATGAAAAGGACGTTTACGCCACACTAAAAGGAACAAACACCAATTCGATATTCGATTTTTCAAACTTTTCTTATTAAAAACTTGTGTAATTCAAAAATTCCTCTTACATTTGCACCGAAAAACAGCAATAATATGCGAATAGTTTCACACCGAAAGTTAAAAGAATTCTATGAGCAGGAAGGACATGCTGATGCCAAAGCCCCTCTGGAACGATGGTATGACATAACAGAGTCCGCAGAATGGAAAAACCTCTCAGACATTCGGGCATGCTTCCCCGGTGTGGATTACGTAGGAAACCAACATTACGTATTTAATATCGGGGGTAATAAGTACAGACTTGTGGTAGTTGTAGAGTTTACCATCGGCTATTTGTACATCAGATTTGTTGGAACACATGCAGAATATGATAAAATTGATTGTTCAACGATATAATTCTATGATGAAAAAGGTGACAAAGGAACAGTATGAATTTGCATTGGCTCGCATAGAAGAGCTGTTGCCTCTTGTGACTGACGAAACGCCCGCCACGGATCGTAATGCTGTGGAGTTGACATTGATGTCCGATATCGTCATCGATTACGAGAAAGAGCATTTCCCGATAGAGAAGCCTAATGTAGGAGATCTCATTGTCCTTTCTCTGAATCAGAAGGAAATGACACAACGGGAATTGGCACAAATTATCGGCGTTAGCCCTTCTCGCATCAGTGACTATGTATCAGGACGTGCAGAGCCAACGCTGAAAATCGCCCGGTCACTCTGCCGTACATTGGATATCAAGCCCGCAGAGATACTGGGCATTTAATTCATCTACCATTCACTCCTCCAACCCGCTGCTACAGCGGCAAGTGAAGGGGTGAAAGGCTATGGGTTCTTGAAGTGTCAAGCGACAAAGGTCGAGCGGGCGAGCAATGCTCTGGAATGGGGTTTTATGAGTTCAGAGTGTTTTTGATTTGTTTGGAGTGTTTGATTTTTTTTTTTTAGAAGCTGTGGGCAACAACTGATTGCTGCTGACGGATGCATAATAATCAATGAGGGCTTTGAAGAACACCTCATCGGTATCTCCTTCTACAAATATCAACACATGCGAAGGATTCATCAGTTTCTTTTTCGCCATCGCCATGTTTTATTTGAAGAAAGATGTTAGCTTCTCGCTGTCATTCTCCATGTCGAGCATGAAGTCAAACATGAACTCTCCAAAGGTCAGTTCCATGTCGCCGGCATATTTGTACAGATATTTCAGTTTAGATGGATTAACCTATCTGCCGCAAATATACTAAACAATAGCAACTCGTGCAAATATTTTTGGGTGTGTTGGGTCAGTTTTAATTGTTTTTATCTCTCTATACCCCCAAATATTGTAATATGTGACATTTTCAGACTCATTAGAACTTTTCATTCACTTGAATAAACAATGAAAGGATGGAGTGAGTTACAATGACAAGTTATCGCTAGTTATAAAACAGCCGATTTCGAGTTACCCACTAACTCAAATGTAGTTACTCTATAACTCAAAAATGGAAAGGAAAAGGGCGATGCCATCAATGATGCAGAGTTCACAGGCAATGTCCTCATGCAGCTTCTTGAAGCCATGACCTTTGTAAAGTTAAACACCAAGAGAGGCTGAGAGAAAAACCGAAATTGACAAAATACGGACTATTGCAACCGAGCCTAAATATCTGGGGGTAGCAGAAAATCGCTCAGAGGGTAACTACTCAGTTATATCTTTATGGATGGTCGCTACGCTCAAAATTATCAGAAAATAAATTCAAAAAAAATATAAGAACTGCAGCCCGGGCGTACCTTTTGATAATTTTCCGGTTCAATTTTCTTATAATTTTGAGGCCGATAGGCCGACCTACATTGCATGACTGAGTCGTTACCTCAGAGGCCCTTTCTATGGCCTGATGCCACAATCAGGAACCATAGAAGGGTGAAGCTTAATATTCACCTCTATGTGAAGTGCTACACAAAAAAATGCGCGCCGCTTTCTAATGAGTACTTCCAAGAGGTTTTGCGACCAATCAGTTGGTCGTCCGATGGTCAGTTGAAGCTAAAATCGTAAATTGTTATGTTTTTAATTTAAATTTGAGTACTGCCTTCATAGTTTTTTCTTATCTTTGCAGCGCATTAACAAACGAGAAGAAGATGAAGAAGATTTTTATTTCCATGTTGCTTCTGCTGGCATTCGCGGCAGCGGCACAAGCGCAGGCTCCTAAGGCTCAAAACACCAAAGAGTTGTGGATTGAGAATGGCAGTCGCCGTATATATGGCGAGCTGTTCACTCCGAAGAATGCCAAGGCTGACGGCCCGGTGGCCATCATAGCTCACGGCTTTAACGGCACCTTCGATTTCGGTCGCAACTATTTCGATGTCATGGAACGCAAGGGTTATCGGTGTTACACCTTCGACTTTCCTTGCGGATCGGTGCGCAGCCGTAGCGACAACAACACGCTGAACATGTCTATACTCGACGAGGTGAGTGATGTGAAGGCTATCGTCAATCACTTCCGCAAGGAGGGACATCAGCACATCGTCCTCATCGGCGAGAGCCAGGGCGGACTCGTCTCGGCCCTCACCGCTGCCGAGCTGAAGGATGAGGTGAGCCAACTGGTGCTGGTCTTTCCCGCACTTTGCATCCCTGAGAACTGGCGACAGCGCTATCCACGAGTCGAGGACATACAGGACGTTACCGAGCTCTGGGGCGTGAAGATGGGGCGCCGCTTCTTCGAAGAGATTCATGATATGCGTGCCTTCGACATCATAGGCCTGTACCGCGGTCCTGTGCTCATTGTGCAGGGCGATGCCGACCGTGTGGTGTCGATGGATGATTCACGCCGTGCCCAGCAACTCTATCGTCCTGGCACCCGCCTGCATATCATTCCCGGTGCCGGCCATGGTTTCAAACCTAATGAGTTTCAACAGGAAATGGAGCAACTGGAGCAGTTCCTGCAAGCAGACTACGACTTCGTGAAAGGTGCCGACGTGGGCTTCCTCACTGGTCAGGAGTGACGGGGCGTGGTATTCCACGACCGCAACGGCCGTGAGCGCGAGTGCCTGGAGCTGCTGAAGAACGACTATTAGATGTCCGCCATCCGTATGCGCGTTTGGGTGAATCCACGTGGCGGCGACTGCGATAAGTTTGCCCTCCTCGCTGGTGACTGCGTTTCTGCATTTCCGCATAAATGCGGTCTCACAAATGTGCCAATCGATACGAAAAAAAGGAAAAAGTTGGGTGAAAGCTTGGCGAGTCAGAAAAAAGAATGTACCTTTGCACAAAGTTATTAGTATTATATCGCTCATGTGTACTATTGTAGATCAAAAAACCACCCATATAAAGACTCAGGATGGAGTGACGCTTGCGCGACGCGTGACAACAGTGCGAATGCCTAATGGGAAGTTTCGTCATCCTGTCGTTTACTTTGACCTTACTCCCGATGTGGTGCGAGTTACTCGTTCGGAATTGGAACGCTTGCGTGTGCCGGGGTATAAGCAACTGATATAATTGCTCTTATGGCAATGCAAGACGGCTATCCCTTCGTGCTTGTCATGCACGAACAGGGAGGTTCTTACAATTTGTCGCGAGGGACTTACTTGTATCAATGAGATGTCTTTATACATTCTGGTGAATAAGAATGAAGTGTCTAATAGACAAATATTTGCAGATCGTTTAAAGGCTGAGGTCAGCAGGGCTTATTCTGATGAATGAATAGACCACAACGCGGCGTGCGCTCAACCTTGGCCATCCACCTCGGCAGGTAAGGTTGGCAAGGTAAACTTTTGTAGAAAACCACCAAAGGAAATGGAGGTTTTCGGTGATTTGAGGCCGTTTCGTTCGGTTGTTTGTGGAGCTATCGTTCGGTTGTTTGTGGTCCTCCCTAAGACTATTAGCAAAATCCGCAAAGACATTATTCTTCCGAACTGTATTTATATGCCAACCAAAAGATGCAAAAATGGAATAAATGGGCAAAACACAAGGCTTAAAAACGGAATAAGTGGGTAAAAATACAGTCAAAAAGATGGAATAAGTGGATTTTTTCTTGGCTGAATGCATAAATCTTCGTATCTTTGTGCCGAGATCTTCAGATAAATAGGTATGCTTGAGCGCAAATTCACATCATTTCTTGAACGTTTTCTTGTGGAAGCCCCCAACAAGATACTCCTTGTCAACGGTGCCAGACAGATTGGCAAGTCCTTCCTTATCCGTTATGTTGGTCAGAAACTCTTTCCGCATTTCTTAGAAATAAACCTGAAAGAAGATAAGGAAGGCGATAGGATTTTTGCTGATGTTCATACCACGGATGACCTCTATATGCGTCTGAGTAATTATCACTCCGAACCCTTGGGCGATAAGACAGACACCTTAGTGTTCTTGGATGAGATACAGAGTTATCCTCACCTGTTGACAATGCTCAAGTTCCTCAATCAGGAGTCACGGTATAGGTATATCGCCAGTGGCTCCCAATTGGGCGTGGCATTATCACAGACGCCATCTGTACCGCTTGGAAGCGTCGCCATCGAACAAATGTACCCGCTCGACTTTGAGGAATTTCTGTGGGCTACGGGCATCAGTAAGGAATGGGTAGAGCGGATTCGGGAATCTTATCTTCGCGAAGAGGCTTTAGATGAGAACACGCACAAAATCCTCTTGAAAAGGTTCCAATACTACCTCCTCGTCGGCGGAATGCCCGAAGCAATCAACAACTATTTGGAAGACAGAAATATGGTGCGTGTGAGGCAGGTGCATAGAGACATCCACCAGCTCTATCGCATCGATGCTTCTCAATATGATGAGGAGCATAAGCTTAAGATTCGTAAGATATACGACCTCATTCCAAGCAATCTGGAGAACAAAAAGAAACGCATCATCTATAAGAATATTGAGAACAAGCAAGGAAAGACCTTTTCAGACTATGCCGACGAGTTCGAGTATCTTACCAATTCGGGTGTCGCCTTGGAGGTTTCTGCCATAAGCAATCCGCGTTTCCCCTTGGCTGAGTCAGAACAGAAGCGTTTAGTCAAACTCTACTTGAATGATGTCGGTCTATTGACGAACCTTCTTTATGAACTGAATGTCAATGCCGTATTACAAGACATCAAGAGCATCAACTTAGGCACGGTGTACGAGTCTGTCGTAGCCCAGGAACTTGCAGCCCATGGTTTCAGGCTGCATTATTATGACAACAAGAAAAAAGGTGAAGTGGATTTTCTGATAGACGACTATTACACGCTGAAGGCACTACCCTTGGAGATTAAATCTGGGAAGGACTATACCGAGCATAGCGCGCTCACCAAGTTCCTTGAAACCCCGGATTATGCCATTGACCGTGCCATTGTTTTCTCCAATGAGCGTGAGATATTCAAGAAAAAAGGAACGACCTATCTCCCCATCTACTATTGTATGTTTCTTCAGAGTGAGCATCGCGAAGATTCTGTGATACTGCCTGAACTGGAGGTGGTATAATCATAACAAGAATGAATCCTTGAGACTGGGCGGTGACATGTTTGAGGTGTTTCCAGAGAAAATAATTAAGGCAATTATAGTCAGTACCATCCGTGACAAGTATCTGGCAGCTAACGATGTCATCAACACACAGCAAAGACTGAGGACTTACAAACGTAGAGAGAAGCTTTACACTTTCTTCGCGGTTCCTTTTGTTCTTCTCTGGTTTATCTGGTTTTTGCTTGAAGTTCACTACGGCACTAACATCCCATCCAGTAGGCTTGTGATTTCAATTGTGATGTTCATCATAATTGCACCTATACTTTTCTTTGTCTATAATCGCGAAATGCGCTCGCTGAAC
>Ga0247611_10005797_pt1 | contig 16104 bp, 13 predicted proteins | sample 177DNAGHGhighgp2_FD_192422 | JGI IMG/M metagenome (GOLD analysis project Ga0247611, IMG submission 192422) | Sheep rumen microbial communities from Palmerston North, Manawatu-Wanganui, New Zealand - 1770 DNA GHGhigh gp2 | ecosystem: Host-associated > Mammals > Digestive system > Stomach > Rumen... | reverse complement strand
TATGGTTAATGCTCAAACAGGCAAGCCTCAAACAGCTCATACCACCAATAAAGTCCCATTCGTTATTATAAATGGGCCAAAAGATTTAAAACTAAAAGAAGATGGTGCTTTATGTAATATTGCACCAACTGTATTAGAACTTTTGGGTATAGAACAACCAAAAGAAATGAATTGCGAATCATTAATTAAGCAAACTGTTGCTTCCGTTCATTAATAGACATAATAAACAGAGGAAATTATGACAACTGATACAAATTGGAATATAGATTTTTCAATAAAAAAGAATAACATAGATGAATTATTTTTTAATCTTTCGGAAAACCCTGAAGGTTTCAAAAATAAGGATTTTCGTTACACCTTGAGTTTGATATATCAAACTATTGAAGATGAATTTAAGGACGTATTTGTATCACCACACTCTCCTGCAAGAAATACTGATTTCTTTTTGATTAATGAAAAAGGTAAATTATCATTTTTTGTTACCCCGACGAATAATTTTGAATATTATTTAAAATCGAAAGGTTCTTTGTTCAGATTTCGTTCGCAGGTTTTAGGGGAGTATGTCGGATATTTTATGGACTTGGATTTGGTAATGGACTATTTCGGCAGTTTTGGTGAAATTGTTGATTTAGATGCACTTACTCCAACCTTCGTTTATATGAATAATTTGGCTCATTTTGTTATGAAGCTTATTGAAAAGCTTTATTTCATCCCTGTTGTCAGAGAAAACAACAATATGTTCAAAATTGTTTATGAACCGATTATACCAAACCAACAGGTAGCAAGTATAATAAATAAATTTGAAGATAATATTCCTGATAATCTGTTTATTAAAGGGGAAAAACCTAAAAACTTTGTTAATGAATTTATTCATAATTATATGAATTATGTCATCTATAAATTTTTGGGTATTAAAGCATATAAATTTAAGGATGTAAAATCCGGCACTTATATGATAAAGAACCTTGAACAGAAATCAAATATGAGAGGGGTTTCTATTGCAGAAAACATTTCTCAGTGGTTTGATGAATTGTATCTTGGAAAATATGATGTTATACCTTTCTTCAAAATTGAAAAAATCGAAGACGAATTATTCCGCCTGAAAGTTTACATTAAAAACAGAAAAACTAATGAATCTGTGTTAATTGATGAACTGTACCACGAAGAAACAATCTTTGATGCAAATTCTTCGGATATTGCCAGAATTGTTGAAAAACAATTAAATTATGCTATCAAATACATGCCGGAATTGGAAGAGTTGTTTGAAGATGAAGATAAGCTGGCTTTAGACCTGAATTTGAATGAAGTTTATAAAATAATTACTCAAACAGCATATTATCTGCAAAAAGCTCAAATTGAAGTTGTCTTACCAAAAGAACTTGTAAATATTGTTGTACCAAGAGCCTCAATCAATGCAAAGGTTAAAGCATCTCGATCTCAAGAACTTTCCGATTTATTTAATAACAAAGCTTCAAATAAACTTGCACTTGATGATATTTTAGAATTTTCTTACGAAATAGCTATTGGTAATGATAAGATTTCCGTAGAGGAATTTAATAAACTTGTTGAAGAAAATAACGGATTAATAAAATATAAAAACAAATATGTCCTTATTGATAAAGAGGAAAGTAAAAAGATTTTTGAACAAATTGCAAAAGCCAACTTTAAATCACTTTCTCGTATGGAATTAATTCATGCTTCTATGTCAGGACAGCTTGCTCAATATGAATTTGATTATGACGATGCTTACGCAAGAGTAATACAAGACTTCACAAAACCGGTTGAAGTTGATCCTCCGGCAGCTCTGACAGGAGAATTAAGACCATACCAGCTTACAGGTTTAAAATGGCTCTGGACAAATATCACAAAAGGTTTTGGGGTATGTATGGCAGATGATATGGGATTAGGAAAAACTATTCAAATCATTAGTGCTATCTTAAAACTCAAAGAAGAAAATCGTTTAACAAAACCTGTATTGGTTGTTTGTCCGACGACATTGATGGGTAATTGGATGAAGGAATTGCAAATGTTTGCACCTTCATTAGATGCTGTAATTTATCACGGAGCAGAGCGAAAGCTGGATATAGAACACGATATAATCCTTACAACATATGCAATTATGCGTATAGATGTTGAAGAATTGAAGAAGCATCAATGGGGTATGGTAATTATTGATGAAGCTCAAAATATTAAAAACCCTGATACTGCACAGACACTTGCAATAAAGACATTAAAGGCCGATACAAAAGTTGCTATGACAGGTACTCCTGTTGAAAACAGGCTAACGGAATTGTGGAGTATTTTTGACTTTATTAATCAGGGTTATCTCGGAAGTTTAAGAGAATTTCAAAAGAGTTACGCAATCCCTATTGAAAGGTTTAAAGAAACTTCCCGTGCCGCAAAATTAAAGATGTCGGTATCTCCGTTTGTATTAAGACGTTTAAAAACTGATAAGAACGTTATCTCTGACCTGCCTGAAAAAATGGTACTCAACGAATACTGCTACTTATCTAAACCTCAGGCTGTATTGTATGAAAAGACCTTAAATGAAATGATGGCAAAAATCAGTGAATTTTCAGGTATTAACAGACGCGGTAACATCTTCAAACTCATAACCGCATTAAAGCAAATTTGTAATCACCCTTATCAATTCCTCAAATCAGGTGATATGACAAGAGAAATGTCCGGCAAACTTGATAAATGTTTATCAACGTTAGAAAGTATACTTGATGCGGGTGAAAAAACTCTTATATTTACTCAATACAAGGAGATGGGTGATATTTTATGTAAGGTTATTGAGGAAGAATGTAATACCGAGCCGTTATTCTTCCACGGTTCTTTGACCGTTCCGCAGCGTGAAGAATTAATTAATAAATTCCAAAATGATGATGATACAAAAGTTATGATATTATCCTTAAAAGCCGGCGGTACAGGGTTGAACCTTACAAGTGCAACTAATGTTATACATTATGACTTGTGGTGGAATCCTGCCGTTGAAGATCAGGCAACTGACAGAACATATCGTATCGGACAGGATAAGAACGTAATGGTTCACAGAATGATTACTCTGGGAACTTTTGAAGAAAAAATTGACGAAATGTTGAAGGCTAAAAAAGAACTCGCTGATTTGGCTATTTACGAAGGTGAAAAGATTATTACAGAGCTTTCAGACGAGGAAATCTACGAAATCTTTACCCTTTCGGCATAATATTAATTTGACTATAATAAGACTGTTAATATGATAAATTTTATACAAAGGGGTTAGGTATGGCAGAAGATAAAATATATTCTCAGATGAAGCAGGAATTTACTGAGTTTTATCATAATAAAGTCAAAGATAGACTCCCTGCATATATAAAAATGAGGCGTGAAGAAGGGCCTATGCAAATAGCCTTCTGGGGTGTTTGGTACTCGTTTTTGTTATTGTTTGTTTTTCTTTTATGCCAAGGATTTGCAGATACATACATATATAAAATTCTTCCCCAGTTAAAAATTTTTGGTATAATAGTTAAAATATTTCTTTGTATAGACATTGTTGCATTGATAGTATCTGTTTTGGCATTAATTATACTTGATGCAACAACATCTAATAAAACAAATACAAGGGGCAAGACCAGATATATAAAAAGTGGTTTAGAAATGGAATTGAAACGTGATTTAATGCCAAAGTTTGTTCGGATATTTTTTGATGATGGGTTTTGGGGCAAACAGTCTAATTATACCAAACTTGATGAATCTTCCTCTACAGATAAATATAAATACATGAGGGAACAATATAATGAGTACATCCGAGATAGAAATAATCTAGAAAATAACCGTATCAAAAATTTAAGGGATTTAAAAATATTAAATCCGTATCCTTGGGCAAGATATGATGATGTTATCACCGGTACATTCAAAGATGTAAAAATAAAAATTAGTGAGGTTGATACGATAATCCTAAAAATTCATGAAATTGGAATTATTCTATTTTTTACTATATGGTTAGTCGGTATCTCTGGTGGGCTGATAGCACTGCTATTCTTACTATTTATCTTACCCGGGATTTTAATAGCTTGTTTAATATTTAGTTATAAAATTATGCAATATTCACTATTTAGAGGGGTAGTAGTAGAATTTGACATGAATAAAAATTTTAAAGGTCATACGATATTTCATGAAAATTCTTCATTAGCTAAAAAAATACCTTTAGATAAAAACAAATACCAAAAAGTTAATTTGGAGTCCGTAACTTTTGAAAATAAGTATAACGTTTATTCAACTGACCAGATTGAAGCCAGATATATTTTAACACCATCACTAATAGAAAGGATTGAAAATCTCAAATTTGCTTTTAAAGCAAAATACGTAAGAGGTTCGTTTTTGAATAATAAACTTACACTTGCAATCCATACCGGAAAAGATATGTTTGCTATGGGGAATGATTTTAAAGATTCTGATGTTCATACTTTTGAAGAACTTTACGACGATATGATATCTGTTCTGCAAATAGTTGATGAACTGAAATTAAACGAGCATACAGGACTTTAGATAAAGTATCTATTTCCCGATGCAGAAATGAGAGAAGATATTATCCAAAATTTCGTCGGTAATAACCTCGCCGGTTATTTCATCCAAAGCTAACAAAGCTGCTTTTAAATCAATAGATATCATATCTTGTAATACTTCAGCCTTAGCTGCAATTAATGCTCTTTCAAGACTATCCTTGCAATTTAACAAACATTGCTGCTGACGTTTATTCGTAATAAATTCTGTTTCATCGGTTGAAAAACTCGAAACACATTCTTTTAATTTTGCCTTTAATTCTTCGATACCTTTGTTATTAAGAGTTGAAATATATATAGGCTCAGTATCCCTAAACGGTAATTTATTTTCAAATTTCGTTAAATCTGATTTATTTGCAACGATTAGATGTTCTTTATTTTTAATCAATTCATAAATCGCATTATCTTCCTTACAAAACTCAGAACTTGCATCATAAACAAATAAAACAAAATCAGCTTCATCCGCAGACTGTTTTGAATACTCAATCCCGATTTCTTCGACTCTGTCGACATCAGATACTTCTCTTATACCTGCCGTATCAATCAAGGTAATCGGAACATCCCAATCAAGATTTTCTTTAATAACATCTCTTGTAGTACCTGCAATATCCGTAACTATTGCCCGTTCTATATTTAATAAAGTATTAAATAAGGATGATTTTCCGACATTAGGTTTCCCGACAATAGCAATCTTTACTCCCTGTCGCAAAATATCGGAAGTTTTTACGCACGATAAAATTTTATTTATTCTTAATAAAGATTTTTCAAAACTTTCAATCAGATATGAATATTCAGGTTCTGCAACATCTTCAGGAAAATCTATACCAGCAACTATCTTAGATAAAGTTTCAAAAATCTCTGCCTTTATACCCTCAACCTCTTTTGCTAAAACTCCCGACAAATTTTTTGCAGATTGAATTGCGAAATTTCTTGTTTTTGCGTGGATTAAATCAGCAACAGCTTCAGCTTGTGATAAATCCATTTTTTTGTTCAGAAAAGCCCTTTTGGTAAACTCTCCTCTTTCGGCCATTCTTGCACCGTTTTTTAGAGTTAAATCCAGGATATTACGTACAATATTAACTCCGCCGTGACAGTGAATTTCAATAACATCTTCCCCTGTAAAACTGTTAGGCTTTCTAAAAGGCAAGACTATTACCTCGTCAATTTTTGTATCGCCATCAATAATCCACCCGTGAGAAATTTTGCCGGCTTCAAGATTTGATTTGTTATACATTTTTGAAATAACATCATATGCCTTATCTCCGGAAATTCGTATAACACCTACGCCACCTGTACCAAGTGGGGTTGCAACTGCTGAAATTGTATCAAATTCTTCCAATAAATTCATAGCTAAATTTTATCACAAAAAGAATTTAATATTTAAACGGACTTGCTTCCGGTGCAGTTATGACTTCTACGTTATCACCAATCAATGTTTTAAACACGTTAAGCACCTGTATCTCACTTTCAAAATGTCCGATATCAAATACCATAATGGGACTTTCTAATGCCGTGTGAAACTTTAAATCCCCTGTAATAAAACAATCGGCACCATTTTCAAAAGCATCATTTAAAAATTCTGAGCCGCTGCCTGCACATAAAGCTATTTTTTTTATATGTTTTTTTAGATTATTTTCTGTATACCTGAAATTAGGAGATATTTTTGAAAGAATTTTCTTTAAATTTTCTAGCTCAATGTCCGTATCAACATATCTTACAAAACCATCATCTTTTATAATATTTTTAACAGGCAGCCCCCCGGCTGATAAAACTTTAATAAGAGAATCTGTAGTTCCTCCGTCAGCCAAATCCATATTAGTATGAGCAGAATACATATCAATATTCTTGTATTCCATAGGTACAGAAAACAACGGATGATGCGAAATAATCATGTCACAGTTATTTATTATTGCCTGATTATAAATTTCTTTTGTTATGGTAAGTGCAAGCATTATTTTGGAAACATCTTTTCGTGCAGTTTCAACTAGCCATCCGCTGCAATCCCATTTCTCTGCGGTTTCAGTCGGTGCAAATTTCTCTATACGATTTACAATTTCGTATTTATCCATAAATTTCCTCAAAAATTTGTCTTGCAATCTCAACCTTTGAGGCTCTCGGTAACTGTTTTTGTTCGCCGTTTCCCTTTAATATTGTAACTTCGTTATAATCACTTGAAAATCCGATATCTTTCCTTGAGATATCATTTGCTATCAGGTAATCACAACCTTTTTTAGCAATTTTAGTTTTTGCATTTTCTAATAAGTTTTCACTTTCCGCACAAAACCCTACAATTATCGGAGTGTTTGAAACGGACTTTTCTGTTTCAACTCCGTTTGCCAAACTACAGACCAATGATTTCTTCTTGCACAAGGTCTGTAAAATATCAGGATTTTTTACAAGCTCAATGGAAATTGACTCTACATTTTCATCCTTCTTCATCTTATGGTCTGAGATATTTTTCGCTCTGTAATCAGCAACTGCAGCCGCCATAATTATACAATCTGTATTGTCAAATTCCTGTTCAACTGCATTTTGCATATCAATAGCAGACTTAACTTTTATTACACCATATGGTTTTTGAGTATCAACTGTTGTTATCAAAATAACATCTGCCCCCATATTATGAGCAGTATCTGCCAAAGCAACCCCCATTTTCCCTGAAGAATAATTTGAAATATACCTTACACTATCGATTTCTTCGATAGTTCCGCCGGCTGTGATTACAACTTTTTTCCCCTCAAGAATTTTTTTTTCGTTTAAAATTTCTGCAGTTTTATCGTAAATCTTTTGTAAATCACACAATCTGCCTTTGCCTGTGTAACCGCAAGCCAAAAAGCCTTCTTCCGGTTCTAAAATAATTTTGCCGGAAGTCTTGAGTTTGGAAATATTTTCCTGAACGAAAACATTATCCCACATTCCGCAATTCATTGCCGGAACTATAATCATAGGCTTTTTTAAAGCACACGCAACAGAAGTTAAAAGGTTATCACAAATTCCGTTTGCGATTTTCCCGATAGTGTTTGCGGTAGCCGGAGCAATTACAAATACATCTGCCTCATCAGCATAAGAAATATGTTCCGGTTTAAAGTTTTCGACATTAAATTCCTCAACACCAACCTCATTTTGACTAAGGTTTTGGAGTGTTAATTTTGTTACAAAATTCATTGCGTTAGGTGTACAAACGACTCTTACATTTGCATTTGCCCTTTTATACATACGAATAAGTTCGCAAATCTTATACGCAGCAATTCCGCCTGTTATACCTATTAAAATATTTTTACCGCTAAGCATTTTTTTGTTCTCCGGAAATTATTTTTTCAATAGAGGCAATAGCATTTTCTACTGTATCATTAATTACCTGATAATCATATTTTTTAGCACATTCGAGCTCTTTTTTTACTTCGTGTAATCTGCGTTGAATTGTTTCTTCATCTTCAGTATGACGACCTCTCAAACGTTGCTCCAAATCTTTTAATGATGGCGGAGCAATAAAAATCAAAACAGCTTCCGGCATTTTTTCTTTAACTTTCAAAGCCCCTGTTGTTTCAATTTCTAATATAACATTCATCCCGTCAGCCAAACACTGTTGTATATATTTTTTCTTTGTACCGTAAAAATTTCCTGCAAATTCAGCCCATTCAAGAAATTTATCTTGCTCAATGCAGTTTTTGAAATCATCCTGAGTTAAAAAGAAATAATTAACTCCGTCGACTTCACCATCACGAGGTTTTCTTGTTGTACAAGAAATTGAGAGCATAAAATCGGGGTGTTTTTGCATAAAACCTTTTAATACTGTCCCTTTTCCAACTCCGGATGAGCCTGAAATTACATATAATTTTTTATCTGAATTATTTTCCATAGATAGATTATACAATAAAATAATAAATTTACATAATATTTGTGTAATAGTGTATATAAATTTTTTAAATTTAAGTTGTTACATAATAAATAAGACTCTGTATATTTCAACAGAGTCTTATTTTAATTATATCATTCTGCAATTACATTGCAACGCTCATTGGTTTAGGCCCTGCGTTAACAATTTCAGCCGGCATGTTTGGATATTTTTGAGCAAAATTATCTGCAAACATTTGAGCCAATTTATTAGCTGCTTCATCGTAAGCATTCTTGTCAGCCCACATTCCTCTTGCATCTAGCATTTCGTCAGGTACATTAGGACAAGATGTAGGATAATCAACATTGAATACATCGTGGTGTTTAAATTCAACGGAATCAAATGAACCATTCAATGCTGCTGTAACCATAGCTCTTGTGTAAGCTAATTTCATTCTCTTAGCACCAGAAGAAGCTGAACCGCCAGCCCATCCTGTATTTACTAAGTATACCTTCGTACCGTATTGATCTAATTTATCACCTAACATTTTTGCGTAAACAGATGCATCCATTGGCATAAATGGTTCGCCGAATAATGTTGAGAATGTAGGAACAGGTTCTGTAATACCTCTTTCTGTACCAGCTAATTTAGAAGTAAAACCTGTTACAAAGTGATACATTGCAGCGTTTTTATCCAATCTTGAAATTGGAGGTAAAACACCAAATGCGTCAGCTGTTAAGAATACAACAACTTTTGGAATGCCACCCATTGAAGGGATAGCTGCGTTGTTGATGTAATTAACAGGATAACCTACACGAGTATTTTCTGTTAATGAACCGTCAAAGAAATCTAATTCTCTTGTTTCAGGATTCATAATTACGTTTTCAACTAATGAACCAAATTTGATAGCGTTATAGATATCTGGTTCATTTTCTTCGGTTAGGTTGATACATTTAGCATAGCATCCGCCTTCAAAGTTGAATACCCCATCAGGAGACCAACCGTGTTCGTCATCACCGATTAATTTACGGCTAGGGTCAGCTGATAAAGTTGTTTTACCTGTTCCTGAAAGACCAAAGAATACTGCTGTTTCATGAGTCTCAGGATCCATATTAGCTGAACAGTGCATAGGAAGTACATTTTTCTTAGTCATTACATAGTTCATAGTTGCGAATACAGATTTCTTGATTTCACCTGAATATTGAGAACCTGCAATAATAATCATATGAGCTTCATAGTCAATAGCAATGCAAGCTTCAGAGTTTGTGCCATCAACAGCCGGATCGCATTTGAAACCAGGAGCACAAATTATTGTGTAATCAGCTTCACCGTAGTTTGCCAATTCTTCAGCAGTTGGTCTAATTAATAATTGATGAATAAACATGTTTTGAGATGCTAATTCATTAATAACTCTGAATTTTTGAGTATACTTTTTATCTGCACCTGCAAAACCATCAAAAATAAATACTTCTTTACCGTTTAAGTATTCAACCATTTTTGATTTGATTGAATTAAAAGCTTCACGGCTGATTGGACGGTTAACTTTGCCCCATGCAATATCATCATGTATGCTTGGGGTATCAACTATGAATTTATCCTTAGGTGAACGACCTGTATATTTGCCTGTAGTAACTACAAGTGCACCAGTTTCAGATAAGGTACCTTCGCCTCTCTTAATTGCAGCTTCTGTCAACTGAGCAGGAGTCCAGTTTCTGTGTACTGCAGAAGGAGAAGTGATACCTAATTTTTCAATACCATAAGTTTCCATTTATATTTCCTCCTTTTTATTGGTTTGAAATTTTACCTATATATAGTTAGTGTACTATAAACACTAAAAAATATCAAGTGTAATAAATAAGATATACGTTATTTATGGTGTGTTTATATTTTTTATTAAAATATGTAAAATATTGCGCAAAAAAAATTTTTACGTGTTTTATACTCATTAAATGAAATTAAAGGAGAAATTATGATAACAAATGTAGCAAATACCCAAAGTTATAAACCTAACTTTACTTCTGAAATAAGGATGTCATATTCTACAGCATCAACTTTAAATCAGTATCAAAAGAGAGTTCAAAAATTTATATATAGGCAACTCGAAAATCTTGAACGAAATGGCGAAGACAATCTTGTCAGTATTACATACAGATATGACATTGATCCAAATCAAGCTGTAGGCAGAGATTTACTTGGGGTTCAGGTACTAAAAAAAGACGGAAATAATGTCATTTTAGCAAGTCCTATTATTGAAAGTGATATTTGTATGCCGAAGGTATCTAAAAAAGGTTCAGTCAGACATAAAGTTGTAAATGTTAATTCATTATATGAAATTGCAAAAAAAGATATGTTACCTTTATGTGATGATAATATATTCTCAAGATTTATATAATCAAATTAAAATTTAACAAGTTAAAAAAGATGCAGTATATTGTAGATACTGCATCTTTTTTTATAAATTTATATTTCGTGTCTGCCTTCAATAGCTTTGGCAATAGTTATTTCATCCGCATATTCTAAATCCGCTCCGACAGGTAAGCCGAATGCTATACGTGATATTTTTATATTAAATGGTTTGATAAGTTTGCTTAAATATAGACTTGTTGCTTCACCCTCAACTGACGGGCTGAGGGCAATAATGACTTCTTTAACTTCTTCATCCGTAAGTCTTGTCAGTAGTTCTTTTATTCGTATATCTTCTGCTCCAATTCCGTCCATAGGAGAAATTAAGCCCTGTAAAACGTGATACAAGCCTTTGTATTCATTGGTTTTTTCAATAGCAATAAGGTCTTTTGTTTCAGCAACAACGCATATTGTAGAACGATCTCTCCTTGTAGACTGACAAATTTCGCAAGGACTTTCCGTTGATATATTAAAGCATATTTCACAAGTTCTTGTTTTAGCTTTTGCTTCGACAATGTTATCCGCAAATTTTTGCACCTCAGACATAGGCATTCTTAATAAATAAAAAGCCATACGTTGTGCCGATTTTGGTCCAACAGAAGGAAACTTCTGAAACTGTTCTATTAGTGTCGCTATAGCTTTAGGGTAAATCATTAAAATAATCCAGGAATATTAATACCGCCGGTAGCTTGTTTCATTCTGCCTTCCATTTCTTTTGCAGCCTTGTCCATAGCTTGATTCATAGCTGCAGAAATTAAATCTTCCAGCATTTCTCTTTCGTCAGAACCTAACCCTTCAATATCGTTTAATTTTATAGATTTGAATTTGCCCTGACCGTCACAAGTAATTGTAACAGCACCGCCGCCTGCTTCTCCTACAACTTCCATTCTTGCAAGTTCTTCTTGTGCTGTTTTTAAATTTGACTGAATGTTTTGAGCCTGTTTCATAATTTGCATTATATTCATGAATATTCCTCCTAATCCTCTTACTTTAATGCCAAAGAGCAATGCTATGACATGTCAGATACACATTTTATTAATTTTATTATACAATAAAAATATGCAGAGTAAAACTTATGTTTCGGAATCTTTAAAAAACGGGCGATTGATGCGGTGGACATTTATGCCGCTAAAAGTTTATATTGCACCTATGAAGTTTTACGCAAAGCAGGGACAGGATTACAAATATAATGCACTTGTAAAACGAGCCTTGAATGAATGGCAGAAGGCTACAAAAAACAGAGTTTCGTTTACTGTTGTAAATACTTTGTTAGAGTCGAATGTTAATATTGATTGGAAGCGTGTAGAAAGAGTTGCTTTAGGTCATTGCTATTTTAATTTTGATAATAATAACAGATTATATGGTGCTGAAGTTGCAATAGGTTTAACAGACGGATTAATTCACAGTGAGTATGGAGATGAGAGTGAAGTTTATCATACAATTTTACACGAAATCGGGCATGCAATAGGCTTAGGTCATAGTCCTTATAAAACAGATATTATGTACACCCCTCATCAAAAGGGCGTTCATTCTGTATCAGAAGGTGATATTCTTACAGTTAATTGGTTATATAAATTGCCTCAGGGAGCTACACCTTCCGAAATAGCATCAAGATACAAAGTATCAGGCTGCAGTAATATAGATGATGTGATATTTAAGGTTATGAATAAAAATATGCCGAGTGAATTTGAAAAAGTAAAAGGTTCAATCAAACTCCCGCCTAAAAGAGATTTATTAGAGGAGAATGATCGTTTGGCGATGGTTCAGAAATATCATATATCTCTGCAAAATATAAATCTTTCTCAAAAAGCTCAAGAGTTTTTTAAAAGAAATGCTGTCAATAAGGATAAACCATGAAGGTAATTATTCTTGGCAAAGATGATATGCTGGCTAACCTTATTCGAGGTTCAATATTGGCAGATGTTGATATTGTGGGTGTTCTAAGGTATGAAAACCTTTACTTTTCCGGTTTCCAAATGCTTTTAAATGATACCTTCAAACCTTCTCCAGCCCTAACGCTTATAAAAAAATATAATTTGAATGATATGAAATTTAATTCAGCCAATTCCGAGGAATTTAAAAAAGAAGTTTTGCGGTTGAATACTGATATAATTCTTGTCGGAACCTGGTCTGAAAAGTTGGATAAAGAGATTATTGAATTGCCGAAAATTGCAACTATAAATGTTCATCCGTCGATGCTGCCGAAATACAGGGGGCCAAACCCATATTTACAGACTATTTGGCATGGAGAAAAGTTTTCCGGTGTAACGTTTCATTTAATGACAGAAAATTTTGATTCAGGTGCGGTTTTGGCTCAGGCGAGAATTGAAATTTTGAAAATTGATACCGGTAAAGAGTTAAGAAATAAAACTGTATTTTGTGCAAGATTGTTGTGTACGGAGTTGTTAAATGACTTAAAAAAAGGCTGCGTAGTACCAATTCCGCAGGATGAAAGAGCTGCAACATACTATAAAGAAATTTCTCCGGAAGATATGACTTTGAATTTTGAAAAGGAAACAGCTGACGAGATAATGGCTCATGTCAGAGGCTTTTATCCGTTCAGGCCTACCTATATTCAGGACGGTAATAAATTTTTGATAGTAAATCCTTATAAGATGAGTTTGACGGATAAAATAGCACAGCCTGCTGAAATAACAACAAGAAAGACGAAGACTATTGAAATTGCATGTAAAGACGGCAGAGTACTCAGATTTGAGGATTTAAAAAGATACAGAAAATAGACTTTTTATAAATAAAATTAATAATTATAAAATTAAGCACTTGATTTTATATTTTTAGCGTTACATAATATTGGTGTTGAAAGTGTTTCAGCAAATTTAAAACTAAATATCGCGGGATGGAGCAGTCTGGTAGCTCGTCGGGCTCATAACCCGAAGGTCGTTGGTTCAAATCCAGCTCCCGCAACCATTTAAAAAAAAAGACTATGAAAGTAGTCTTTTTTTATTGCTTTTTTATATTTCAACTGCTGCATATAAATGTAGAAAGTGGTGCAGATTGCAATTTTCAGACAGTTTACAATTTTTTGTAGAGCCCGCTCATATCAAAGGTTTTGGCGGTCGGAAGCAGGCTGATTTAAAAAATATCAAACTAATCTTTTTTGCACTTTATCTGCATTTTAACTGCTCGCACTTTCACTTTATTTTATAAGGGTTTTGACGATTTTTAATCAGTTTGCAATTTTTCGGACAGTTTGCAATTTTCGAGATTTTTGAGGTTTTTAACAACAAACAAGTTTATCAAGTTTTGACGTGGTGTCTTTCATGATATTTTTCATATAGTTTTCCATATAGTCCCAATCAGGTTCACCATTTGAATTAGCAGGAAGAGGAATATTTTCGCTAAAAAATTTATCTTTAGTAACTGCATCATTCCAAGAATATTTTTGCCCAAAATAAGAACGAATTACAGTAACTAAGTATTTATATGAAAAATCGCTAATATTATAACTATTCGTTCTTATTACAAAATTGTGACTATCATTAGAAACAAAATCGTCTGATTGATAAGTTACTGTAAATGTTTTACCACCAATTAAAATGCAGTGTCCTTCTATAATATCATATTTTGAGGCATCAATATATGCAACAACGCCATTATTTATACCACTTGCGGTTACATAAGGTGTCTTACCAGAACCATCTTCTATATCTCTTGAAAGTATGTTACCTGTATTTTTTGCATTAAATAATTCAGAGCAACTAAAATTACGCCATTTTTCTGTTTGTATACGCCCTTTTAATTCACTGATATTTTGCAAGTTTTTAATATTTTTTTCTGATTCTTGCATAATATTTTTCATGTAAGATTCCATATATTCCCAATCAGGTTCACCCTTTTTATTTATAGGAAGTTTTATTGTATCTTCAATTATACGGGTTTGAAATGCCTTTACTTTAAAAGAATATTTCCAAGCATTTTTTCTTATAGCTGAAGCAATAAATAAACCATTTATCTCATTCATTTTCTCATGATGCAAAATCGTTATTTCATCACTTGCAGTAAATTCCCCTTTTGCATAAAACGCATCACAAAAAGTTGTAACTATTATAGCGTTTTTATCAATAAATAGAGGGTTTGAAATATAATCGGTTATTCCATTGTTTTCTAATGAAGCTGAATAATATGGGATATTTCCTTCTTTGTGTTTACCAACTACAAAACGTCTTCCTCTTGAAACTTGAAATAATTTACCAATTTGAAACTCTTGCCAATTTTCTGTATTAATTTCTTTCACTGGTATTTCCTTTAATTAATGAGATACAAATTTGATTATTTTTATCTTCAATATTACTTGAATACATAGCTGAGTTAAGCAATTTTTCACCAAATTCTTTTACATCAATACCTTTTTTAAACATCAAATAATCCATTGCTGTTTTTCTGAAATCTTCTTCAAATATTTCAAAAGGTTTTTCAGGCATTTGATATGATAAATGTTCACTTGGCTTTATCCATTGGGCAGTATTATATTTTTCATCTCTTAATTTTCTAATACTATCTATCCAATAATCTTCTTTTTCCTGCCATCTGTTTTTTACATCGTGACGACCTTGATTTTTAACTGTTTCAAGTCCGTCATCTTCTATATAACAACCGAAAATTTCTTCATTATTTTGAGGTTCACCTGCTTTAAAAACAAAAATACTTGTTGTAACACCTACTCCAAAGAAAAGTGGTTCTGGTAGTTTGATAATCATTTTTAATCTATGATTTTCTAAAATGTTATTTACTACTTTTTGTGATACTTTTTCAAGTTTCTTGTCAGGTAGTATAAAGGCACAATCTGTACCCTTTTTTACATTATCTAAAACATTTTTTACTATCTCTATACAACCATATTTATTTTCGTAAGGCGGGTTCATAAGCACCTTTGTAATGGGCTTTGACTTAATCCATTGGCAAGCCTTATCACTTCTTGTATCTAAATGTTCTAAATTAGTTTTACCGTCTTTATGAATAAGCATATTTGCACAAGCAAGAGCATAAATTTCTCTGTCAAATTCGATACCAAATAAATGCGTTTTCTTAATTTCTTTTGCCTTTATCGTATCTACTCCGCCTGCTTCTTCCATCATATTGCTCATTGCTTTTACAAGAAAAGCACCACTACCGCATGTGAAATCTCCTATGTAATCGTTTTTATTAATATTTATTAAACGATACATAAAAGAAGTTATATGGTCAGGTGTGAAAATTTGTCCTGCGTCAGTTTTCTTTTTATAACGGTTAAATTCATTAAAGAAAATACCCATTACGTCTTCACCACGCCATTTATTACTGTTAATACAATCTGAAATTTCA
>Ga0247611_10005795_pt1 | contig 16108 bp, 13 predicted proteins | sample 177DNAGHGhighgp2_FD_192422 | JGI IMG/M metagenome (GOLD analysis project Ga0247611, IMG submission 192422) | Sheep rumen microbial communities from Palmerston North, Manawatu-Wanganui, New Zealand - 1770 DNA GHGhigh gp2 | ecosystem: Host-associated > Mammals > Digestive system > Stomach > Rumen... | reverse complement strand
GTGCCGCTATACTGGCCGCCCGTGGCAACTTCTAAAGGAGACCAAGTATTGTTGTAGCAAATGTAACCGCCATCGGGCAGACCACAGTATTCGCCCATGCTCATCGGGTATTGTGCGGAGCTGGTCAGGGCCACCCACATCGACTGAGTTTGGTCGATGGGCACGGCACCACTCATGTTGATGGTCGACCATCCTTGAGGCACACTTACAGTGCGGGAATAGACTTCAGTGGCGGGAGAAGTCTCACCGCCTTTATAGATGGTCACCTTCAGGTTGTTGTCGCCATCGTTGCTGTAGTATTCCACATTCTTTACGTATGCGCGGCCTGCCATCATACTGGCCGGGAACTTCACGCCCCAAGTAATTTGACTGCCGATACCGAGCGAATTGGTAACCTCGCCAGAGAAGTAAGTCATGGGGTTGCCCATTGTGCTCACCGTCACGGTTGTAGAAGCAGTATTCGTGCCGTTGGCATTGGTAACCGAGAGGGTCACATTGTAGGTGCCGGCCTCAGCCCAAGAGGTAGAGGCTGTTGCGCCCTGGGCCGTGGGGGTAGTGGCACCCTCAAACGTCCAGGTGATGTTCGTCACTGGCTCCACCGAACCCACCGAAGCGGTAAACTCGACATTGGTGTTGGAAAAAGCCGACGTAGGACCGCTGATTGCCACGCTGGGTATGCCGCCCGGCACAGCTCTGGAGGCCAGCAGGGCAGCCATGTTGGCGTTGCACACCGCAGTGTCGAAACTGCTGATGCCGTCAGGCTCGCCATAGATGGCGCGGCAGCGGCCGGTGTAGCCTTCGATGTAGGCCACGAAAGGCACGGCATTCGTGTAGATGGAGGCGCAAGTGTTCAGGGTCGTGTGGTCATCAATGATGGGGATGGGGAAAGTGCCGCCCAGAGTCCAGTCGCCCTGTGTCAAGCCGCTACGGGTGTTGCTCGTAGTGGTGCCATAAATTTGGTCCAGCGTGTTGGATTCCTCAACCTCAATCCAGAGCACACGCAGCTCGTTGGTGCCGTTGGGTCCGAAACGGTTGTAGTAGCCTTCCAGCACACCCGCCTGATGCAAAGTCCAGCACGGGCCGCACCAGCAGCACGAATAGTCAATCACTACACTGTAGCCGGAGTCGATCCAGGCCTGAAGGTCGATGGTCTGGCCATCGATAGTGGTGGCGACAAAAGCCTGCCCAATCTGGGACCACGTTGCTTTCGCGTCGCCTTTGGCACCCGGCTGGCCAAGGTTCACACTCTGGAACTGGGCAAAACAGACACTGCTCAGCAGCAGTGCAGCCACAAAAAATAATCTTCTAAACATAATTATAAATATTCAGTCTTGTTATTGGCCATCAGACACATCGGCTTTAATCAAGTTAATAAAATGTTTTATTTGACCCTGCAAAAATACACTTTTTTTCGCATTAGAGGATAAAACATTAAAAATTTAACATTTTATATATCCTAAACTATAGCGCGAAGTCGGGGTCGGGAGCAAGATAGCAGTCTTGCCCCAGGCTGTCGGCACAGAGGGTGTCGGTGTAAAGCACATTGTGTCTGTCGGTTTTGAAAAGCTGCGGCATCCCTTCGTGGACAAGACGAAAAGGCAGGTCGGCATCTTTGGGGATGATGAACAGGCGTTGGGCCAGTGGGGTGAAGACCCCGCGCTGGGTATGTTCCCATGCGGGGTCGTAGTGGAGATAGAGGTCGGCGGTGTCGTAACCAAGGCTGGGCAGCAGCCTTTTGTATTGGGCTGCAAAATGGCGGAAGGTGGCGAGAGTGTCCTCGACCAGATTGCCTTCGGCATCGGGCACACGGCGGTGGAGCCAGTTGAATCCCGCCACGAGGTAGAAGCGCCACTGGGCGGTGTCGCGGCTGGCATACATGGCGGCAAGGTCGTGCCGCAGGGCATGGCGGCAGGGAGGGCAACATGCATCGAAGAAGAAGACCACTTTGTTGTGGAGTGTATCGGCTGTGATGAGTCGGACCAGCTGGTCGGTGGTGAGGAGGGAGGGCACGACAGCTTTGGCTTGTGCGAAAGGGAGTTGGACAGGGTTGTCGGCATGGCCGTCACTATGGCCACCGCAGCCCGCACAGAGTGCCACCAAGAGGGCACAGAGCAAGCAGGTTTTGATTATTTTTGTCATGGCTTAGGGGGTTATTGATTTTGACTGTCGCCGGTGCGGGCTTGGTTTTCGAGTTCGAGTTTGCCAAGGCGGACGGTGAGGCCGAACGAGATGTAGCGCGAGCTGTAGTGGGTGGAGTTGTCCATAGCCAGGTAGGGGTTGGTGGCCGAAGTGGAGGAGATGTTGCTGGCAAAGACATCTTTTACATTCAGATAGAGCGAGAGGCGCCGCTCGAGCAGATCGGCACTAAGGCCGAGGTCGGCTGTGAAGCAGGGGGCTGTGCGGGACATGAGCGAGAGTTGCCGCGTGGTGTAGCGCACGTTGCCAAAGACTTGCAGCACATCCCAGAGCTTGCCCCATACGTTGAGACGCACACTGCCGGACCACAGACGGTCGTCCGCCCACTCGCCAGGACGGAACTGGAAGTGGTAGGCGTCGTGCATCAGCGAGGCGGAGAGCCTCAGGTTGAACAGTGCCGTGGGGCGGTAGGTGAGGTTGAGGTCGGCTCCGGCCATGCGGCTGCTGCCGATGTTGAGGTCGTGGGTGTAGGGCACTTCGCGCCCGAAGACGGGATGGTAGGCCACATCGGTGAGGGTGCCGAGCCCGTCGGTGCGGGCGCGGTAGTAGAGGTTCAGCTCGGCTGTGCCCAGTTTTTCAAAGTACTTGCTCCAGCCGCCTTCCATGTTGTGGGTGCCGCTGGGCCGGAGGTCGGGGTTGCCGGTGCTGTAGCTGTTTTGGCTGAAGAAGATGAAGGGGCTGAGCTGCGACGCACTGGGCGTGGAGGTGCGGTAGGTGTAGCTGAAGGTGAAGTTGTGGAAGGAGGGGGTGTGGTAAGAGAGATGGAGGGAGGGGACGGGTTCCCACCAGTCGCAGAGGGTGGTGAGGTCGGTATAGCCGTGGTAGGCCACGCCGCTGTGGGTGCGCCCCAGCCGCATGCCGGCCTTGGCGGTCAGGTTGCCTATGCGGCGCGTCAAAGTAGCGTAGGCGTCATAGGACCAACTCTCGGTGGTGCGGGTGAAGCTGCGCAGGGTGTCGCGATGGCCGGAGGGGAGGCTGTCGCGCGTATAGACATAGCTGTTGGGCAGTCCATACTGGCCCGACACGCCGACATCCAGTTCCCAATGCTGCGCAAAAGGCAGGGTGTAGCCAGCTTGAGCCATGGTGCTCCCCCAGTCGCTGCTGACGGTTTCATCCTTAACCACATAGTCCAACTGGGGTTGGGCTGTGTGGCGACGGTCGCTGGTGGAGGGTGCCCGATAGGCAAAGCCAGAGCCGTAGACCCTGAGCCACAGGCGCTGCCCGAGGGTGTCAAGGCTATGGTTGAAATGGAGGCCGCCATAGTAGCCGCCTTGGGGAATGGTGCCTTTCACCGTTTCGCGGTAGCTATAGTTGCCGGGGGAATAGATGCGCTCGTGCCACTGCACGTCGGCGGTGAAGTCGCTGTTGATAATCGACGGGTAGGCTCCGGCCCAGAAGCTGAGGGTGCGCTGGGTGTCGATGTCGTAGTGGCCGCCGATATAGAGGTAGCCACCATGCCGCTTGTAGTCGTAGTGCGAGGTGTGGTCTCTGACGGCCGAGGTGTCGCCCTGCGGGGTGAGGAGGACGCTGTGGCCCTGGCGGTCCTCCCAGGTATGGCTGTAGTCGTACTCGGCATAAACGTTGATTGAGAATTTCTTGCCACCATAGACATACGAGGCCCATGGGGACACCTGCGGGAGGTGGTTGCCGGTGAGGCCGAGACTGAGAAACTCGTTGCGCATCACCTTTTTGGTGGTGACGATATTCACTACCGGGCCTCCGCCGCCGTAGCGCGCCGAGGGGTTGGTGATTACTTCGATGCGGGCAATACTGTTGGCCGGAAGGGTTTTGATGTATTGCCGCAGGCTCTCGCCACTGAGGTTGGAGGGGCGGTCGTTGATCCACACGTCCACGCCCTGTGAGCCGCGCAGGGTGATGTTACCTTCGGCGTCGACCTCCACACCCGGGGCGTTCTGGAGGGCGTCGCTGGCGGTGCCGGTCTGCACACTGGGGTCGTCCTCGGTGTTGTAGACCTGCTTCTCGCCGTCGACGGCATAAAGGGGTCTCTCCGCCGTAATCTTCACCTCTTCCAGTGCCTTGACACTGGGCGATAGGTAGATGGAGTCGGTCTGCGCGGTGGCAGTGGTGTCGGTATTTTGGGCGTAGCTCGCGCCTGCTGCCGTCATCAGAGACAGCAGCAACAATAGTTGCTTTTTCATCTTTATATTGCTAAAAGGTTACTGTTCTATCGGATACATTTATTTTTCCGTTTCGGAATTGGGTGCGGAAGGCTTGAGGGTCAATTGCAGGATGAAACGGTCGTCCGGCATCAGAGGATTGAGCCCGCTTGCGGTGTCGTACCACTGGTGTGCATCGGCGGCGATGGCATTGTCATGGAACTCCCATCGGGTACCCGTCTCGCTCACCGTGTCGCCATGCTCGGTGGTGTAACGGCTGTAGAACACCGACACTGTGCCGCCCGTGGCCGAAGTCAACAAACGGTTGCCACGGTTCCAATTGTTCTGGTTGTCAATTGGACAGGGTACTACAATGCCAGGATAGACGGTATCGACCGACTCCACCGGATTCAGCTCGAGTATCTCACCCTCCTTGGTCCTGATGGATGTCGTCGACACCTGCACTGTGTCGACACGGTAACGGTACTTGGGCAACGCGGCCAACATCTTGCCCAGCCCCCCTATACGGTCGGGGTCGACAAAGCGGACCACAATGCTGTCGGCTCCGCAGCTGATGGTCTCTATCCCCATATTGAGCCAGGGGTTGCCGGTGCTGTCGTACAGGTGCAGTCCGTCGTAGTCAATCTTATAGGTGCCGTTCAGATCTTCGGTGCCATGCTCCTTGTCGTACACTGTCAGCCTGCCGTCGCTGTGGAAACGGAACAGACGGTTTTCCAAGCCGAGAAACTCTTTGCACTCCAGTGCCTGCTCGACTGGGTTGTCGGACATCAGCGTGATGCCGTCCACGGCATAGTAGCCCTCCAAAGTCCCGTCCGACTTGCAGCCTGCCACCAGCATGGCGGCCATCAAAGGCAGCACTACCAAGGGCTTGAGCCATCCCCTGCGTGTAGGTTTTCGGATTATCATGTTCATACGGCTTTGCACAAGGCCGTAGTCGAAGGTGTTGCCAATGAGACTAAAGGGATGCCCACTCACCTGATGATAGAGAAGTTCGGCATAGTCGGCTCCGCTGTCGGATGCCAGCATTAGGTTGTCGACTTCGAACTCGTGTACCCGTTTCAGCTCCCGCTGGTAGAGCCACACAGCAGGGTTGAACCACAGTGCCACCTTTGCCACCTCACACAGCAACAAATCGGCCGTGTGCCACCGGCGAGCATGCACCGCCTCGTGAGCGATGAGCTGCCGCACCTCGACAGGGCTAAAGCCTCGGGTGCCAACCACAATATGCCGCCCGAAGGAGAAGGCCGGAGTATCGTCGTCCAGCTCACTGATGCGCAAGCCGCCTTCCGACCTGTAGGGCAAACCGCGCAACCGTGAGCGCAGCTTCAGCAGCCTTACGCCAAACATAGCAGCCATCGCCCCGCAGCCCACCACATACATCAGCATCAGCCAGTGCGATATCTGTACCCAACGGCTTGCGGCGGGGGCTGCCTTGTCGCGGTCAACAGTTATTATTGCTGGGCCTTGGCCGTCGCGGCGCAGACCAATCCGCGCAGTTTCATTCTTGTCGCCCTCAAAGCGCATGGCGGTGAGACTGTTTTCGGTGCGCATCTCCACCAGCCTCAGAGAACTGAAATCGTCGGCCTGATACTGAGGTGGAAGCAACGGCAGCTGCACCAGCGGCAATGCAAATGAGAGCAACAGTGTGCCCAACAGATAGAAACGTACCATGCCGAAACGCTTCTCGCGCCTCATCAAGAGCCAGTAGGCACCGAGAAAGAGCAATGTCCCGACAGTGGCAAGCATGAGATACCTCATGATTGCACCTCCTCTCCGTTGTTGTGGCGTGCGGCACAGTCGCGCCGCTTGGCCTCGATGATACGGCCCAGGGCTTCCAGCTCCTCCTCGCTCACACTGCCTCCTTCTACAAAGAAGGATACGAGCGAGGTGTAGGAGGCATTGAAGTAGTTCTTGATGAGTGAACCCAGCATCCGGCCAGAATAGTCTTTCTTGCCTATAAGTGGATAATACTGATTGTTGCCACCCAGCATCCGATGTGCCACAAACCCTTTCTGCTCAAGGATGCGAATCTGCGTCAGAACGGTGCGGTAGGCTGGTTTAGGCTCCTCGACGGCGGCCGCCACCTCTCCCGCAAACCCCTCTCCTATCTTCCATAGGGCTTGCATCACCTGCTCCTCGGCCTTGGTGAGCGTTAATGTTGTTTCTTTTGCGCGTGTCATAGATTGTGATGATTTAAAAATTGAACCTATGATTAAATATTTAATCGCCACCAAAACGCCGCTTCAGAGCATTTATTGTGTAGGTGTGATTATTTTTTTAATCCAAGACAGAATGTCAGTAGCAAAGTACTGAATATAAATATAATGGCCTACGCGATTTTATCAACATAGGCCATAAAGAAAAACAATGTCAAAAGAAAGAGGGTGCTCAGCAGGGGTAACCATCAGGGTTGTTGCGCTGCCAGTTCCAGCTGTCGCGCACCATGTCGTCGATACCGTAGCGGGCTTTCCACCCCAACTCGGTTTCGGCTTTGGCGGGGTTGCTGTAGCAGGTGGCTATGTCGCCTGCACGGCGGGGCTGGATGGTGTAAGGTATGGGGACGTGGTTTACCCGCTCGAAAGCATGAACCATGTCGAGGACACTATAGCCCTGGCCAGTGCCAAGATTGTAGATGGCAAGACCGCAGCAACGATCGATGGCCTGGAGAGCACTGACGTGGCCAGAGGCGAGGTCGCAGACATGTATATAGTCGCGCACCCCGGTGCCGTCGGGAGTGGGGTAGTCGTTGCCAAACACGCCCAACCGCGGCCTTTTGCCCACAGCCACCTGGGTGATGTAGGGCATAAGATTGTTGGGAATGCCGTTGGGGTTCTCACCTATGCGCCCACTGGGGTGTGCCCCGACGGGATTGAAATAGCGCAGCAGGACAACGTTCCAAGAGGGATCGGCATGCTGAATGTCGGTGAGCACTTGCTCAAGCATGCTCTTGGTCCAGCCGTAGGGGTTGGTACAGGTCCCTTTGGGGCATTGCTCGGTAATCGGTATCTGTGCCGGGTCGCCATAGACGGTGGCACTGGACGAGAATATGATGTTTTTGCATCCATGCCGTCGCATCACATCAACCAACACCAGCGTGCCGCCAATATTGTTCTCATAATACTCCCAAGGTTTCTCCACGCTCTCGCCCACGGCTTTGAGACCCGCAAAATGGATGCATGCATCCAGCATATGTTGGGAAAAGACCTTCTCCAGAGCCTCGCGGTCGCGGATGTCGACTTTGTAGAAAGGTACCTGCTCTATGCCCGCCAACTCGGCCACACGGCGCAAGGACTCGGGATTGGAGTTGGAAAGGTTGTCGACCACCACAGCCGTATGTCCAGCTTTATACAGTTCTATCAATGTGTGGGAGCCAATATATCCGGCCCCGCCGGTAACAAGTATATTCATAAGTTTATTTTTCTTTATAACGCAAGTCCTCCCATTTTATTACACACCACTTGTTTCTATCCGCCCTGTTGATTGTAATTGTCACCACAGACAATCAGACCGCTGTTTTTCACAAACAACTGGTTCCGATTCACATGGCCGGCCAATCCCCCGGCACCTCCCAGTGGCCACCTTTATCTGGACCCACCCTGACAATGACGCCTTTCTCCTTCAGCTTGGCAACATGTTTGGCAACCGCTCGACGGCTGATACCCAGTCGTTCGGCAATAGCGGTAGTGGTGATATGGGCATCTGATTTCATCAACGCAACAATCATCTGTGCACTGTCGCCCTTCATCTGTGAACTTTTCTGTGTACCCACACTCCTTTCCTGTAAACCCTCCACACTATAATAGCCCGAACAATATTCCAAATCTCTTTCCGTGACACCGGGAGTCATCTCCTTCCAGCGGATATGGAGGTAGCGGTTTCTCAAATCATTCTTCTCACCCATCAAGAGATTACGGAAAAAAAGCTCCAGATACTCGGTGGTACGGTCAACTCCGAGGGGAAGATTTTGATAATTGGCACGAACCAAGGCATTGCGGAAATACCAAGAATGCTGTTTAAACGGCTCATTATCGACCTCGAAACCGAGCTGTCGCAAATATTTGATGGTGAAGACAGCCGTAGTGCGGGTATTGCCTTCGGCGAAAGGATGAATCTGCCAGATGCCTGAAACGAAATTGCAAATCCGCCTCACCACACGGGGAAGATCAATACCCTTATAACTGAACAAACGTTCTTGCTCGAAGTCATAATCCAGTGTCTGAGAAATCATGTCGCACGAACTGTAAAGCACCGACGCACCGTCGAGCACCCATTCTTTCTTCTTGATATTAGTCTGCCGGTAACGGCCAGCACGGAGCAGAATACCTTCGAACAGGCGGCGGTGGATAGACGACAACATGGCCGGGGAGAAAGTGAAGGCGTCCTCAGCCAGTAGGCGGGCTATGCGTGCCGACACCCCGTCGGCCTCGTCCGTCCCAGCCTCCTCTTGGCGGCCTTGTTCGGTTTGGTAATAAGCCGCTATGCGGCTCTCTACCTCGTCGATGCTGATTTTCTCCTCGATATGCTCTTGTGCGGTCTCAATCAGGTAGCGTGATGGCTTCAATCCGTCAACTGCCTGTAGCCCGATAGCCACTTGCCACGCCTCGGCACGCTCCTTGCTGCTGGGTTCGCCCTGGGTTATATACTTCTCGAAGTCCAATTACTTATTATTTGATTTCCAATGCAAAGATACGACTTTTTTTTGAGATGGCAAAATATCTTTGCTATTTTTAAGAAGTTTTTGCTTCGCATAACGAGAGTGTCAATCTGTAGGAGTAGACGAACCTCGAACAAGCCATAAAAGCTGCTTTGAAGGCCTTGCCGACTACGGCTCGAACACATCCAGCCAGAGACCTTTGGGCAGGGCCACCATAAGCAGGAACAGCATGGCCACTACAAACAGGCACAACTTGACCACCACAACCAGCACTCGTGCCCACACGCCAAACGGCTTCTCGTTCTTGCGCTCTTCATATTCCTTAGTCATAGGTTCTTGGGGGGATAATGTCTGCGACAATATGTAAAGGCTAAAAAGCAAAAGAGCTAAGTATTGCAGAGCGCAGTGGCTCCCCAATACTTAACTCCTTGACCATAATCACTCGGTTTCTTACCAAGCGAAAAGGGGACGGTTCTGCATCATCTCATTCACCTGACCGGTGATGCGGGCGCGGACGGCCTCGTCGGTGGGATTGCAGAGCACGGTGTCAATCATGTCAACAATCACCTGCATGTCGCCTTCTTTCAGGCCACGGGTGGTGATGGCGGGTGTTCCGACGCGCAGACCACTGGTCTTGAAGGCGCTGCGGCTGTCGAAAGGAACCATGTTCTTGTTCACCGTGATGTCAGCTGCCACCAGGGCGTTCTCAGCTTCCTTACCGGTCAGTTCGGGGAACTTGGTGCGGAGGTCGATGAGCATGAGGTGGTTGTCGGTGCCGCCGCTGATGACCTTGTAGCCCTTGTTGACAAAAGCTTCGCACATCACCTTGGCGTTCTTCATCACCTGCTGGATATACTGGTCGTAGCTGTCGGTGAGAGCCTCGCCGAGAGCAACGGCCTTGGCAGCGATCACATGCTCAAGGGGACCACCCTGGGTGCCGGGGAACACGGCGCTGTCCAGCAGGGCGCTCATCTTCTTGATCTCACCCTTCGGGGTCTTCTTGCCCCAAGGATTGTCGAAGTCCTGACCCATCAGAATCATGCCGCCACGGGGTCCGCGGAGGGTCTTGTGGGTGGTGGTGGTGATGATATGGCAATACTTCACGGCATTGTTCAAGTAACCTTTGGCGATGAGGCCAGAGGGATGGCTGATGTCGCCCATGAGGATGGCACCGATCTTGTCGGCGATGGCGCGCATGCGCTCCCAATCCCAGTCGCGGCTGTAGGCCGAGCCACCACCAATGATGAGCTTGGGACGGAACTCGAGGGCTTTCTTCTCCATGTCCTCATAGTCCACCGTACCGGTCTCTTCCTTCACCTGGTAGCCAACCACCTTATACATGATGCCCGAGAAGTTGACGGGGCTACCGTGGCTGAGGTGGCCGCCATGGTTGAGGTCCATGCCCATAAAAGTGTCGCCAGCGTTGAGGCAGGCCAGGAACACGGCCATGTTGGCCTGTGCGCCGCTGTGGGGCTGCACGTTGGCCCAGCAGGCACCGTAGAGCTGCTTGGCGCGCTCGATGGCGATGGTCTCGCTCTGGTCGACAATCTGGCAGCCGCCATAGTAACGCTTGCCGGGATAGCCTTCGGCGTATTTGTTGGTCATCACGGAGCCCATGGCTTCCATGACCTGATCGCTCACAAAGTTCTCGGAGGCAATGAGCTCGATGCCTTTGGTCTGACGTTCTCTTTCTTTCTGAATGAGATCGAAAATTGCAGTATCTCTTTGCATATCAATTATATATTTGTTTAAGTATATGTTTTATCAGTTCTGCAAATATAAGACTTTTTTTTCATATAATCAAAATTCAGATGCCGCGTGGCAAAAAACGGGCCGCCGACCCGAATCAGGCCACAGGCTGCCCCCTTCCTTTGTCGGGACAATCACAATTGTTACACTCCTCTTTGTTTCTTGGCAAGAAATAAAGAAGAAAAGAAATAGAGGTAAACAAGTGTATATGGACAAGATTTGTACAGCCCGTGCCGCCCGGCAGGAAGAAAAAAATAGTTATGTCGGATTTTTGATGTATTTTTGCAGCCTAAAAAATGATTCCTATATGGCTAAAAAGATATATGTATTACTCTGTATTGCAGTGCTGTTTGGCATGTCGGCAGTGCAGGGGCAGGTGCGTGGAATGAAGCGTTCGGCCCGCAAGGGTTCGCCCGTGGCGGGACAGATCAAAAAGGCCAGTCCGCGGATGGCCACGGCATGGATAGACGCCACGATGAAAGACATGACGCTGCAACAGAAGGTGGCGCAGCTGATGGTGATACGTGTGCCGCTGGACCTTGAGGGCGAGCAGTTGCAGGATTTTGAGCTGCTGCTTGAGCGGACTGAGGTGGGCGGAGTGTGCTTCTTTGTGGGTACCGCCGCCAAGACCCTCCCGCTGATACGCAGTTTCCAGTCGCTGAGCCATGTGCCGCTGCTGGTGTGCATCGACGCGGAATGGGGGCTGGGCATGAGGCTGAAGGATTGCTATGCTTTCCCGATGAACGCGGAGTGGGGTCTGCTGCCCCGCGAGATGGACACGCTGGTGTATGAAATGGGGCGCGAGATTGGACTTCAGTGCCGCAAAATGGGCATCCATGTCAACTTTGCCCCGGTGGTGGATGTGAACAGCAACCCTAAAAACCCCGTCATCGGGCCCCGCTCGTTCAGCGCCGACCCCAAGCGGGTGGCGGAGCTGGGCATACAATATATGAAGGGGCTGCAAAGCCAGGGGGTGATGGCTGTGGCCAAGCACTTCCCCGGCCATGGCGACACGGAGACGGACAGCCATGTGGACCTGCCCGTCATCAACCACACACGGTCGTATATGGACATGGTTGACCTCTACCCTTTCCGCCGCCTGGTGGAGGAAGGGGTTGAGGGGGTGATGACGGCCCACCTGCAGGTGAATGCCTACGAACCGGAGAAGAACCGCCCGTCGTCGCTGTCGAGCCACTTGGTGAGCGAGCTGCTGCGCGACGAGCTGCATTTCGACGGCATGGTGATTACCGACGGACTGGACATGAAGGGGGTGACAAAATATTTTAAGGACGGGCAGGAGTCGCTGCAAGCCCTGCTGGCAGGGAGCGACATATTGCTGCTGCCGCCCGATGTGCCGAAGGCTATCGACGCTATTTGCCGCGCCGCCGAGGGCGACAAGGAGCTGCAACAGCTTATCGATATGCGGTGCCGCCGGGTGCTGCGCTGCAAATATTACCATGGCTGCGCCGACTTGCAGCCAGACCGCTACCAGCTGCCGGACAAGATGGACAGTTTGCGCTGCGACTCGATTGTGCGCGCGCTGCACATGGCCACCCTCTCGCGTGTGGACAGTCTGGTGAGCGACGGCATTGCCAAAGGGGCCTATCCGGGCTGCCAGGTGCTGGCCATGCAGAACGGACGCTTGCTGTACCGCAAGGCGTTTGGCCACTTGACTTACGACTCGACCAGCCCCGCCGTGACGATGAACACGGTGTATGACATTGCCTCGTGCACCAAGCTGGTGAGCACCACGCTGGCTGTGATGAAGCTGGTAGAGACTGGCCGCGTGAAACTGAACGACCCCCTGAGCCGCTATCTCCCCTACCTGAAGCACACCGACAAGGAGAAGATCACCGTCATGCAGACGCTGAGCCACATGGCAAGGCTCAAAGCATTCGAGCCCTACTGGAAGAAAGCCCAGACGGCGGACGACCCGGTGGCAAGCGTGATAGAGCAGGTGACGACCACACCGGTGCTGGCCAAGTCGGAATATGTGTACAGCGACCTTGGCTTCATACTGCTGGGGCAGTTGGTACAGCAGGTATCGGGCCAACGTTTAGACATCTTTGTAGAGCGGCATTTCTATGGCCCCATGGGGCTGCGGAACACCCACTACAACCCCACGGAGCACGGCATAGACACCAACCTCATAGCCCCCACTGAGAGGGATGAGAACTACCGCCACAGACTGGTGCGCGGAGTGGTGCACGACCCCAACGCATACGCGATGGGAGGAGTGTCGGGCCACGCCGGAGTGTTCAGCACAGCGGACGAGCTGGCCGCCATCATGCAGATGCTGCTGGACGGTGGCCAATACAAAGGCAAGCGCTACCTGAAACGGGAGGTGATAGAGATGTTCAACAAGCGGCACTACGCCATGCAGGGCTGTCGGCGCGGACTGGGATTCGACAAACCCCTTATGCATGGATTGGGCGGCAGCTGCTGCGACGAGGCATCGCAGAGCAGTTTCGGCCACACCGGCTTTACGGGCACTATGGTGTGGGCCGACCCCGAAAACGGACTGGTGTTTGTGTTCCTTTCCAACCGCGTTTACCCCACGGCCTACCCCAACAAGCTGGCCCAAATGAATATCCGCACTAATGTGCAGGGCGAGCTGTACCGCGCCATAAAGGGCGAGACCCCCAAAAGCGGAGTGGCCAAATTTGGCAATTGATTGTCCGGAATGGGGCAAGGGAGATGAGCAAGGAGTGAATAAGTGACGCGTGATTAGACCATTTGCATACCCGCAGATCACACGATTCGTCGGTCACTCTCAGAGGCGCTGTTCGCGATAGCGATAGGGCGAGATGCCTTTCATGCGTGAGAAGAATTTGCTGAAGGAGGCGAGATCGGCAAAGCCGAGACGGTCGGCCACCTGGCTGAGGGTGAGGTTAGTGGTACGCAGCTGGAAGGCGGCTTCCATAGCAAGCAACTGGTTGAGGTAGCTGCCCACAGTGCGGCCCGACACTTTACGCACAACACGGGAGAGATAGACTGGCGAGATGTTGAGCTGCGAGGCGTAGAAGGCTATGTCGCGATGGTCGAGAAAATGTTGCAGCAACAACTGCATGAATCGGTAGAAGAGGTCTTCGGTGCGCTGCGAAACCAGATGTTCGGCAGTGGTTTCGGGCTGCACATTTTGCATATCGAGCAGGAACACGGAGTAGAGCATGCGCAACACCTCGGCCTTGTAGCGATGGTTGGAGTGGATGCAGCGAATGATGTCGTACATACGGCTGGCCAGGACAAGTGCGTCGGGGTGAGAGAGGGACAGCCGCTGCTCGTGGAGCCAGACGAATGGGAGGTGCGAAAGACGCACGATATTGTACCCGGAAGGGGTTTCGAGGGTGAGGCCCTCTTCGGCCAAAAGGCAGAGCAGACGGAGGTCGTCGGAGGCATCCTCGACGGTGATGACTGTGCCGGGAGTGTAGATATACAGGTCGTCGGGGCCGAGCTGGAGTTCATGGCCGTTGGAGACAATGTTCAGCCAGCCCCGCAGCACGAGATTGAACGTGTAACAGAGCATCATGCCTTGGGTGCGGTTGGTCTCCAGGGCTTGGGTTCGAGCAAACTCCAGGCAATAGAAACGGCCGTCCCATCCCTCAACGGGAGGTTCGCCGTACATCAGTGTCCATGCCTCTTTTAAACTATACATAGAGAATGATTTTTGAGAGGGCAAAGATACGAAGTTTTTTTTCAAATAGTATCGTTTCAGACAACTATTGTACCTCTACAGATTTATCCACATAAGGGGAAAATAGTACTTTTGTATTTCACATCAAGAAGATACATATTTATATAGAGTACATAATATCAGACAATAACAAAACAAAAATAGCAACTATGGACGCAAAAAAATCAATTGAAGCACTGCAATTTTTCGTGACGAACTTGAATGCACAGTCGTTCCAACACAAACTGCAAGCTAAAATTTTCGGCTCTATCGGCTACAAGAAACTCGAAGCAAAATACCTCGAGCATGCCGAAGAGGAACAGGGCTTTGTCAATCAGTTTATCGACCGTCTGCTTGACTTGGGCGGCGAGCTGAAGCAAGAAGCCGTTGATGCCCAGAAGCTCTACACCGACCCCGTGGAGTTTTTGAAGGCCGACTATAAGGTTTCGGTCGACGGCATTGAACTGCTGCGCAAATGCATGGACGGCATCAAGGACGACCTCACCACTTTCGACATGATGAAAGTGTACCTCAAAGACGAGGAGGAGGATATGTATTGGAGCGAGGAGCAACTGGGTCTCATCGAGATTCTGGGTGCCAAGCCTTGGATTATGAAAGCTGCTCTTTAAATCGCCCAACCTATGGAGTCCGTCCAGAAGGTATACGACCTTATCAACGAGGTAGGAGTGTATTACCTCGCAACCGTAGAGGGCGATCAGCCCCGTGTGCGTGTGTACGGGGCCTCGCTGCTTTACGATGGCAAATTCTATATCATGGCCATGGCTGGCACCAATGTCCCTAAACAGCTGGCTGCCAACCCTAAGGCAGAAATCTGCACCATGAAAGGGAAAATTCTGCGTATGAGCTGCACCTTTGTCGAGGACCCGCGTCCAGAGGTGAAACAGGCCATGGTGGACAAGATGCCCCACCTGAAAGGAGCGCTGGGTGAACATGGCGAGGGTGCCATTATGTTCTACGCCAAGGACGCCACCGCCACCATCAGCACGATGACAGAAACCCTCGAAACACTCACCTTCTAAACCAAGAAAAAAGGGTGGAACTCCTGTGCCCTTGTCAGTAAAACAATGCCCTACAGCGGGCTGCCCTACAAGCGGCATTCCTGCTGGAACGCCGCTTGTATTGTCTTTAGGGAACAGGTGAAACCCACTATGACTACACAATCAATGAAACAACAACAAAAACAACAATAATGGACATCAAAGCAATAAAATTCAGAGCCGACGGTTTCTATGGCCAGCCTTTCGCCTTTGGCGGCGAGGAGGGCACGGAGAAGTTCGACCCCAACATCCGCTATCGCGGAAGCCTGCAAAACTACCTTATCGACACTGGCAGCGAGGTGATATTGGTTGACACCGGCCTGCCCGCCGGAACACCCGAGGAGGCACCCGACGAGAAGTCGCCCGCCTACACCGGCAAAGACATTTGCAGCTATATGGAAGCCTTCGCCAAGCTGGGATATGCACCCGAACAGGTGACCAAAATCGTGCTTACCCACCGCCACAGCGACCACAGCGGCGAGCTGCGCTCCTTCCCCAAAGCAAAGATATACGTGCGTGAGTTCGGGATAACTTTGTTGATAACTTAATCAGAAAAAAGAATGGTAATCACAAGAAAATTCGTATCTTTGTAGTTGAAAGTCAAAATAATAATAAAGATATAATACTTATGATTACCGAC
>Ga0247611_10005794_pt1 | contig 16116 bp, 12 predicted proteins | sample 177DNAGHGhighgp2_FD_192422 | JGI IMG/M metagenome (GOLD analysis project Ga0247611, IMG submission 192422) | Sheep rumen microbial communities from Palmerston North, Manawatu-Wanganui, New Zealand - 1770 DNA GHGhigh gp2 | ecosystem: Host-associated > Mammals > Digestive system > Stomach > Rumen... | reverse complement strand
TGACACTCCTGTTCGTGCGGCGCGTCGTGCGCGACAACCTCAGCCACGGCGTGAGCATCGTGCTGAAGTCCATCTGCAAGAGCGACGGTATGCTGCGCTTCCACAACGTCTATTCCTCCATGGTGGCCAGCGCCATCACTGTCGGGTTCGGCGGTTCCGTGGGATTGGAGGCGCCCATCGTGCTCACCGGCAGCGCCATCGGCTCCAACATGGCGAGACTTTTCCACCTCAACACCAAGCAGACCACCCTGCTGCTGGCCTGCGGCTCCACCGCCGCGATGGCCGCCATCTTCAAGGCCCCCATCGCCGCGCTGGTCTTCACCTTCGAGGTGCTGATGCTCGACCTCACCGGCAGCGCCATCCTGCCGCTGCTGCTCTCCGCCGCCACCGGCACGGTGATGTCCGTGCTCTTCCTCGGCCAAGACGTGATGTTCACCGTCGATACCACACAAGGATTCTCGGTGGGCAACATCCCGTTCTATATTATCCTCGGCGCCCTCTGCGGCCTCATCTCCGTCTATTTCCTGCGGGTGTCGCGCTGGATTGAGAAACAGATGCGCCGTATCAAGAAAATCTATGTGCGCGCACTGATCGGCTCGCTGGCCCTCTGCCTGCTCATCTACCTCTTCCCCGCATTCTACGGCGAAGGCTATAACAACATCAACGACCTGTTGCATGGCGAGTGGATTTCCGTTTTCAACAACTCCCCGCTGCTGGAGCTGATGGGCCACGAAGGGCTGTTGGTGCTGGCCGTCATCGGCATCATCCTGATGAAGGTCTTCGCCACCACGTTCACCACCACGGCCGGCGGCGTGGGCGGCGTCTTCGCCCCTACCCTCTTCATCGGCGCGTTTGTCGGATTCCTGGTCGCGCACGTGGCGCAGGTCTTCCTCCATGTGGACCTCCCCTACGTCAACTTCATTCTCGCAGGCATGGCCGGCGTGATGACCGGCGTGATGCAGGCCCCGCTCACGGCAATGTTCCTCATCGCCGAATCCTCCACAGGCTACACACTGCTCATTCCGCTGATGGTCACCGCCGCCTGCTCCTACCTCTGCGTCAGCCCGTTCGAGAAATACTCCGTCTATACCCAACCCCTCGCCGAGAAGGACAACCTCCGCACCCACAACAAGGACAAATACGCGCTCCGCAAACTCCCCTGGCACCGCACCATCGACACCAACATCCTCACCATCCCCGTGCATAGCACCCTGCGCACCTACACCGACGTCATCGCCCAATGCAAGCGCAACCTCTTTGTAGTCATCGACGAAAACAACCTCTTCTCGGGTCTCTTGGTGATGGACGACCACCGCGACGTCATCTTCAAGCAGGAACTCTACGACAAAGTGCACGTCGAGGACCTGATGATCGAGCCGGAAGAGTTCATCTACGACGACGACACGGCCGCTATCGTTTTGGAGAAGTTCAAACGCACCGGCAACTTCAACATGCCCGTCATCACCCGCGACCGCAAATACATCGGATTTGTTTCGAAGGCAAAATTCTTATCGGAGTATCAGACGTTTATCGCGGACAACTCGGAGGACTGATATTAGTTAGCAGTTAGCAGTTAGCAGTTAGTAGTTAGCAGTTAGCAGTTTATACTGACTATTTAACCTTGAACCCTTAAACCCTTGAACCCTTAAACCCTTGAACCCTTAAACCCTTGAACCCTTAAACCCTTAAACCCTTGAACCCTTAAACCTTAAACCTTAAACCCTTAAACCCTTAACCCTTAAACCCTAAACCTTAAACCTTAAACCTTAAACCAAATAATGGAAATAATCAAAACAAACATAGACGGATTGTTAATCATCGAGCCGACGGTTTTCAAGGATGACCGCGGATATTTTTTCGAAAGTTATAACGAGCAACGGTTCAAAGAGTTGGGAATCAAAGACGATTTCGTGCAGGACAACCAGTCGTGCTCGCAGAAGGGCGTGGTGCGCGGGTTGCATTTCCAGAAGCCTCCGTACGCGCAGGCCAAGCTCGTGCGGGTGCTGCGCGGCGCGTGTCTCGATTTTGCAGTTGACATCCGCAAGGGCAGCCCCACCTACGGGCAGTACGTCTCCACGCTGCTCACCGCCGACAATTTCCGCCAGTTCTACATTCCCGCCGGTTTCGCGCACGGGTTCGCCGCCTTGGAAGACGATACCGTCTTCGCTTACAAGTGCTCCAACTTCTACAACAAGGCCTCCGAAGGCTGCATCTTGTTCAACGACAAAGACTTGAACATTGACTGGCAGGTGGAGAATCCGATCACGTCGGAGAAGGATATGCAGGGAGTGGCGTTTAAGGATTTCGTGTCGCCGTTCGAATACTAATTCATTGTAGAGACGCGCCATGGCACGTCTCTACGGAATTATTACGAAAATGCGACACGTTCTCTATTGGAACATATCCGCCAATGTTATCTGGCGTTGCACCCGACCGCTATAGGTGTTTGGCTTTACACCGAAACTCGTTATGAGTGTGAGCATCAGGGATTTGCCCGTCTTTGTTTGCCGTAAAAACATCGCTAATTTGTTTTCAAATGAGGCCTCGTCGGACTTGGTGATTTCATACTCCGAATGAGAAAATTTCATTTCACAAACATTCACCGTCTGGTCTGCACGGTCAATGAGAAGGTCTATCTGCACGCCTTGGTGTCCCTCTTCCGGCTTGCTAATCCAACTACAGACGCGACTTTGGACACCCGATATGCCCAAAGCCTGTTTAATTTGGCCAATATGGTTCAGGCATAACATTTCAAAGGCGTAACCACTCCATGCACGATACCGGGCACTGTTGAGTGAGTTTGTCCAATAAGCCTCGTCTTGGAACCTGTTTTCCTGGACAAAATGGAAATGGAAAAGCGTATAGGCATCTGTTAGTTGGTACAAAATATCACGTTTCGTACGATCAAAAGGAATATATTGGCGAATAAAACCGCATTTTTCCAATTCCTCAAGTGTACTGGTGAATTTTTTGTTGTTATTCAGTCCCGCTTTTTCCAGAATCCCTTTTCTTGTCAAGCCTTTTGCTTTGGTGGACAATGCAGTGACAATGGCGATATGGTCGCCGGCTTGCTTAAACAGGGAACGGTAAAGGTTTTCAAATTCCATTGTCAGTTCCCCGTTATTGGCGAAAAACAATCGGTCGATGTTCTGAGCCACACTCTCTTGCGGTCTCATTAAAGAATAATAGTAAGCCACGCCGCCCATCACCATCTGGCACTCTGCTATCTCCTTTTGCCTATACCCGAAGCCATACGTGCGGAAATACTGCTCGCTTTCGCGGAGCGTGAAAGGAGCGACAAAAATTTGGTGTGTCTTTCGATTATGCAAACCGCCGCGATTATTGATGATATTGTCTATCATCCAAGAAGTTGCAGACCCACAGACAATCAACTTGATGTCTTTTCTCGCGGAAGCCCAATCATTCCAGAAGTGCTCAAGAGCTCCTACGAAACGGGAACGGACGGTGTCCAACCATGGCAGTTCATCGATAAACACGATTTTCTCCCCATCGGGCAACTTTTCCAAATAGGTTTCCAATTCGTAGAAAGCCTCGATCCACGATTTGGGATGCGTGGCGGCTGGATAGTACTTCCGTAAAGTGAAAAAGAAATTTGCCAACTGGTCTTGCAGTCCGGCATTCTCCATTCCCGTCAACACAAAACATGCGCTTCCGCCAATCACCTGTCTGACAAAAAAAGTCTTTCCAACACGTCTTCTGCCGTAAACCACTATGAATTCCGACTTATTGCTGGCAAGATATTCTTTTAAGAGCTCTTTTTCTCGCTCTCTACCAATCATTTCCGATTCCATTTTAAGGTCTGTTTATATCCAAAATTTTCTGCGGCAAAAATAATAAAAATTCCGTTTCAGCAGATTTCAACATTGAACATTGCTGAAACGAGGATTCGAATTTCCATTTCAGCAGGTTTCAATATTGAACATTGCTGAAACAAGGATTTAAAACCGCGTTTCAGCAGGTTTCAACATATCCGTAAATTCCGTATCTTTGCCGCCTAAATCCTGTCATTATGAAAAAACTCCTATTCCTGCTGCTGTTTTACGGACTGTTCGTAACCCTTTCCGCGCAAAAAGAGAGATTATATTCACCTGATGGATATACCATGGTGATGGTCAATTGTTCGACAGACCAGCTACAATATTCCGTTCAAAGCACGCATCCATACATTGACAGTTTAGGAAATGTCTTTATTGAGCCTTCCAAAATTGGAATGGAATTGGATAACGGCACCATTCTCGGACGTAATCCGAAAGTAACGAAAATAGAACGAAAGTCTGTCAATCAGGAAGTCACTGCCCATTTTTATAAAAAAGCGAAAATCCAAGACCAATATAATGAGTTGATTATCAGCTTTAAGGGGGATTTTCAGGTGATATTCCGCGCCTATAACTCCGGCATTGCGTATCGCTTTGTGACAAAACGGAAAGACCCCCTTGTCATAAAGCAAGAGATTGCAGAGTTTAATTTTTCGGGAGATGAACGGAAGTTCTCAAATGGTTCCAGTCGGGAGCCCGAAGCCTTTATCCCGTATATCAACCGACAACCAGCCAAAAACGGTGACTTTTCCGAACAATTCTGCACCTCTTTTGAAAACACCTACGTGGATACGTTTCTCCGCGACATGGCCAACGACCGACTTGCTTTTCTGCCCATGTTGGTGAAGCAACGCTTTATGCCCCGTTGGGAAAGCAACCTGAATAACTGGCATATACGTATGGCCGTCATCACCGAGGCCGACCTGCACGATTATCCCGGTATGTACCTCAAGCACACCGAGGGCAACTCGATGATCGGCTATTTCGCGCCGCTGCCGAAGACGTGGGAGCAGGGCGGGCACAACAACCTGCAGTATGTGGTGAAAGAGCGCGAAGACTATATCGCCAAGACCGCCGGCACGCGGGCGTTCCCGTGGCGCGTCATCGCCATCACCACCGAGGATAAGGACTTGGCAGACAACGACCTCGTCTATCTGCTTTCCGAACCGTCGAAAGTGGCTGATGTCTCGTGGATTAAGCCCGGCAAGGTGGCTTGGGACTGGTGGAACAACTGGAACATCTGGGGCGTGGATTTCAAGGCGGGCATCAACAACGAAACCTACAAATACTACATTGACTTTGCCGCGGATAAGGGTATTGAGTACGTAATTCTGGACGAAGGCTGGGCCGTAAACAAGCAGGCCGACCTTTTCCAAGTCGTACCCGAAATTGACCTGCCGATGTTGGTGAAATACGCTGAAAGTAAAGGCGTTGGCATCGTGCTGTGGGCCGGTTACGCCGCGATGGACAAGGAGATGGAGCGCGTTTGCAAGCACTATTCCGAGATGGGCGTGAAGGGCTTCAAGGTCGATTTCATGGACCGCGACGACCAGATAGTGGTCAACTTCTACGAACGGATGGCCGCCATGGCCGCCAAATACCACCTTTTCATCGACTTCCACGGGGCGTACAAGCCCACGGGACTGAGTCGCACCTACCCCAACGTGCTCAACTACGAGGGCGTGTTCGGGCTGGAGCAGTGCAAATGGGCCGACAGCAAGACCGATATGGTGAAGTATGAGGTCACGATTCCATTCATCCGGATGCTCGCCGGTCCGATGGACTTCACGCAGGGCGCGATGCGCAACGGGGCATACTGGTGCTACTTCCCGAGCTGGAACGAGCCGATGAGCCAAGGTACGCGCTGCCGCCAATTGGCAGAGTACATGGTCTTTGATGCGCCCTTCGCGATGCTCTGCGACGCCCCCACGGCCTACATGCAGGAGCCCGAATGCACCGAGTTCATCGCCAAGGTGCCTACCGTGTGGGACGAGACCCGCATATTAGACGGCAAGGTCGGGGAATTTATCGTCTCCGCCAAGCGCAAAGGCGACACCTGGTACATCGGCGCCATCACCGACTGGAACGCCCGCACCGTCGAAATCGACCTCAAGGCCTTGGGCATCACCTCCGGCACGCTCACGATGTTCGTCGATGGTCCCAACGCACACCGCAAAGGCGTTGACTATCAGAAGAAAACGGTGGATGTTCCCGCAGATGGCAAACTGAAAGTGGAGTTGGCTCCGGGCGGGGGAACCGCGATTGTAGTGAGAAGTTAGTAGTTAGCAGTTCGTGATACCGAATCCGTTAGGGTAAGTCGCCTATGCGTAAAAACACCGAACAGTTTGATAATGGGCACATTATGCTGCGCAACAGGCCTGACAAAGGCGAGGCGCTCGGACGTGTTATAGCATTGGGATTCGTGCTGTTCATCGTGTTCATCCTGTATGCCGCGATGCACAACACATGGCCGGATGACGACCGTTTAGAACAATTCATGTCCTTTGCCGCATTTCTCCTCATCGCGGCGATACCCCTCTACCTCTGCTTTGTCCTGCTTGTCAAGATTTACTGGTATGCGTTCGGTGGAGAAACGGTATATTATTCGGATTCAGCCATTTACATTGAGCAGAAGAAGGCTATACAACGGGAGGTGGTGATTCCCTGGGAGAGCATCACGAAGGTGGAACCCTACGAGGAACCGCTGATCTGCATGCTGCTCCCCACACAGGATCCGACTGTCTGCATTACCTACAAAACCGCTTCCGGCAAGACAAAGAAGATCCGCTTCGGCTTCCGACTCAATAAGGAGCAACAGACGTATGTAATCGAGCGGGTGCGGGAACTGTGCGTGGAAAGTTTCGCGTGAGGAAGAGATAGCAATCGAGCCGCCTTAACGCATCCTGACCCGTCGCAAATCCAACATATTCACGGGATTCACCCCGAGACCTTCGACGTTTTTCTGCACAAAGCGGGCTACCTTGTCGTAATACAGCACGACGAACGGGGCATCCTCCACCAGCAGGGCATCCATCTCGACATAGTATTCCGTGCGCAACGAATCATCCGTGCAACGCTGTGATTTCTCGTACAGTTGGTCGAATTTCTTGTTGACGTAATGGGTGTAGTTGGAACCCGCCGGCAGGATGTTCTTGGAGTAGAACAGCGACATCTGGTTCTCCGCGTCGGGGTAGTCGCAAATCCAGGAACCGCGGAAGAAGGGCAGCTGGTAACCGCGCATCATCTCTCGTTGCTGGGCGGGCTGCGCGATGTCCAGCTTCAGGGTGATGCCAATCTGCTCCAACTCATGCTGGATGTATTGGCAGAGGTCCGCATACTGTGCCGATACCGTGAGCGTAATCTCGGGAAGCCCTTTGCCATTGGGATAGCCTGCATCCGCCAGCAACTGCAAGGCTTTCTGTGGGTTATAGCTGTACCCGCCGGTGCGTTCGGGGTTATAGGAGGGCATCCCGCGCGGCACGAAACCGCCATCGCCGGCATAACCCATGTTGTTGCGTAGGTACTTCATCATCTTCTCCCGGTCGAAACCATAGTTGATAGCCTGCCGGATCCGCTTGTCCATCAAAGGGTTGCGCTTACCCGACGGCTTCAGGTTGAAGCCCAAGTACTCGGTGTTCAGATACGGCCCGGTGATGAGCTTGATCTTGTCCGCATAATCGGGATTCAGCTGGCCGTCCTTGGTCAGCAGCGCATCCTTGTAACTCGGGTCCACCCCCGACATGAAATCCAGCGACCCCTTCATAAACTCCATGAAGACAGACTGTTTGTCAACAATGAACGACACCGCGACCGCATCAATATAGGGGAGTCTGTTGCCTGCGGAGTCTTTCTCGAAATAGTTGGGGTTCTTGCGCATCACGAGTTTCACGCCCTCCTCCCACAGCTGCATTTGGAACGGGCCGGTGCCGACGGGGTACTTCCGGAAGTCCTTGCCGTAACGCTCCACGACCTCATGCGGCACCACCGAGCAGTATTTCATCGTCAGGATGCCGAGAAACGGCGGGAACGGTTCCGAGAGTTCGATCTGGAACACCGTGTCGTTCAACGCTTTGAATGCGGGATTGCCCTCTTTGTCGCGTTTCACCTTCTGGAAAATCCACGCGCCGGGCGAGGCCACCTCCGGACTGAGAATACGGCCGAGGCTATAGACAAAGTCCTCCGCCGTGACGTAGCGCGGTTTCTCGAAAGGGAAGAACTCCGTCTGGTGGAACTGCACATCGTTGCGGAGAATGAACGTGTAGGTTTTCCCATCCTCCGAGATTGTCCAGCTTTTGGCGATGGCCGGCACCACCCGCAACTGGTCGTCCATATCCACCAAACCGTTGTAGAGCTGGTTGCAGGGCCATATTGTCGCCTGTCCGGAAGCGAACGCGGGATCAAGGCTCAGGATGCCCGACGATTCGTTATAGTGGAAAATCTGCTTGTCGGGATGGTCGAATTTGGTCTTGCAGGAAACCAGCACTGTAGTGAACAGCAGCGCGATGACAGCTGTTGCCACAAACTTCTTCAAACGGTTATACTCGTACTGCATTTAGGATGTAGGCTTGGGGTTCAAACGGAAGCGCAAAAGTACGAATATTTTCGGTAAACAGTGGTAGAGGCGCAAAATTAAAAACGGTATTCCATCCCAACAAGCACACCACTCGAAAAACGGTGGTCTGGCAGAGAGCTGCGCTGTTCGATGGGTGGATGCGTTGGCGTTGGTTTGTATTGATTGAGAATTGCCTTCACCCCGAAAAAGGGTGTCAAGCTTAAAATGCAATGTTCCGAGATATCGTAAGTGGCGGTCAATCCTAACCGATAGGAAAGCCCGTTTGCCGCCTCGCGTGGAACATCTCCCCATTTCTCAATGGTTTTTGCCTGACGATTTTCTTTCAGAAACGCTGTATGGCAGAACAATCTGCTGTATTCGAGCTCATTGTGTATTTTCAAACGGAACTTTCCCTGTCGCCAGCACTGGACACTAACGGCAAATGGGACATTGAGGAAATTCATCCGATGACGGATATTCAACGTCTCCTCTTGGTACCATACCAAAGAACGCTCTTGGGAGCAGAGTTTGTAGGAATAGCCCAAGCCCAGGGAAATGTCAACGATTCCGACATGTAAGACGCCTGACCCAGCTACACCAAAAGAGAAGCCGCAATTGGCGAGACTTCCAAAATCGGCTTGTCCGCCGCAGCGAACCAAGATTCCGAACTTATCCTGCGGGAAAGCCTGTATGGAAAGCAGGATTATTTCTAAAATGAGAATGAAGCGTTTCATCTTCTTGAAATAATTATTTTGTGGATCTCTATTATTTACCCTTTCCCCCGCCACCCCCGCAGATCCTGCAAGGTCCGTTGAACAGAATCCGAAGATGTGGCGCGGCAAAATTACGCATTTCCCGTTTATGTCCGGATTTAGGTGGACGCTAGTGACCGACGGCGAATGCTCTTCCACACCCACGAAGGTCTGGTCGCATCCCAAACGATCATCGACAGTTCAATCCTTCACACAGCGAATGGCGCAGTAGTGGATGTCCGGCAGCGAAGAGATTTCCGGCGATTCCTGGTTGATATTCAGGAGAAATACGTAGGACTGTACCTCCATCGAGTCACACCCTAACCAGCCCCACTGCGGTATGCTCCATGGCGAACCCCCATCCGGGGTGACGGGGATGGGATAAGAGTCGTTATGGTCGGAACTCCAGTAGTAGGCGTTTTCGCGGTGGAGCCATCGTCGTTCCATTTGTTCCTCGTAATTGGGCAATTCCGTGTGACGTGCGAACGAGATAACATAGCCGGTGGGCAGTGCGGAAAAACCAGTCTTGTTGAATTGGGAGGTCTCCCCCGACAGGGGCCACTGTTGGCTCTCCATCGCGTTGGATACGGAACCCGAGGAATCCCACAACGCGGGGTGGTCGGCGACATAGTCCGCGAGCTGCTGCCATTCATCACGGGAGGGAAGATGCCATCCGGCGGGACAAATCCCTTGGACATGCCCATTCTCCGAAATCCCACCATATTGTGCAGCAAGAGCGTTATAGAGTATCTTCTCCTTGTAATCTGAGTAGGCGGGCTCATTCAGTTTTATTTCGAACTTCTGCAGGGCAACTCCGTTGGGAAAATGCTTGACCCTGAGGTCCTGGCTCATCCAGATTTGATTTCCGATACGCACGGTGTCGTAGACGTTACCGTCAACATCCGTAAGCTTTTGGGGCTCTTCCGGTTCAGGTGTTTCATGTGTGCAGGCACACAATAGTGCTGCAACAACTATTGTTGCTAAAAACACTTTAATGATTATCTTTTTCATAATGTTATTGATTTTTTTGAACTCGCAAAAAAACTGGAGACTTCTATTTTTTACTTCTTCGCGCTGCCGCCGACCTTGGTACGAAGTCCGTTAAACATCAAGATAAGCAAACAACGCGGCAAAATTACATATTTCCCGTTTACGTCCGGATTCGGGGCGCCGCCTGCGGCACGGGATATGCCGCGACGGTACCCGCCATCATCCGAACTTTCTGTATGTTATGCCGTTGTGCATGGGATTTGTGACTTGTGACTTGTGATTAGTGACTTGTGACTTGTGATTAGTGACTTGTGACTTGTGATTTGTGATTTGTGATTGGTGATTGGTGATTTGTGACGTGTTACTTTCGGTTCGGTGTTCCCAAAACTACTAACTACTAATTACTAACTACTAATTCCTAATTGTTCGCGTACGCCGCCGTGTTGCTGAAGAACAACCCCGTGAACGTGAACTGCTGCGTGACGCTGTCCCGATAGACTTGCTGCGCCGGAATGTTCAGGAAGATGCGGTTGTTGTTCTCGTCTGTGTAGTTCAACGAACGGTCCGGCATCACGAAGAAGTCCTCCGAGGTCAACCCGAACGTGTCCGTGGTGGTGGCCGTGATGTCCGTGCCATTTGTCTGAAATCTTATATTCGACTGCAAAAGTACACATATTGCACGTTTGCTCCCTCATTGCTTGCCACCAATACATGAGATTATCATCAAATAATGCCCAAATCAGCCTTTTTGAGATTATATTTGATAAAATATTGGGAGAATATATGATAAATTAAAAATAACACGAACATATTGTTGTTCAATGAGTTCAAGTGAATGTCAATTCTAAACTAATTGAAAAACGCATAATTTCGTCATTATTTTCAAGTGTTGGTCGTGTGGTTCGTTATAATTGTTACTTTTGCCGCCAGAACGAATCACTATGAACTTTAAATCGTCAACCTTTGTCACCGTTTGCGCGAATCTCCTCTTCTGTTTCGTGGTCATTGCCTTTTTTGGAAGGAATACTATGTTAAGATTACCTGCGGTGGGCGCATTGTATAAGGAATATCTGTCAGGATGCATAGTATTGCTCCTGTTCTACTTTCAGAAGATGGTGATCTACCCCAAAATTCGATTTGGTATCATAACCCGATATCTATGGATTGGCCTGTTTGCTGCTATGATAGCCGCTACCTTGGAGATGTTGCTGGTTTTTCCGCAAGTAATGGAGATCTTGATGTCCAATCTCTCTAAGAAAGAATCCTTCCGCGTTCTACTTAGTTTCAGCCTTTTCATTTTCCTCAGAGATATTGGGTTTTTGGTTGCTTCATACTTTGTGTCGGAATTTAAGAGTCAAGCCCAATTATGTGACACTTACGAGATTAGGATTAGACAGACAGCAAAGGAGATACCTGTCATGCCTGTTCAAGAAAATAAAAGAAGAGATATGATTTCCCTCCCGTCTTCATTCAATGAAAAAATTTTCCGGACCGATGAGAAGAACTCCGTAGAAAGCGAACCCTCCTCATGTGATTCAAACTTCGCTAACTCCGACTGCTTAAACGGGATGCAGTATTTGCCTATAACGGAAATCTGGTATTGTATTCAAATGAAAAACACCCTGTTTGTTCATTCTTTGAATGATAAGTTGTATTTTCGATCCAATTCCCTAAAAAAAATCAAACACCTTGTCGGGGAACAACTTTTCTTTCAAGTCTCAAGAGACACACTTGTAATGCGTAAGTACATCACCCATGTTAGCGACCGTTTTGTTGAAACGACGAATCCTATTACGAAAGAAAAAAGGACATTTGACATTTCTGACGCATATCTTACCGATGAATTAATTTTCTGGAAACCCGAAAAGAATATCGTAAATCACGAACAGCTTGATGATTCCCATATCACGAAAGAAAGCAAACCGACAGAGTATGCGAATCGACCAAACCCTTTAAAAGAGAAAAGAATAAAAACCATATACTCGTACATATCCAAACACCCTTACTGTAAAAATCCGGCCATTAGTGAAAAAACGAAAATACCTGTCGGAACCGTCAACCGCATCCTCGCTGACCTAAAGAAAGAGGGCCGTATCGAGTACGTCGGTTCCAAGAAGACCGGCGGGTACTATCTGGTCAACATTCCACAGGAAAGCGAAGTTGCGGGACCCGTGCTACAGGAGGAAGCGTGCTCGATTAGCAGTTAGTAGCTGGTCGGGCTTCACAGCCATTTCCGAAACGGCTGTTTCGGTTGCAAAAATACAAATTTTTTTATGACAACGCCTGGTTGATTTTCTTGGAGGATTCGAGCAGGGCGTTGTACTCCTCGGGGGTGATGTCGATGTAGAAATAGTAAATCGGGTTGACCGGCTGCCCGTTCTTGATGACCTCATAGTGCAGGTGCGAGCCTGACGACATACCCGTAGAACCCACATAACCAATCAGTTGACCGCGTTTCACCTTCTGTCCGGACTTCACGGCAGCCTTCGACATGTGGGCATACAACGTTTGATAGGAATATCCGTGGTTGAGCACCACGCAGATACCGTAGCCGGAGCCAGGTTTTTCACGGGAGACTGTACCATCGGCGGTGGCGTAGATGGGCGTGCCCTTGGGAGCGGCAATGTCGATACCCGTATGATTGCGTAACGTCTTGAGAATCGGATGGTAACGCCGCCCGAAACCCGAGGTGATGGTGTACATGTTCTTCAACGGACGGATGGCCGGGATGGCGGCGAGCATCTCCGCCTTGGAACTGGCTATCTTTTCGAGCGTGTCCAACGAACGGGTCTGCGCCGCCAGCCGGACCACCAACTGGTCGGCCTTCTTGTTGGCGGCCTTCAGTATCGTGTAAGCCTCGGAACGGGAGAGACTGTCGTAGCGCGTGTCCTCGATCAGCAGCGGATAGCGCTCGCTCGCAGGCACAGGATCGGTCTCGAAAACGTTGCGGTAGATGTTGTCGTCGCGGTCCTCGATGTCGGCCAACGCCTGCGACATCACGTCGATGCGCGCACTGAGGTAATCGACCTCGTCCCGGAGCTCGTTGTTCTCCCTTTCGAGAATCTTGACCTTCGGCGAATCAATGAAGTAGAAGGCAATCCACACAAAGACAAGCGCGAAGGCCACACCGCTCGCAAACACCCACACAATGCGCTTGAACAGGTGCTTGAAGCTGAGCTTGACCTTCTCGTAGGTCAGCGTTTTGGGATTGAAATGATAGAACGACTTGGGCATCCCGAATTAGTTGCAACCGATACAAATCTGATCCCCGACGCCGTAGCTGTTGATGTTCCCGCTGTTCCGCTTGATGAGAATCTTCAGCTGGATGCCGTAACGCTGCGCGATGTAGCGGTAGGTGTCACCCTCCTGCAGCGTATGGTACTTGACAGTGGATTTCGTGCTCTTCTGCTCAAGGTAAATCACTTCATCCTCAATGGGTTCCGAACCGTCATAGACATCGTTGTAGAGTCGCAGGTTCTTTTCGGTCAGCTGCAACGACGCGGCTAACTTCTGGTAGGTGTCGCCGGCACGCGCCAAGATGAACTTGGTCTTGTTGTTCTCATAGACGGGTCGACTCGTATAGGGATAGTAGGCCGACTTATAAGGAACGGTGTAAGGATCCAACACGAACACGTTGAGACCGTTGACCTTTTCGGGCATCGGGGTCGATGTTGATGCCGGGGTCTCCGGCTCGGGCTGCCGCACCGGTTCTTGCACCGGCTGCTTGGGCTGAGCCTCGGGCTTCTTCGCGGGTTTCTCCACAATCACCTCGATACCGTTCACCTTCATGGTGTCGGACTTCACCGCGGGCTTGGCGGGTTCCGACTGCTTGGGCTGAGTCGGCTCTGCCTTCGGTTGGCTCGGCTCCGTCTTCGGTTGACTCGGTTCCGCCTTGGGCTGGCTCGGTTCCGCCTTGGGCTGCGCTACCTGCGCGACGGGCTCACTCTTGGCCACCGGGGTTGTCACCGTGGCGGTGGCAGGGGCGGCGGGTTGCGGCTTCTGCACCGCCTTGAGAGCCAACGTGTCGCCCAACTTCTGCGCCACCTTGCGGTCGTAGTGCATCAGGTAGTACTTCTCGATGATGGAGACCAACGTGTCGGCATACTTCGGATTGCCGGAGAACCCGGCTTCCAACAGACCGTTAGCCCATGATTTATAGTCCGTTATGGGATAATAGAACAGCTTCACGTAGCGGCTACGGGTGGAGAGGAAGAGCGAGTGGTCGCGATAGGATTCCGCATCCGTGGCATACTTCCGGTAGCAAAACTCGTGGTTCTTGTCGGCGGGACGGTAGTAGGTATCGCCCGTCCACTCCTGCGTGTGGCACATGATGGCGAAGTGGTTGTGGCACTCGCGCACCAGGTCGTTGGAGCCGGCCTGCGACGCGTAGATGGCCTGCGCCAACGTGATGCTCGCCGGCACCCCGTAAAGCTCCATCTCCTGCATCGCAAGATTCTTGTAATCATCGATATAGTCGTAGATGCGGTCCTCCATCGTATATTGCGCGAATCCGACAACCGCCAGGCATAATGCCATTGTCAAGGTGAATATCTTTTTCATCGTTCTGATAATTTATCGTCTTAATAATATTTGATCTCCGGGATGAATAACGGCGTTATCCTCCAACATATTGTATTTCAGAATATATCGAAGCTGAACCCCGTAGCGTTGCGAAATGTAACGCAGCGTCTCGCCCGCCTGCACCGTGTGCACGCGCATGGCGTTGCCGCGCGATTTGGCCTCCACATAGACAATCTCGTTCTCCACAGGCTCGTCACCCGGCCCCGCATCGTTGAACTTGCGCAAGTTGTCGGACATCACCAGAATGTCCTGCGCGATTTTCTCGTAGGTGTCGCCCTTCTCCGCTATCACGAAGTAGGTGTTGTTGTTCTTGAACACCTTCCGGTAGGTGAACGGGCTCTGGTCGGAGGGATACTCGCTGCCGATGGCGGTAAACACCTTCTTGCCGGGCTTGGAGGGTTTGGGAGCGGAGGTGGAACCTGTATTGGGTTTCGTTTCCTGCGCAACGGGTTTCGTTTCCGCAACCGTTGCCGGCCATCCGCCATAGCGTTGCTGATAAAGCGTGTCCAAAGAGGCAATATTGAACCGCTCAATCAGGCTGATGAGGCGGTCGGCATACTGCGGGTTGGTGGCATAGCCGTCCTGCTTCAGTGTCCGCGCCCAGGAGGCATAGTCCATGATGTCCAACTCAAAGAGGTTGGCATACCGTTTCCGGGTGGTCAGGAAGAGGGAGTGGTCGTTGTAGGATTCCTCCACGGAGGCGTACTTGCGGAAACACTCCTGCAATTCGTCGTCATCAATCAGGATGGTGTCGCCCATCCATTCGGTGTGGCACTTGATGCCGAAATGGTTGTTGCCCTCCGTGGCCAGACGGCTCTTCCCGCAGGCACTCTCGAAGATGCCCTGCGCCACCGTGATGCTGGCCGGAATCTTGTACTCGTACATCTTCTTCACCGCCACATCGGCATACTGCACGATATAATCGCGGATGTCCTGCTCGTTGTACTGGGCATACCCCGCTGTCGCAGCGACCAAGGCGGCCATAAGGCATATTGTTGTTTTTATCTGTTTATTTATCATACTGCTTTTCGTTCATCTCTCCAGGGTTGCGGCTTGCGCCTTACCCTGGGCTACCGTTTTTCGTCTATCTCCCCAGGGTTGCGGCTTGCGCCTTACCCTGGGCTACCGTTTTTCGTCTATCTCCCCAGGGTTGCGGCTTGCGCCTTACCCTGGGCTACCGAGCTCTTGCCCCTACCGGGGCTGCTCAAGGAAAACTGCTAACTGTTCAGCCCTTCTTCGACCAGCTTGGTGTAGAATTGTTTAACATCCAAGCCTTGGCTCTTCAGCTGGGCGGGGATGATGCTCATGGCCGTTTGTCCCGGTATCGTGTTGACCTCCAAGAAGTAAGGGATGCCGGCTTTCTCATCGAGGATGAAATCGACGCGCACGATGCCTTTGCAGTCGA
>Ga0247611_10005793_pt1 | contig 16118 bp, 15 predicted proteins | sample 177DNAGHGhighgp2_FD_192422 | JGI IMG/M metagenome (GOLD analysis project Ga0247611, IMG submission 192422) | Sheep rumen microbial communities from Palmerston North, Manawatu-Wanganui, New Zealand - 1770 DNA GHGhigh gp2 | ecosystem: Host-associated > Mammals > Digestive system > Stomach > Rumen... | reverse complement strand
GCCATTATCCGCACTTACATTCAAATTTTTGCTTGAATATATCGCACCACCTTTTGAATCACTATTACCGGTAGCTGTATTATACAAAAAGTTAGAGTTGACAATATCACCGATTGCTCCGGTATTAAATACAGCTCCTCCTTGAACATAACCACTGTCAGATTGAGCACTATTACCGACAAAATCACCTTGTATTGAGCCAATAACACCGCTGCTATCAAACTGACCGGATAAAGGCATATTATTGATAGCAGTTCCGGTAATGTTAGATAAAGGCGATATTGCTCTATTACCGATAAAATTGGCATCTATATTATTAATTATACCATGGTTATCAATTACACCGCTATGAATAAACTTTCCTTCAGCTCCAGAACTTTGCGACCAGTTATTCACAAAATTACCGTTAATACTGTCGATAGTGCTGGCATTAGCAGCAGAACTAGAATAAGAATATATAAATCCACCGACTACATTTCCTGCTGTGGCAGTGCTGTGATTACCGACAAAAGCACCGGTTAATTCGGCTATATCAGCCGGACCAGTTACATGAATAGCACCACCGTAAGCAGTAGTACTTCCGGTCGCCGAAGTTGAATTGTTTACAAAATCGGAAATAATACTTACTCCGGAAACTCCGCTGGCTAATGAATATATTGCTCCGCCTTGAGAATTTCCGCTGAGATCAGTAAATAATTTATGATAAACATCTTCCGAAGAAAAATTACCGGTTACTCGGGCAGAAGTAGTATATTCTTCAGGAGCTGTATAGGTATAATAAAAATTCTGTCCGTTGATATTGACCACTGTGCCGCCGTTATCAGTATCGGACCATGTTACTTTAGGGGAAGTCAAACTATTGAGATAAGAGCTGGTTACAACAAATCCTTCATCAGCAAAGGCCGAGGTAGTCAAAAAAGTTCCGCTTAAAAGAATCGCTAATGTTTTTTTACTTTTCATCACACAAAATTCCCTTCCAATGGATACAAAATATAACCGTATATTATAATTGATAGTTTAATTTATAGTTAACCGATAAAAAAAGAATCCTGTTTTTAACGACAGGATTCTTTAATTAATATGCTTGATAAAAATTAAGCTATAATATTGGGTGTTATTTTAGACTCCACCGATTTGATTTTACTTTTAACACCGGTGCGAAGATTGCTTAATTGTTTAGCCTTAAAAAAATCAATAGTGCGATTATTAACTACCAAATGACGAATATCGGAAGAAACGCGACGCTCTTCCAACTTTAATTCGCAAAGCTGTTGTAACAACTTAGCGGAGGCATTTTGATTAAACATATATGAGTGACCTTTCAAATAAAAGCTCTTATCAACTGATATTTTTTACTGGAAAACGTTCCAATATATGTCATATTATACATCAAAATTCATAAATTTGCAACAATAAAATGAGGACATATAAATATGAAAAAAATCAAAAGGATAGGTATTTTAACTTCCGGTGGCGATTGTGCCGGACTAAACTCGGTAATCAGCTCGGTTGTTGCCGCTGCAGAAAAAAAAGGCTGGGAAGTTTACGGAATCCATAACGGAACAGAAGGTATTACCGAATCGCCCCATGGTTATCAAGTACTGACTCTAAAAGATTTTTGTGATTCTCCTTGGCCGAGATTATCAGGATCCTATCTCGGTTCATTGAACAAAGGTTTACGAATCGAATCCTTGGAAGAAGTTTCCCAACGTTTTGCAAAAGGTGTAAAAGACTTAGGCCTGGATGCCATAGTTTTGGTCGGAGGTGATGGCAGCATGAATATTGTATCAAATATGAGCAGATGCTCCAAAGTTAAGATGATCGGTATTCCCAAAACCATTGATAATGATACTCCGATTACCGAATCGTCGGTAGGTTTTCAAACTGCTGTAGAATATTGTACCACTTCAATTGATAGTTTGGAATTGACGGCACGTTCACACAATCGGGCAATGATCATTGAAGTTATGGGAAGAGATGCAGGTCATTTGGCTATTCATTCAGCAATTGCCGGTCAGGCTGATGTTTGCTTGATTCCCGAAGTTCCTTATTCACTTGACGGTATAATCGAAAAGCTTAAAGAAATTAAGGCTCGCGGACGAAATCATGCCGTGATTGTGGTGTCAGAAGGCTGCAAAACCGAAGACGGTTACACTGTTTCGCAACGTTCTAATATGGTAGGCGAAAAGGTTTATGGCGGCATCAGCGAATACCTGAACGCCGAATTAACCAAACGCTATCATGGTATGCAATTTCGTTCGGTAACTTTAGGACATTTGCAACGTTCCGGTGTGCCTTCGGCACGAGACAGATTGTTGGCTTATTTATTCGGAGCTCATGCAGTGGAATTGTTAGACAAAGGTGAAGATCGTCGCATGGTTATTTGGAAAGACGGCAAAATATCTTCTGTTCCGTTGGCTGATGTGGTTAAAGCCGGAACAACTTTTGTTAATCCCAAAGGTAAATATGTTACCACGGCTAAAGCCTTGGGAATTTATGTCGGAGAAATTTAATTCAAATGATTTTTTAAACCCTATCCTTTGTGATAGGGTTTTATTTTGTTGAAAGACTGGTTTCCGTTATTACTTATAAAAGCAGCTCGACCAGAGCTGTTTTTTTATCATATAATTTATAAGGAGATTAGTTATGACAATCGGTGTTAGATATCCTACTTTTGCTTTTATTACCTCCGGCGGAGGTCAAGCTGATGACGGTATTCCGCCGCAACCCTTTGAAACATTTTGTTATGATTCTGCTTTGATGAATGCTAAAATCGAAAATTTTAATATCGTGCCTTATACTTCGGTTTTGCCGAAAGAATTGTTCGGTAATATTGTGCCTCTTAATGATAAAATTATCAAACATTTCAAACATGGTGCTGTTTTGGAGACTATTATTGCCGGAAACGGAGCTTCGCGTGATGACCACAAGGCTATTGCTACCGGTATCGGAATATGCTGGGGTAAAGACGATAAAGGTGAACTTATCGGAGGTTGGGCTGCAGAGTATGTGGAATATTTCGACACTCAAATTGATGATGATATTGCCAAAGGTCATGCTGAAATGTGGTTGAATAAATCATTAAAGCATGAATTGGAAATCCGCGGGGTGGAAAAACATTCGGAATTTCAGATGTGGCATAATTATGTGAATATAACACATCAATTCGGTTACAGCTTAACCGCGATGGGGTTCCTAAACTTTGAACAGGCCGAACCGGTAAAATTATAATATAATTGCGGGGAATATTAATAATGAAAAAAACAAATATAATCAATAATGATGCCGCAACCAAATCCAATAAACTCGGCATGTGGGCTTTGGCTGCGATTGTAGTCAGCTCAATGATCGGCGGCGGCATCTATTCCCTGCCCCAAAACATGGCGGCGGGAGCTTCGGCAGGAGCCGTATTGTTAGCTTGGGTAATTACCGGACTGGGTATATATTTTATTGCCCGCACTTTTTCAATTTTATCAATGGCTAAACCGGAATTAACTACCGGCATATATTCTTACAGTCGGGCCGGTTTCGGATCATATATGGGTTTTATTATCGGGTGGTCATATTGGCTGTGTCAGGTATGCGGCAATGTCGGCTATGCGGTGATTACCATGGATGCTTTGAACTATTTTTATCCGGGATATTTTACCGGCGGTAATAATCTTGCTTCAATTATCGGCGGATCAGTCATTATTTGGTTTTTTAATTTTTTAGTATTACGCGGTGTAAAACAAGCCAGTGTAGTTAATACCATCGGCACGATTATAAAAATTGTTCCATTGTTTTTATTTATTTTAATAATGCTGTTTTTGTTTCATTTAGATAAATTTGAGTTGGATTTTTGGGGTGAAGCCGTCAAAACTAAAGCTCAACTCGGCGATTTGAGCAGCCAAATCAAAAGCACTATGTTGGTTACTCTTTGGTCGTTTATCGGTATTGAAGGTGCTGTAGTAATGTCGAATAAAGCCAAATCGCAATCAATTATCGGACCGGCAACCGTATTAGGATTTTTGGGCTGTTTGGGGATTTATATTCTGTTATCATTGTTGCCGTTCGGCTATATGGATCAAGCAGCATTGGCCGAAGTTGCCAACCCGTCAACCGCAGGAATTTTAGAAAAAGCAGTCGGTAAATGGGGGGCTTGGATTATGAATATCGGTTTGGTTATATCGGTATTAACCAGTTGGCTGGCTTGGACGATGATAACCGCACAAATTCCTCAATCTGCGGCAGTTGACGGCACATTTCCCAAAGGTTTTGCTAAAGAAAATGCCAAAGAAGCACCCAGCGTGTCTTTAATAATTACATCGGCAGCCATGCAATTATTTTTATTGTTGGTATATTTTTCCAATAATGCTTGGAACACAATGCTTTCAATTACTTCGGTGATGGTATTGCCGGCTTATCTGACTTCTTGTGCTTATTTGTGGAAGCTGTGCGAAGACGGAGAATACCCTAAAGGATTGATTTACAGCCGTGCAGGAGCATTATTTACCGCAATAGCCGGATCAGTTTATGCCGTTTGGCTGATTTATGCCGCCGGATTGAAATATTTATTGTTGGCGGTGATTATCATTGCTTTGGGAATTCCGGTTTATATCAGAGCACGCAAACAAAATGCCCCAGATGAACCGGTGTTTAAAAAATCAGAACGCTGCTTGGTTTGCGGGTTAATGTTGATAGCTTTGGTAGCAATCTATGCTTTGGCACGAGGATTGGTGCAAATTTAGTATTGACAAAATTTATTATAATAATATATAGTAGCAGAACTTTACTTTATTATTAACTTAATTTAATATTATTTATGTCTGTAATACTTACAAAACAAGAAGCCTTGAGGCAAATTGCACGATTAATGTGCGAAAATGGTATTGATGTGAGCGCAGTGGAGAATACGCTCCAATCAATTCCCGCTAGACAGAAGTTTGATGTGGCCGTTATCACTGATAATAATGGAGCAACTGAACGTATACCACTGGAGGCCGGGGCAGATATGTGCCCTATAGGGATTTATCCTTTCAAAACTGGCCCATTCAGTAGTGTTTACATCGAACTTACTGAAAATTACAATCAAACCCGCAAAGAGGCTCAAATGCGGAAAAAGGGAAATCAAAGAATCCCTCCGCTTAATTTCTGGAAGAGTTTACAGCCTGTTGTTTCAGAGCTTAATGAAGCAATGAAACAATTGAACGGGGTTCCTTTATCCGGAAGTTATTATGCCGAAATGCCTGGAAATTATCAAAACGCAATCTGGATAATTGGTAAGTGTGGAAATATTTATCCAGATCACCAAGTTGCCAGAACACGGTATACAGGCTGTTAAGGAAAACACTCTCAGATTTGTTTCTGAGAGTGTTTTCTTATCAAATAAATTCATCTTTGACCGATTTATCCAACAAAGTTGCAAGCTCTTTAGTGCGCCATTCTTTCAAGATATTGTCATCAAACACATCTTCGGGAAATTGTTTATCAACCTCCGGTTTTCCGGGGTGAAGCATAATTTCAACCGTTTGATATTGAGAAGGCACTTTAATTTGATGCAGTTTATCTCGCGAAATCTTACAGGTGTTGATGATGGAATAAAAATAAGTATCTGATTTATAACCAAAAAACAATTTATCAATAACAGCACAAGTACTTAAAATCAGACTTTTAAGCCAGGCTCCGTCTTTGAGCCATTCTTTAGATTGAGTTTGTCTGATAGTGCGCAGAGGATTCTCGTTGATAAAGCGCATTCGAGGAATATTATACTGTTGTTTAAGCTCTAATGAAGCCTTAAAAATCGCAGGTATCATGTGAATATGACGATGTGAATCAAGGTGAGTCAGTTTTATCCCCGAATTTAGGGCAAGTTTAATTTGGGCTTCTATCTCAGCTTTGGCCTGACGTTTAAGCTCCTTAGGGTGTAGCAAATTAAGAATTGCCAAATTTACAAAACCATTTTTGAAATGACCTTTATCATCAGTTAATAACGGAATTTCATGATGAGCTAAAGCAGCTTGTTGATTGGTGAGATTAATGTGCAGACCGATATTTAACTCCGGCATTGATTGAGCCATTTTAACCGCCTGCTCTGCCCATTTTAAGGTTATCATTATGCTGGTGGAATTAAGCATACCTTGTTTATGAGCTTGTTCAATGGCTTGGTTGACGCCTTGAGAAATACCAAAATCATCAGCATTAAAGATTATTTTATTTATCATTATTTTTCTTTTCCTTATATTCGGCGATATAAAGCGGGCGACCTTTGACTTCCATGTGAATCTTGCCGATATATTCACCGATTATTCCTAAAACAATCAGTTGAACCGAACCGATAAAAATTACCGTGGTCATAATCGTGGCATAGCCGGGGGTGGGTTGTTTCATGATAAAATGTTCAATTATTACCCATAATCCCAAAACACCGGAAATAAAAGCGGTCAACAGCCCTAAATAAATTGATAAACGCAACGGTTTGGTGGAAAACTGCACAATACTGTTTAAGGCTAAGCTCAAAGATTTGCGAAAATTATATTTAGATTCACCGGCAAAGCGTTCCGGAGCAACAAAATCAATCACTTTAACGTTGTCATTAGGCATAGCCCAACTCAAAAGCCCGCGAAACAAGCGATCGTGTTCGTTAAATTGTTTTAAGAAATCAACGAATTTGCGATCAATCAGACGAAAATCAGGTGTTTTAGCGGGTATATTCGTATCGGAAAGAAAGTTCAAAACCTTGTAAAAAGCCCAAGCACAAAAATCATATAGTTTGGAAGTAGCACGATTTTCAACTCTTTTGGTTAAAACAATATCCATGCCGTTTTGCCATTCTTTGACCATTTCTTTGATATAAACCGGCGGATGCTGTAAGTCGGCATCCATAAAAATAACCGCATCGCCTTGAGCATAATCCATACCGGCGGTCATGGCAATTTCGTGGCCGAAATTGCGCATAAAATGAACGATTTTAACATGAGAGTCATTTGATTGTAATTTTTGACATTTAGCATAAGTCTTGTCTTTGGAACCGTCATCCACAAAAATCAATTCATAATTTTTGAGCGGTAATTCCCGACATACTTTAGTCAGCTCTTTATATAAGGCATCTATACTTTCTTCTTCGTTATAAGCTGAAACAACTACACTGACGGTATCTTTCATTTATTTTCTCCTGACAAATTGCCATAATATAAGGTATATTCTTTGGTTTTGCCCCAAATGTTACGGGCTGTCAACTTATAAATTTTAGCATCCTCGAGCAAAGGATAGATGGTGCGATGAGCATTGTAAACATCTAAATTTTCTTCCACCACCAAAAAACCTTTTTTAAGGACATCATTCATATCAATCCATGGGTTAGCTGCCGGATTAAGCTCAAAAATCACTTGAGGATGAGATGAAGCGTATACTCCTAAAATAGAGCTTAGCCAAACACTGCCTCCGACATATTGAGCTTTATCAGCACCAGTATTTTTAGCCAAATCAATTGCATTAAGGTTGAATTTAGGGCTTAAAGTAGTAACGCACTGCAAGGTAAAAGCAGTTGCAAACAAAATCAATAAAGCATAACCGGCTGACAAAAGTTTATTTTTGATTTTAACTACATCAAACGGTAAAAATACCAACCAGATAATCGTCAACATATAAAGCGAAGGCGACCCCCACATACTTTTTAATTTATTGCCGGTTATAAGAGGAACGGTAATCATTATTAATAACGGCAAGATTCCGGCAAAAAAGATAAAAATTTTATCCGATTTATTGATATTACTTTTTTCCTTTTTACCAAAATACCAAGCAGAGCATAATACCAACAAAGCAGCACCGGCAGCTAAAATTTGTGCCAGCAGGAATTTTAACGGATAAACAATATGACCGAGACCAAAAGTCAGATTGCTATGGCCGGCACGGCTTAAAAAATAGTCAATCACAAAAAAATCACGATTATACAGCCAAATAAAATGCGGAATAACTATTACTAAAGCCAAAAATGAGGCCATATAAAGTTTGAACGAAGTCAGGCGCGCTCGCCCCTGATGAGAACATAAAAGGTAAAGCCCTAAACTAAACAGTAAAGCTCCGGAAACATATTTATTAAGTAAATTTAATCCGGCAAAAACACCGAAAGCCAACCAATCTCGCCAAAGATTGTTTTTTACTCCGCAATAAAAATGATAAGTGCAAGCAGGCCACAATAAAAGTGCAACAATATTACAATTATATTCGGGAGTAACCAAACCGTAATAAGCCACACCTTCCATCAGAACGGCTGAGAACAAAGCTTTTTCTTTACTTAAAAAACATCGAGCCAATTTATAGATATAAATCAAGGCACCGGTTACCAAAACTTGACTTAAAATATATAAGGCTTGAGGATTTTTACCACAGAAAAGCCAAAACCAATCGGCCAACCATCCGGAAAGCGGCGGATGTTTATTAGTGCCCCACTCGCCCACCATTCCCCAAATGAGAGCTTCGGCAGAATCCATCGGCAAATTAGCGCGCAATATGATTGGTAATATTGACCAAACAACCAAATGACATAGTAAGAAAATGCTAAGAGTTTTGTTTATCTTCATAAGCTTATAACCTCACAAAACGATAATAACTTTTGCGATAAGAAAAGCAAGTAAAATTATATAAATGTTCTTGCATAAAACTATTATTTTGCTATGGTGCTATTATTATTGGAAGGACTTAGTTATGAAATTAAAAATAAAATATTTGAATAAAAATCTTCTGGAAATAACTTCCAAAGAAGGTGATTCAGGTTATGATTTGCGTGCTGATATCAAAGATAGCTTAACAATAGCACCGTTTGGAATTGCCACTATACCGGCAGGAATTTGCGTAGAACTTGATGACTTTGACTTGCCGCAAGGTTGTTCGGCAGAACTGCAAATTCGGCCGCGTTCCGGTCTTACTTCCAAGGGAATTGTTGCACAGTTGGGAACGGTAGATATCTCTTATCGCGGTGAAATCAAAGTTAATGTATTTAACTTTAACAATCATGATGCGGTTATTCAGCCGATGGACAGGATTGCACAAATGGTTGTTTGTCCGATTTTTAAGCCTGCAACCATTGCTTGTGAGGAGTTAAGCGATACTGCGCGCGGAGATAAAGGTTTCGGATCATCAGGAGTAAAATAAATGAAAACAGAAGAGAAAATCGGGCAATTATTACGTCAGAAACATTTAACCATTGCTACAACAGAATCTTGCACCGGCGGTTTATTGAGCTCTAAATTAACCGATGTGAGCGGAAGTTCCGATTATGTAAAACTTAATTTTGTGACTTATTGCAACGAAGCTAAACATAATATCTTGGGAGTTTCCAACCAAACTTTAAGCAAATTCGGCGCAGTCAGTCAAGAATGTTCGATAGAAATGGCTCAAGGACTGCATAATATTACCGGTGCCGATATTTGTGTATCAACAACCGGAACCGCAGGGCCATCGGGAGCAGAAGGAAAACCGGCCGGAGTGATGTTTTCAACTATATGCGGTTTAGGTCGGCAAATAAGTTTTGAGGTAAATTTACCCAACAATACTCCGAGAATTAAGATGAAAGAACAATTTGCACAAAATGTATTGGAAAAGTTAAGTGAGTTTTTAGAACAATAATGTTGCAAATTATCATATAAAAAAACGGCATTGGATAATGCCGTTTTTTTGAGGATGAATTCTGGTTATTCTTGCGGGGTTGATGGTTTGGGAGCTTCGCCCTCGCCTTCATCAGGAACCAATGATGGTAAAACCCCCATTGCCTTTTTACGTTTTAATTTATTGACAAATTTTAAGGAACGTTGGGCATCCCATTTCTTTTTACCTTCCTCACGTTGGAATATTTGTTGATAAACTTCGCTGGCCTGATCAAATTCAGATAATTTGGTCAGACATGAAGCTAACCCATCATACAATTTGTGATGATAACGATTATTTATTACATTTTGAGCTTTTTTATAACATTTCAATGCATCACCGAATTTCATCATTTTTTGATAAACAAAACCGATAGAAATCCACGCTTGAATTTCGTGACTGTTAATATTCAAAATTTTAGTGAAACACTTAATAGCTGAATTATTGTCACCCATGAGCTGATAAGTTACACCGATACCATTCCATGCCTTGATATTATTCTTATCGGCAGCCAAAACTTTTTTGAAAAAGGAAATGGCGCGCTCATATTGTTTAAGTTTTTGAAGAGTTACAGCAATACTAAGTAAAGTCTGCGAATGTTTGTTGTCAATTTTCATGGCCTGTTCCAAAACATCCAAAGCTTCTTTGTAAGCAAACATATGCTGTAAAGCAATTGCTTTACCGTTAAGAGCCTCAAGCGATGTTCCATCAGCGGCAATGGCCTCGTCAAAACATTTTATGGCCTCTTTATACAAACCACGCATACTTAAAGTAACGCCTTTATTATTAAGCACTTCAACCGATTTCGGGTTAAGCGCTAAAGCTTGATCAAAACAATCAACCGCTTCAGTATAACGGCTTAATTTTTGATAAGCAAAGCCTTTTGAATTGAGCGATTTCCAAGAATCGGGCTGTTCTTCAATCGCTTTATTAAACTGAACAACAGCTTCCTCATATTGCCCTTGATCCAGAAGCTCTTGTCCTCTTTTATATGCTGCATTATCGTTTGATTTAACCATTTTTTTCTCTCTTCATAATGTTCAAAATAATTTACAATTGTTAATCTACCATACTAATCTTTTTTTGTCAAGTTTCCATCTAAAATATTTTAAAATTTCCCAATATGCTATAATTTTGCGAAAAATCAATAAGTTGCGCTTTAACTTTCTTACTAAAATCATGCAAACTCTGATTTTTTTCGGCAAAATATTCGCGATAATTTTGGATATAATCACGTCCAGACGAGTCAAAAATTAATTTTTCTCCGGCAAATTCGACTTTATATTGCCCGGCCGGCGGCGAGTCTTTTTCTAAATTATCAAACACATTAACCAAAAACAATTGATTATTTCCTGCCAGATAGGTCAACTCGCGATTATAACGATCATCCCAAAACATCAATGAACTGATAATAAATATTCCTGCACCTTTGGAGGCATTGCGTCTCAACAGTTTAAGCGATTTTAGGCGCGATTCGCTGTCATTGACATTGTTATTCAGGGATTGTCGTCCGATATCGGATATTTTTTTGCAAATTGCTGCTATATAAGCGCGATCATTACCTGATTTAAGCACATAAGAATTGGCGCCGTCAAAAATTATGCAACCGAATCGGTCTTTATTGTCTAAAGCCATCCACCCTAAAAAAGCTGCTAATTTAGATGCGGTAACCGATTTAAGCTCCTGACGGGAACCGAACAACATTATCGGGGATAAATCAAGCCAAGCATAAATTTCCCGGTTACGTTCCTGAGTATAAATTTTAGTATACGGACTGTTCATACGAGCGGTAACACGCCAATCTATATCACGGACATCATCGCCAAATTGATATTCGCGAATTTCCTCCATTTCGATTCCCCTGCCCCGAAATGCTGAGCGGATACCGCCACTGTCAATTGATGAGGCTTTTTTATCGCGACTGTTACGCATCATCGGAACATAATGACGCATAGCCATAAGCTCGGATAAGTCAGCATATAATCCGTTGCCGGCAGTATAATCATTTTTCTTAAACAGTTCGCTGATTTTTTTTAATTTTATCACGGCAAAGCGACCTTTTGTAAAACAGAATCGATAATTTCATCGGAGGTAATACCTTCGGCCTGAGCTTCAAAACTCAAGATAATACGATGACGCAACACATCTTTAACCACATCGTGAACATCTTCGGGAGTAACAAAAGTTTTACCTTTAAGCCATGCATTAATGCGTGAGCAACGATCAAGGGCGATAGTGGCACGCGGGCTGGCACCGAAGCTGATATAATTTTTAAGCGAAGAATCGTATTTTTCAATTTGGCGGGTAGCAATAATCAACTGAACAATATATTCTTCCAAAGCTTCGCTCATATGAATTTGCAAAGCTTCTTGACGAGCCAATAAGATATCATCAATCGTTACCGTATAATCTGTTTTAACCTCTTGTTGCAGAACCTCGCCGCGAACCAAGCGCAAAATTTGTTTTTCAGCCTCAGCATCAGGTTGATTGATTTTAACATACATCAGAAAACGATCCAATTGAGCTTCGGGAAGATTATAAGTGCCCTCATGTTCTATCGGATTTTGAGTAGCCATAACCATAAACAAATCAGGTAATTGATATCTTTTTCCGCCGACACTGACCTGACGTTCAGCCATTGCTTCCAGCAAAGCTGACTGGACTTTAGCGGGAGCACGGTTAATTTCATCAGCCAAAACCAAATTAGCAAAAACCGGCCCTTGGCGAAACTCAAATTTGCCGGTACTGCTTATATATATATCACTACCGGTGATATCCGACGGCAATAAGTCCGGAGTAAATTGAATACGATTATAATCAGCTTTAACCAATGAAGCCAAAGTTTTAACGGCTTTAGTCTTAGCCAAACCGGGAGCGCCTTCAACCAAAATATTGCCGTCAGCTAACAAAGTTATCAGCAATTTATTGACCAAATCGCTTTGTCCTAAGATTTTGTTATTCATTATTTTTTGTAATTCAACAATTTTTTCTCTTATTTCAGCCATTTTAATTAACCTGCCTTTTTTGATAAAAATTCTAATTTTGTTCTTTATTTTAAAGTTTATATACTTTATATATATTGATTAAAAGTTAAAAAAACAAGAAGATTGAAACATGGATGATATTTTTTCTTTAGATGATACTGATATAATGCCTCAGAGCGCGACAATACGTAATTCCGAGCAATTAATGCCGCGTTTTGATTGGTTGGATATACTTAATCCCGAACAACGCAAGGCAGTAGAAACCACTCAGGGACCTTTGTTGGTGTTATCGGGTGCCGGGACAGGAAAAACCAAAGTATTAACCACCAGATTAGCTTATATTTTAGCCAAAGGTTTGGCTTCCCCGCGAGAATGTTTAGTGGTAACTTTTACCAATCGGGCGGCTAATGAAATGAAAGAGCGAGTTTTTGCCATGATTGGCGGAGCAGCGTCTGCGGTTTGGTTGGGAACTTTTCACAGTATATGTGTGAGGATTTTGCGTGCTCATGCCGAATTGGTTGGTTTAAAAGCTAATTTTACCATTTTAGGAGAAGACGACCAAAAACGACTGCTAAAAAAAATATGTCAGGAAAATGGTATTGATGATAAAAAATATCCGGCTCAAGCTTTGTTGGAAAAAATATCGCTGTGGAAAGATAAAGGTTGGACACCGGATAGAATTGTTACCGAGCATAAAGAAACAACTTTGGCAAAAATTTATACTATGTATCAACAAAGATTAAAAGAATTGAACTGCGTTGATTTCGGCGACATTATTCTCTATGCTTTACAAATTTTGCAACAACATAAGGATATTTTGGAAGTTTATCAAAATCGCTTTAAATATATTATGGTTGATGAATATCAAGATACCAACGTCAGCCAATATATGCTGATACGTTTACTCTGTCAAAAACATCGCAATTTGTGCTGTGTCGGTGATGATGACCAATCGATTTATTCGTGGCGAGGAGCCGAAATTGAAAACATCTTGCGTTTTAATCACGATTTCAGTGATGCACAGACCATCAGATTAGAGCGTAATTATCGTTCTACCGGACATATTTTGGCGGCTGCCTCACATTTAATCGCCAATAACGAAGGAAGATTGGGTAAAAACCTTAAAGTAGCAGAAAATTCTCCGGCTTTGCGGGTTGATAATACAAAGATAAAAGTGGTAAGCACTTATAATGGCGAAGAAGAAGCCGGATTTATTGCTCAAGAAATTGAAAATGCTCGTCATGACGGTTATAGCTATGCACAAATGGCTGTGTTAGTGCGAACTGCGGCGCAAACGCGCATTTTGGAAGAAAAATTTATTTCCGAAGCTATTCCTTATTTGGTTATCGGCGGGCAAAAATTCTATGAAAGATCGGAAATTCGCGATATTATTGCTTATCTCAGAGTGATTTTACAACCGGATGATGATTTGGCTTTGGAAAGAATTATCAATAAACCGGCTCGAGGGGTCGGAGCCAAAACAGTGGAAAAATTCCATGACTATGCCAGAGAAAAGCATATTTCAATGTATCAAGCAGTCAGTGAAATGTTAGAGAACGGCATATTAAGCGGCAAGGTTAAAAATTCAATCAGCGAATTGTGGGAGAATTTTGATAATTGGCGCGAACAATCAAAAAATGGAGCTCCTAATGACTTAGCTGATGCAGTTATTCAAGATTCCGGATATTGGCAAAGCCTTAAAGATGACAGTTCGGCCGAAGCTCCGGGGAGAATGGATAACTTGCGCGAATTGATAAATGTGATGAGCGATCATGAACAATATCCTGATTTGGCCTCATTTATGGAACATGTCAGCCTGGTGATGGATAATGAAGAAAATTCCAATGAGAACAAAGTCAGAATAATAACCTTACACTCGGCTAAAGGTCTGGAATTTGAAGTTGTGTTCCTGCCGGGGTGGGAAGAAGGATTGTTTCCGCATCAACGTGCACTTGATGAGGGGGAAAATGCTTTGGAAGAAGAACGGAGATTAGCTTATGTGGCTATAACCAGAGCAAAACATCGCTTATTTATTTCGATGGCTTTTAATCGCAAGATGTTTGCCGAATGGAAAAACAACCTACCCTCACGCTTTATTGATGAGTTGCCGGCAGAGCATATTGAGTTGATTAATAAATGTTCTTATTTCGGAGCTAATCGCACAAGTTTTATTCCTAATTACGGCAAAACCAATCATTATAATGATGATTATGAAGAAAGTTTTTCGGATGGCAGTGATCGATACAGTTACACTCGCCCAAAATATAAAAGCAATAATTTAGGCAAAAAAGTATTACATCAAACTTTCGGTTACGGAACGATTGTGGCACAAGACGGTAACACCGTGCAAGTTTGTTTCGAAAACGGCGGAGGTATCAAAAAAATTATGAGCAGCTTCCTTAAGTTTGTCGGTTAATATCTTGGAATTTGCAAACAAAAAACCCCGCCGGAAAAATACCGACGAGGTTTTTTTCAGTAAAATAACACTTAAACAGAAATTACTTTACAGCCTTTTTCAACAAAGCACCGGCTCTGAATTTAGGAGCTTTAGAAGCAGCAATTTTAATGGTTTTGCCGGTAGCAGGATTGCGGCCGTTACGAGCAGCACGCTTAGTTACCGAGTAAGAACCGAAACCGGTAATTTGAACGGTTTCACCTTTTTTCAAAGCTTTAGTAATGGTAGCAATTTCAGCAGCTAAAACTTTAGAAGCTTGAGCTTTAGAAACACCGGCAGCTTTAGAAACTGCATCTAAATATTCTGTTTTGTTCATTTTAATTTTCCTTTCATGGTTATTTTTCAGTGGAGGCGCATTAAGCACGGCCTTCATGCTTGATTTTGAAGTATATTATATATAAGAGTCAAATAAAATATGAATAAAAGTGCATTTTTGTGCATATTTTGCCCCAATTTAGGGGAATTTTAGCTCATAAAGTCATTAAACACACCTAAAATCGGTATTTTTTTTAAACGAATCGGAAGGATGTAAACGTATTTTACAATAAAAATAAAATTTAGTACAGGTTGATTATAATTTTGCCTTTTCGGATGGCAAATTGCATAGCTTGATAGGCACCGCCGGAATTGTAAGTGATATAACATATAACCGCATCAACATTTTCGACAATATATCGATTACGGCGTAGAATGGCTGATTTAGGCGGGCATTTGGCGACTTCGTCAGGATATATTATATCAAAATGCTCTGCCAACCATTTAAGCTTGCTTTCAGAACAACGGTAAGCGCAAATATAACATATTGTTATATAATTAAATTCTTTTTTTAATTTGAGCATAAGACTACGCGCCATCCAGTCAAAAGTTCCCTGTTCGCAACACCAAAACTCATCATATCCTTCGGCAATAAGTTGACGAACGGTTTGTTCAAGTCGGTTTTCAAGTGCAATGGTATAAGGGGTGTCGCGATGTCCGAAAAAGGCACAAATTTTGCTCAAATCAAATCTTCCTTTCTGCCCACACAAAAAACACCGCACGAGGGCGGTGGATGTTGA